>JAAUXU010120751.1_pt1 | contig 12373 bp, 16 predicted proteins | sample 7278151 | NCBI WGS metagenome assembly JAAUXU01 (sample SAMN14350113, study PRJNA611818) | marine sediment metagenome | isolation source: surface marine sediment (1.8m) | place: French Polynesia: Moorea | collected 2018-08 | reverse complement strand
GTTGTTGCTGCTGCTACTACAACTACTACTGTTGTTGCTGCTGCTACTACAACTACTACTGTTGTTGCTGTTGTTGTTGTTGTACGCTGGACCATTGTAGTGAGACCTCCATTTCTCAACAGTGTATTTCAGCGAGATATTTCTTTCTCCGACAGGCAGCGGTTCACTGTAAACACAGGGGGGAGGGGGGGCAGCAGGAAGAAAAGGATGAAAAAATTGGGTCTGGAAAACTTTGAAGGGGGAGAGAGGAAGTGAAGACTCAGCTATTCCGATCACTTTTATTCTTGCAAAGTTTCTCCCCTCTCTCCAGATAAGTGAAAGTAGGAATAAGGAAAAGAACGTCATCCATATTTTTCCATCGACGTTTCGGTTTTCCCTTCTCCTCCCTCCGGTTTAAAAGGCCCATCCATACCTCTCCTCTCCTGCCAGAATAATGAAATCCCTCCCCTCCTGAAGCGCAAGAATTGTTTTTTGCCTAAGTACTATGCGTTTTCTGAAAGAGTTGCAGAATATTGAGCAAAAAATAGAGAAGAGGTCATTTTTCAGGCAAGCCTGATGGAAAGGTACGATTTTGTTGCTAGGTGCACCATTTTTCCCTTGAGAAACCAGGTTTTTTGAAGTGTGCAAGAAGAAATGCCATTTCCATAATCTTTGCGTCACAGGAGTAGTAGGATGGAGAGAGATGATGCCTAAGACACACCCTCTGTCACACATATCTTCTCACATGTAGTACTTTTCCTATGCAATCTCATCCAATCTGGCGTGAAATCCTGCGGAAATCCTCGTGCTACTTCTGGCGGTGCAAAGATAATGGAAATTCCCTCGTATTTTCCACTGATGTGCAGCACCAAGTATTCTAAGTATGCTAAGGGACACACTAGTATTTTCGATCCGAAGAAAGAGAAGAAGAAAGCTCCGCCAGAAAAGGTCGGAAAACTTCTGGGAACTTTACATGCGATCTCATTAATCTACTTCTGTGTAAGTCAAAAGAATATGTCCGATGTCTTCTCCCTTACTTTTTCCCCAGTGCTCCCACGATACTTCTGGCACCCTTTTTGTCCTCTTCATATCACTCATTCATGACTGTCCGTATTTCTCATGATTCACCCTGTACCTGCTCCAGGTGCGCTAAAAGGCTCTGGTAGCTGCACACACTTTTGTCTGGCAGAGAAGCGAGGAGGAGATCGAGATGGCACTTTGCTACGCCTTAATGTCCTCGGATTTTCGAACAGTCCTCGCTCTCTCGCTGGCTGATAGCGGCAGAAAAGAGCTTCGTTCGCACCCTCCCCTTCCCCCCCCCCTCCCCCTCGGCAGAAAGGCAGGCGTGGCCGGATTAATTTTCAAAAGTGTTGCCGCCTCTTCCCACATTTTTTTTGGCCCGCTCAATGCAGAGGAATTTCGCCTCGGATATGCTAATGCAAACGCTAAAAGCATGCGATATTTTGCAATTTCTGCAGGATCAGGGAAAGAAAGAGGCGGTGTCATCGGTTCGGTGTCAAAGTGTTTGATCCAGAGCTGAGTTTTGAGTCCCAAGAAACTCTGTGTGTGTGAGCAAAGGGTTGCAGCACAAGATGTACTCTTCCACCAGCACCAACGAACATGGGGCAGAGATGCTCTGCCTACCTGTGCGGGGACATAAATCGTGTCACTTTTTCTCGCAGACTTTCCTCTTCCCCCTCCCGTCCCCCTTTAAATAACACTGACTAAGGTCCTGTTAACATTGGAGCCATTGACGTGACGTTGTTCCTCTGGTTGTTGAGCGTTTACACGCCCTGCAGGTAGCGGAACACGTCGGTGCCCATCCACCCTTGCAGGTGGCCTCCTTCACTGAGGGCGTTTGTGCCGGTGCAAGCGCTCCCTTAGAAGCCTCGCGCGTCCGAGGAGGAGGAGGACGACGACGACGACGGCGACGACGAGGAGGGGTGGGTGGATGGGTGCGTGGCCGTTTTATCTTTTCGTCCATAGAGCGAGCGTTGAATTAACTTTCTACGTCCGTCCGTATTGTACGAGCAGCAGTCGTATTTCTTCTTGCATGAAAGAGAAGCATTTTTTTCACTCCATTCTCTCTCTGTGTTTTTTCCTGCCTACCATAAATCTTCCCCCTGGCTAACGAAGGTGCGACAAAGAAGGAGCGAACGGGGTTTTCCAAATCAGAGAGTTGGATTAATGATTGAGGCTCTGATTAAAAAGACTTCGCTTCAATAACTTCTAAAGTTAGAGAGGCCCAAACTCGAGTCATGTTGTAAATCCTAAGGCTTAGAAGCTAGTGCAAAAGTTCTGGGCAGGACATTCATTCCATTTTCTCTTCTCTTCTCTCTTGAAGTGTTGCAGAGATAAATGAATGGAAAATGACATGGAAGGCAAAAATAAAAAGACGCCAAAACATTTTGTCGCCGAAGATGACAAGAAAAGCAAGCCCGATCTGGTGCTGGGGAGACGTGGGCAAGAAACCTGGGTTCAACGAAGGCTTCTCTTCCGCTTAGTATTGACAGCATGAAGGAAAAGACAAAGGCTTTCTTTCTTTGACGCGTCCTAGGTAGAAAATTGCCTCGTTTTTTGGGCACTCTCTGTTCGCAACCTTCTCCTCTTTATGGTGAAAAAGCCATTATGCTTGCCAGGAACATTTCTTAAGGGAAAGTGGGTGTTAGCGGTGAAAGCCCATGATGCATTGGCGACTCCAAGCAGAAGGGGAATCTGTGAGGGAAATGAAGAAAGTCAGAGGCTATTTTTGGTAGGATTCCTCTGAGAAAAGAGGAGGAAATCCAAAACCACAATGGTTTCCTTACCTGAGTCCTAAAATAAAATCATCCTGCACGTGCGTTCCAGGCTCACTGTATTCACGTGGATCTACGTAGGAGGAGGAGAAAAACAAACTTGTGTATTGGGAAACTTGAGTGTTCGGGCAGTCATGAATCTGTGCAACACTTTTCGACAGCTCAGACTGGCACTTTTGAGCAGTTCGATAACCGCTGTGTCATTACAAACACCTCGGGCAGGGGTCATTAGCAGCTAAAGAATAGTAATGAAGGGGAGCGGGGGGGGGGGGGACTCCTGCTTTGGGACTCTGAAGGGCAGTCCTAATGTCTATCAGGTCGGTGGCGCGCACACAAAACATTGTTTCCTTTATTATGGCTCTCTTAAAAGGCCTTTCATCACTTTCCTTCGTCTGTCATGTAGAAAAGGACGCTGGGAAGTGACTTTCCTAGGCTAAGTGCTTCTAATCATGGTGAAAGCATTTTTAATGGAGGAGTTTTACATGGAGAATAAGTGCTGTTTACGGTCGCCTCAGAGTGGAAATTGCTTTAAATAGCGGGTGTCTCTATTATTACGGACTTATAACATTGACTACGCGTATGTAGCAGAGGGGAAGTCTGAAAATCGAGATACTTTGAGCGAAAGTAGGTGAGAAAGTGCGGCATTACAGTGATGCTCCATTAAAAGTCGCAGGCTGAAAAAATTGAAGATCACTCTCTATTTAGGGCGACTTTTCTCTGTGAGGTCTGCACGAGGTGATACTTCCCCAGTGCCGCTCTCGGTAGTCTTAGAGGACGTAATATCCAAAAATCTTATGCAAATTCAAAGGCTTACATACAATTTTTTCTCTTCACTCTTCAGCATGCTGGTAAGTGCAGGAGAGTGGTCCGTTTTTGGGTGACATTTCAAATGTCAAACTTGATATGCAGAAATGGTGGGGGATTCACGTACAAATCAAGAAGCGGCCATGACTTTTTATGCTCCACCTTTCAGTTGAACAACTTCTCCAGGGGCGTGAGGTTCAGCTCGGGAACCTGTCCCTGGGGAGCACGTACTGCTCTGGTCTTCAAGTAAATTTGTCTCTAAGTGATATTGCATTACAACTATTGTGTATGAGAAGGCATAGCAAGTGAAATGTCTGGTGGAAGTCGAATATTGCGCTTCATTCGTCAAAATCGTGACAAAGTTCCCCGTTGTCCTGGCAATGCGTGACCAATGCAGTAAAATCTCGCATGCACGATGTCAACTGATCACAGGCAGTTGCATCATACCCTTAGCGTGTGTGTGTATTGCACCACAGGCTTTGCTCGGGAGCAATCTATGAAGCGCCATTTTTGTCTGTTTTACGCCGCTTCCACGTGCTTCGCGCTGACCACGCACTTCAAGCCACGTCCAAGCGATCTGCACCCTCGTCCACCCGTCCCCATGTTCTTGCTTTCGAAACTGACTGATTCCAACGTACCTCACCCAAGTCTCTTCTCTCACCCACTTCGCCCCTCCAGGGTGTCCAAGTTGCATTGGTTTTTCAAAGTCTTTGCAGTAACTTCTTTGTAGTGATGTTGCAAATGTGATATTCCTGGTCAGAGCGTGGCAACTCTATTCATCCTCCTTTCCTCCCCAGCTGGCTGTCACCACAGGTTACTACTGATAATATGTTGATACTGCACAGATGGAACAGCTACCTAGATGACGTGTGTAGGAATTTCAATGTTGGAACGGCCTCTAACTGCTCATCTAAGCCCTTTATTGAATGGTGCCTGAATAGAAGTCTCAGCTGGTCAAGTTTGGGGACAATTGCTGCAGCAACATTTTGCCCAAGAATCACATCTAAACGATCCACATCAAAATTCCACCTCAGCACATTTCAGTACAGCATTTGAGGTGATATTTTGCTCAACAGAATTACTTGCGGCCAGAACTATATATATATATACTAGCAGATCTGACCCGCTTCGCTGATAGTTCCAATGAAGCCCTGACTATAAAGTCACTGCCTGTTCAGTCTGTGCCTCAGTAGTCCCCTACCTCTGTAGTCCCTTGCCTCTGTGGTCTCTCGCCTCTGTGGTCCCTGCCTCAGTAGTTCCCGCCTATGCACTCCTTGCCTCTGTCATCCCTCGCCTCTGTGGTCCCATGCCTCCATAGTCCCTGCCTCTGTAGTCCCATGCCTCTATTGTCCCTGCCTCTATTGTCCCTGCCTCTATAGTCCCCCACCTCCTTAGTCCCCGCCTATGTAGTTCCCGCCTATGCACTCCCTGCCTATGTGGTCCCCACAGCCTGACAGACACTCACACAGACCATAGATGGCAGGGGGTCCAGCTTTTGAGCTGGCTGGACCAAGTCAAAAGTACCAGGAAGAGACAGTTTGACTTGGTTTATACAGGCAGACAGACAGACTACATAAAGTCCTACTCCTTTAAATATATAAATTGGGGCGTTTCAAATTTCTTTTGAGGCTTAGAAAGTGGCAACAGGTCAAAACATCAATGTTTCAATAAAACAAATTCCTAAATAATTTTCTGACACTCCTAAAATAGCTTGAAGTTTTAGTACAGTAGCACAGTACATATGACTGCTTGAATTCACATTTCCAAAAATGCTATGTTATTAAAGTGCCGCTTGATTGTGTTGAAATTTTAGGTGCTATTAGTAGGCAGTGTCTGGTATTGGCATCTAAAATTTCTGCCCAATTGGAGACACTTTTACAACAAAGCATTTTGGGGGGTTGTTATGTCCTGTCACCTCTCTCATTCCACATGCATGCTTTATACGGACTTTTCAGAAGTGGAAAACACTAAAAAGTCATTTACATAAGGTGCATTGAGGCATCGATGTTGGAAAATGAAGAAGAGAGTAGCAAATTGCATGTTGGTTGCATAGCTTTTTGAGGTAGCAAACTGAACACTGATGTATAAGGAGAGAGGCCACAGAACTTAACCACCCCCAAATATGCTGTGTTGTAAAAGTGTCTCCAATTGAGCCGAAATTTTAGGTGCCAATACCAGATTGTTCTGCAATATATGACATGAGTCACCAAAAAATCCATGGAAGTACTACACTATGAGGTGGTTAATCAGGACTTCTTTGGAGGCCAGTAGGAACATCACCGAGAGGGTAAAAGAGGTCTCCAAAGGGGTGGGCAGAGAAGGAGTCCAGAAGACGTTTTCTCTTTATTGCTTGCCAAGAATATTACTCTGCCAAGTGCTTTTTTTCCTCTGTACACGGCCATAACCCAGACAGTAACAGTTGGCTCAGCCATGAAAGTGGCTCAACGCCTCTGCAGGATTCAGCGTCAGACTTTGTGAGCCTACTGCACCGTAGTCAGTCACGCATGCATACGTACGAGTAAACCTTGAGCGTGCATGTACTTACGACGACGTGCAGTACTTCGTGCATGTAGTACTGGTGCCTTGCTGCCAACAGTCACACAGCCAGCCATCCAATCCATCCTCCACGTGGCCTCCAGGGGCCCTGTGGAGCATAAGAGGCAATGGCAAAAATTGAGAATCAGTGTACATACCGTGATCCCAGATTTAGAAGAATTTCAGCTAGTCAGTCGAGGCTTTCTTACCTTTCCAGAACGGCGAACTGAGATGAAGGGCTTGGCTGTGCAAGGGCTTGGCTGTACGTGCAGAGTCCTGCATCAGCAGCCAACATTTCTTCTTTCTCTGCTCCTCTCTTCTACAGCCCACACCAGAGGTCAGCAGCAGTGGGAAAAAACAATAATTTGTCTTCCTTTGTCTGGGATCCCTTATTGCTATCCCACTGAGACCCCAATCCGCAGATAGTGAGGACTAACTGATGGTCAACCTCCCTCAAATCCTTTTCTGGGGGAGACAAAAAGCACAGGCAACAACAACATTTAGAAAGGATTTTTGTGGGTAAGTGTGTGTGTGTAGTTATTGGTCCGGAACAGAGTGAGATGTCACACACCACAGGGTCATGACGAGAGAGAAAAGAGGGAACGAAGGAAAGAAAAGACCGAGCACTTTATCTTAATTAATTGGTGACCCCTGGCTTTTTACGCCCATTCCCATCCCCACCACCATTGTGGAGTGGGGGCTGAGGTAGGGGCAGCAGCACTCAATATACTGCATTACCTGATTCCCTGGAGACCAACTAAACCAAACACCGAGAAGTGCTTCTGCTGCTCCCCAAAATAAGAAAAACTTGTTTCTGCAATCAATGAAGCGAGAATGCTTTATCGACCAAAGTAGCAAACAGCGACTGGTCAGACCCTTACCTCCCCTCCACCCCTTTTTTTAATTCTATCCAAAGGCTTATCTTAATTTGCCTGAGAGCTCATCTCTTACTCCAGGTCAGTGTAAGCCTCGTCATTGTCAACTTCTCTCTAACAGCTGACAGTTAAGTTTCTGTTAAGGAGGTCTCAGCTAAAACTTCAGCTTGAGCTCATTTATAGGACTAAGAAGGTTTTCCAGCCTTGGGTTGTTCTCCTCCCCCCAAAAGCGACCTGTACAAGTAAAGTCAGATGAAAGAGAAATCTCATGCATGAATTTCCCTCCTTTCCCTTCTGGCAAATTACTTTTCTCCACTACCTCTTCACATCCTCCGCTCTGGTATCAATCAGTATGAGTGGACGAGCTTTCTTGCTACCTTCTCTCCTTGCGCTCGCGCGTGTGTGTTAGAGAGAGGCCAACCTTTAATGTCGCGCTCTGCTGGCCAGGTAGAAAAAGGGGTTGTGACACATTATGGCTGTTCCCTTAACGTCTGTCCCTATGTATTCTACGATGTACCGTATGAGATGACCGAGGCCTCCCCAGGATCGTTCATGTCCTTCGCGGTCCCCTGTCACGTGGTCTCCACGGGACTTTCTGACGCTTGCACACTACGTACTCGCGGCATCATGCAGAACACAACGTAATTTTTCAACTTTCGGGTGCAAGAGGAGCACCCTGTTGCTCCACCAACAGGGTGGAGCAAAAGTAACGACTCACACGTAACTCGAGGCTTGTTGCGCAGCATGCGCAGAGACGCAAGACGGATCTGCAAGGAGGAGATGAAAAATGGAAATCTGACCGAAATCAAGCGAGTTACGAAAGATGTAGACATCGGATGCAGATGCATCCTATGCAGTCTTTTTTGTTGCTGTTGAAAGTCACGCGCAAAATGGAACTGAATTTTGCACAGTTGCGCCGGACCAGGATGACCTTATTTGTGGGAATACGCTAGAAAAAGGGCGAGTCGAAGAAGCCTTTGTCAGTCGATGGCCATCACTTTGGGCATTCGGAGTGAATCATGGAACTTGGTCTATTTTGGTCTCTTTCCTTTTGCAAGTAAAAAATTTAATCACCTCGTACCCGAGAAGAAAACATTCAACTTTGAGAGACCAGAATTCGTTGATTTTGGTCCAATTTTCCAAAGTTTTTTGCACATAAAAATTTCGGATATCCATTTTCCAAGCGTCGTCTACTCGGTATTAGTTGGAGGAGAAACCAAGATGGACATGAATGCGAGATTCATCATAAAAATACGCATAAGAGATTCATGTAGTTTTGCAAATGCAGCTGCTCTTCGGGTTGCCCAGATGTGGGAGGGTAAAAACGGATGCATCAGGAGCTTCTCCTTTAGAAAAAAACTTTGACGCGAAAGTAACCAAATTTGATGAGAAAACCATCAAATTCTCCTTGTGTCTGGCTTTGGCACGATCGGACACCGAGCACACATGCCTCAGTTATGTACCAGCCTTCACACAGGCTTTTGCTGCTGGAGTACTTTTCTTTATCCAGTGATGTCTCACATCTTGCAAGTTTAAGAAGTATCGTATACATCCAGATAAACCAGGACTCGTTACTGGACAAATGTGCCAGGAAATGTGCTCTCCCGCCTTCCTCTTCAGACCTGAACGTCATGGACTACAGCGCCCAGGTCTTTTTGGAGAGGAAGGGGTCCCGCATCAGCACCAAATTTGGAAGTCCTGAGGGGCTCTCTGATGACAGCATGGGCGAGGTCAGCACCGCCTGCTGCTTTGCAAGGCCGAGGTTTTCCGGCCATGGTCGAGTCCGATGGTGGACACTTTGAAAAGTGATATATTGATCGGGTTCCGTGTCTCTCCACCCACCTCTCCGGTCGATGTAAGCACTCTCTATCATCTATTCTTAAGGCGTTATTAGGAAAGTAGTGGGTCTCAGTCTATTTGAATCACCCTGCGTGTATATATATTAACGCACCATATTCAGAATATTTGCCCGATTATTTACTGTCTGAGGGGACATGTTGTGGCGCTATACCACCCGGTTTCTCCGTTACGCGTGAGAGTGTGAATCAAGTGTGAATCGTGACTCACTTTCTGCACTGCGTTTCCCAAATTTGTATTTCACATTTTCCTATTTTTGAAATGGAGAATACTGGTGTACACTTTCATGTAAGGTGAAGGTCTTAGGCATAAGGAAGCAGACAGTATTCAAATTACTGTGTCTGGACAATGTTCTTCCTTATTGCACAAACCTGACCAAAATTTACACTTCCCCTTCCTCATTCAGATGAATATAACTCTACGTAGAAATATACCTTATCCCCAGTCTGAACTCTGACTTCGCTGCATTAGTTCCCTCTACACCTCTCCTATCCTCGCTTTTTCGGTAGCCGTTGCTACGATAGTTACTCTAGCTGAGCCACACAGTACAGCGAGAGACACGTAGCGCGGTGCGAAACGTTACAACTGGCATTCCGAAGTGGTGAATTGAATTACAAATTAATGACACACGATACATACTCCTATGTAGCCTCCTTGGATTTGACAGCACTTGGGTCCTTTTACGTCACAAGTCATTGCTACACTTGCCCTCACCCTCAACCTCAACCACTGTGCCTCCCACCTCTAAACTGATCGTGATCCACGCTCACCACGCGCAAACTCGCACACAGTCCTCACGCAAAAGCTGCACACACGGACCCCTCCTCCCAGACACACATACGTAAATTTGACCAAAGCCTGGCTCGAGGAGGACGTCAATGTGTTGAGGTAGCCCAGTTAGTCTCCAGATCTGAGCCCCATAGTTCTACTTTGACTGTGTCTATGTGTGGGGGCCCAAATCATTCTTCAGTGTCGAGCTTCTGACTGTATCGTTGCCTACGAATAGTTGCACTGACAACTTCTGCAATATCTTAAACATTCATTTGAGTGACAGTCTATAAGGACCCTAGTGGTGTAAGTGTATTCTTATGTCAATGCATTACTTGGAGTTTCTAAACTCTTCTCTTTAAGTTTCTATCTTTTATAGGATAAAGTAGGAGTTAAAAATTCAACCAAAGTGCATTCAAAACTTGAAATGAGGCAACATTTTGAAGCAGGAAAGGTCACGTGTTGCTAAAAACTTTCAGTCAACAGAGGGGAAATCTAAGATGCAATTTCTTCCAAAACCATTTGACCACCTCTCTCTGATATGACAATATGCGTCAGCGGTAGTCAGTCCTTCAGGGCGGACCCACTGTTCTGCATCTGGCTCTTTCCCCAGGTGAATGATGACGGGCAGAGGTGTCTAACACTCATAAATGGACACATGCTGTCGCTCAGCAACTTCTAAGTTACAGCCTCCAAGTAAGAGCCTATGACCACATGATCATGAAGAGCTGCCTCATGCGACAGTATGAGATTGACAGCTCGGCCACGATTGAGAGAAGCAGAATGGTTTTGGTGCTGTAGAACCAATACTCAAACTGTTCTGACAAGTACAGTAGTCTCATAGATGCCATTGCAGATGGCGACTCAAACAATGTTGGGATAAGAGTAGTCCTCCTGCCGACCATTTATGGCTCTCCGTACTTCTACAATGAGCAGGTCAAAAACTTTATGACTGTCACCTGCCGCAATGGAAAGTCTGACTACTTCGTCATGTTCACGCCACGCCCACAGCGGAAGGAGATCTGAGATGTGCTGTTCCCTTTGGAGGAGCTGATGGACAGGCCAGACCTGTGGACCTGGGTGTTCAAGCTCAAGTTTGACACAGCGAGGACCTCAGCAAGGTCAGGGCCCACTCTCACGATTGGGTGGCAGGAGTGAGGACTCACTCATGTGCACATCCTGCTAATCATAGATGACGCTGACGAGCTCAAGAGGCCAGAAGACAGACAAGGCGGCGTGTGCGGAGAGATTCCAGACCCAGAATTGAATGCAGAGCTACACGAGATCGTCTCAATATCCATGATACAAGGGCCACGCGGTGAGCTCTACTGCAACAGCCCCTGCATTCAGGGCAGCCACAGAGGGAATCACCACTGCACCAAAAACTTTCCAAAGCCCTTCTGCCATGACATTGTGGTCAAACAGGATGCCTTCCGTGAGTATTGGCAGTGAGTGGTCCCCTGAGATGGGTGACATTATAAAGGACATCTAGGGCAAGGTGATAACAGTCAAAAACAGCTTCATTGTGCCATACAACCCACTCCTGATCCTGCGGTGCAATGCCCACATCAACTGTGAGGTTATCTACTCTGTGAGGTCAAGTACCTCTACAAGTACATCCTTAAGGGCAGTGACAGGGTTGTCTTCACGGTCAGGCCAGGCAAACCGGAAAAGCACCAGATCCACAATGAGGTGGAGACATTTCTCAATGTCTGGTACATCTCTGCCAGCAAGGCTTCCTGGAAGATTGACAAATTCTCCATCCACTCGCGCTATCCTCCCATCGAGAAGCTTCCGTGCCACCTGCCAGAGCAACACACAATTCTCTTCACAGAGGGAAATGCAGTGGCAGGGGCAGAATGAGGCCCATCAGAGACCAAGCTGACCATGTGGTTCAAGCTAAAGGCAGCAAACAAGAATGCCTTTGCCATTCTGTACCCTGACATCCCCAAGTACTACACATGGAATTCAGCAAGAAGGAGTGGAAGACCTGTAGGCCAGGCACCCTTGATGTGAACCAATTGTTTGTGGCCAAGACCCTGGGTCACATCCCAACCATCTCGTTGAGCAGGCATCAGTCAGACCTCTATTTCCTGTAGGTGTTGCTGCACCACCAGCCTCATGCCATACCATGTGATGACCTGAAAACTATGTACTATGTATGGGGAGACATCTGCTATACATTCCAGGCAGCCTGCATCAGCATGGGCTGCTTGAGGATGACAGTGCCCATGGGCCACTGCCACATCTTGAAGGCCATTCATTGACAGCTGTGACAACAGGCACCTCTACCCTATTGAGTTGATCAACTGCCTCGCACCACCTGGCTTCCCGCCTCACATCCTCAAGATCAACAAGGGCTCCTGCGTCCTGTTCATCCGCATTTTTTAATGTAATGTAAGTGCACTGCAACAGTACCTGGTATAGCATCCTCAAAACTGGGAGACATGCCATTGCGGCCATGATCGCCACTGGACCGCACAAGAGAAAGAGTCTTTTCATTCCTAGGATCCCCCATGACCCCCTGTGAGAACATCTATCCTCTTACCATGAAGAGGAAGCAGCTTCCTATCTGGCTGGCATGTGGAATGAAGGCCTACAAGTCCCAGGGACAGCCCCTCCACAAGATTGGCATGCACCTGCCCTCACAGATGTTCTTGCATGGCCAGTAGTACTGTGCTAACTCTCGAGTCAGGTCACCAAATGCCCTCAAGGTAGTCACCATCATGGACAAGAAAAATGGGTGTCACACCAACAATG
>JAAUXU010080995.1_pt1 | contig 12376 bp, 15 predicted proteins | sample 7278151 | NCBI WGS metagenome assembly JAAUXU01 (sample SAMN14350113, study PRJNA611818) | marine sediment metagenome | isolation source: surface marine sediment (1.8m) | place: French Polynesia: Moorea | collected 2018-08 | reverse complement strand
TTTGACGCTGTTCGGCTTGTTGAAGGATGATTCCCCGCTTCCCTTTATCATGTCAGGAGACGACATTTGCTAATATTTACTTTTTTTGGCGATCTTGATGAGTCGAAGACAGTAGAATAGGTTGCGAGTATCTTTACCTCCCCCGGTTCCGTGCGGTGGCTTCTAGCTCTCCAGGGGTCAAGTTTCTGAACCTACAATTAACTCTCCAAAAAAAAATCAATACTCGAAAAGAAATAAAAATCGATAATTCAGAGCAGCTTTCTCTCGAACGTCGTCTGCTCTTTTGCGCATGCGCACACCAATGCCTCTTCCTTCTCCTCGGCTCTGATTGGTCGCTGCGGGGTCACGTGACCCTCCTTTATGCTTTCGGCTGACGTTCAAAACGTAGGGGGGCGGAGCCGCTGCGTCTTTCAATTACGTTTGTCCGAAGGGAACAACACATCTTGGAAAGTATGTGATCGCGGAAAATAAGGAAGAAAGAAAGAGAGAGAGAGAGAGAGAGAGAGAGAGAGGCACAGAAAATGCCGTCTTCGCCGCCCAAGGAGCCCAGGAGGCCCGCGACTCAAAGAGGTATGCTAGTTGCCAATTTTCATTTCTGTTTGTTATTTCTGGTTGCATATTGTCATTCCTGTTTGTCTTTTGCCTTTTGCTAGTTGCAAATATTCATTCTCTATTTGTTATTTTCTGTTGCGAATTTTTATTTCTTGTTGCGAATTTTTATTTCTATTTGTTATTTCGTATCTGGGAAAGTAGACTTTTTTTGCAAAAAAAACCCTAAAAACTAGTAACTTTTTGCAGGTCGATCATCGGGCCTCAATCTGGACCGGCTCCGCGAGCGACTGCGCTCTGCTACCTCTCTGGCCAGGTTACGGCGACAAGGAGGACAAAGTGGACCTCTTCCCAGACCGCAGCAAGAGAGCCAACCTCCGCTGTGTCCTCGAGCCGTTGGAGCCCCTCCTGTGCGACCTCCGCCTCCATCTGCTACAAGCCCAGGAACAGCAGCACAAGCAAGAGTGCCTTGGGCTGTTCAGAACCAATTCAGAGGACCAGCACCCCAGCCTCGCTATGCAGGACCACTGCCGCGTCCTCAAACTCCCCTGCAGCCGTCATGGGCTCCTCAGAGCAGGTTTGAAGGGCCAGCGCCTCCGCTTCTGCCGCGTCCTCAAAGGCCACCCCATGGACTGGTTCCAATGCGTCCTGCTGCCGCTGGTCCTGCTCTCGTCCGGCCAGAGATCGCAACACCTTATCTGCCAGGTGTGGCACCTGCTCTGCATACCCCTGGACAAGCCCCGGTGCGCCTGCCGCCGCCGCCCATCGCTCAAGTGCGCGAGGTGAGTTTTACCTGATGTGTGAGATATAAAATAAGGTACAATTGAATATTAATCTAATTTTTTAGGCCCAGCGCCGCCGCCGAGAGGAGACAGGGAGCGCCGTGGGACGCATCACCAAGCAGCGGCCTAGGATCAACCTCCAGCGCCTGAGGGAGAACCTGAGGAACCGGTTCCGCGCGGCCAGCGCCCTGGCCACCCCGTCCTCGCCCACCACCCTGTCCCGTCTCCACAGGGCCTTTGCAGGAGGAGGAGGAGGAGAACCAAGGACTGAACCAGGTATGTGATGTCTCTCACATATACAGTATGTACAAAGATTAAAGTAAAGGAAACTTTTTTAAACTATTTGTTGCAGAGCCGCAACAGCAGCCCCTGCCGCACGGCGTGCCTGTGGAGAAGAAGGCCGGGGCCCGGAGGCCGACACCCAAGAGAAGGTCTAGATCTCCCCCGCCTTCACCGCCGCCTCCTTCCGCGGCAGCCGCGGCACCATCCACCTCAGAGAAGGGGGAGCCCGAGAAGAAGAAGAAGAGAAAGACATCACCACCGCCGCCTCCGCCACGTCCGAGGTCACCCCGCTCCCTGCGCAATTCCCCGCCGCCCACAGGCACGTCGTCCACCCCCAACAACAAGAAGATCAAGTGGCGCCGCACACCGCCGCCTGCAACGCCGCCGCCTCCACCTCCGCCGCCGCCTGTACCAAAGCGACCAAGACCACCCACACAGCCGGCCTCTTTAGCAGCAGCAGCAGCAACAACAGCAGCAGCACTGCCTCCGCCACGTCCCAACGCTCCCTTGCAAATGGCAGGGCCGACTGCAGGAGCGGGAGCTGCAGCCGTCCTGGCAGCATCGCCGCAACCCTCCACCTCCGCCACTGCCTCGGCCTCCACTTCCGCGTTGGGCACAGGATCAGAGAAGAAGAAGAAGAGGAAGGATCCGCAGCAGCAGATGAAGAAGCTCACCAAGAAGCTGGCCAAGAAGCTGGGGGGGTCTGCACGGCGGCCGCGCTCCAGGTCCCCGGTCTTCCGCCGCCTCCAGCGCAGGCTGCACGTGCACAACATCCCGGTGAACAGCATCATAGGCGAGGGGGAGTCGGGCCACATCACCTTCAAGGTGCGCAAGGTGTCGGACCAGCGCTTCAAGAAGATGCACGTGGACAGGGCCAACTTTGACATCACCTTTGGGCTGGCGGGGGAGCAGGATGGGGAGCAGCAGGAGCAGCACGGGCCTGCCTACCTGATCCACTCCTACGAGGCCCTGGAGAGGGCCCTTCGCCTCATCCAGCACCACCTGATGGAAGAGTACCAGCACGCGGAGAACGCCGGCCTCCAGTTCGCCATCATGTCGGATGCCCTGGAGAGGGGGAGCATCAACCGGCCCATCCAGCGCCTGGACGACCCCGCCGCGGTCGACGACCTGCTGAACCACTTGGAGAAGGTGCTGCAGAGCAACAAGCAACTGGCGATCGACGACTCTCTCAAAGTGTCGGCGATTGTCAACCATGTGCCTCCGCTCAAGTCGGACGGGGAGCAGCGCCTGCGCCGCCCCAAGAAGCAGATGAGGCTAGGGGCCAACGACGACGACGACGACCCGGAGGACCCCGCAGAGGACCAGAGTAAAGGAAACAACAGCGGCAGCAGTAGTGGGACTGATGGCAGCAGCAATAGCGACTGCAGCAGCAGCAATAGCAGCAGCAGTACTAACGACGACGACGACAGCCTCAGCAGCAACGACAGTAACAGCAGCAGCAGGAGGAGGAGGATCAAAAAGAAGAAGAAAAAGACCCAGAGACGGAGGAAGAAGAAGAAGGAGGCGGAGGGCAAGACGGAGGTGCCCAAGAACAGGGTGGCCCTGGGACCCCGCTTCCGCGACGCCGGGTGGAAATCCGAGGGAAACTCCCTGCAGGTCGTTCCCGAGTTTGCCTCTGGGCAGCTCGTCAACTGCTGCCTCCTGGTGGCCCTGGTCATGGGCCTGGCCTTCAGCAAGGAGCTTGACGCCAACAAGGGGAGGAAGAAAATGTCCGGGGTGCCTCTGACCGAGGGGTGGAAGAAGCTGAGAGCACTGGGCTGGGAGGACGGTCGAAAGTCCCGGCAGGCCAAGAAGTACCTGGAGGACGAGGTGCTGCTGTTCTGCGACCGCTACCAGATCCCGCCCGAGGAGTTCCGCCTGGTCGACCCGGAGGACGTGCGCGAGAGGATCCGCCAGCTGCCCGTCAACGTGCGCATCTACGACGGCTCCCTGAGCCATGAGGTAGTGTTCTCCGAGCCATACCAGCTCAACCCGGACCACCCCACCGTCAACATCCTGAAGATCACCAACCCGGTCAACCAGCTGGAGCACTGTGGCCTCATCAAGAGGCCGGACCTCTACTTCTCCAGCATCGGCCGCCAGCGGTGCCTGGACTGCAGCAAGTCCTTCATCAAGAGGTATGTTTTTTCCAAGTGTGGAAATGAGAAAAGAGTTTTAAAGTTTAAAAAATATATGTATATTTGATAAATTCGTCTTTACAGGCACTTTCGCTACCACGCGTGCCGCGGACAGCCCCGGTGCCGGATGTGCCGGCGCCAAAAGATGCTCCCCGGCGACCGACAGGACTTCATCAGCACCAAGGAGCGCTGCACGGCCGAGCTGTCCCCGTTGGAGATGCCCAGGACCTGCCTGTTCTGCGACCGGGCCTGCTACGACGACAGGTGCCTCGAGCACCATGTGAGGGACTGCAAGACCAAGGAGAGGTGCCAGGACTGTGGTGCCGTCTACAAGCGGGCCAAGGGGCGAGAGCACCAGTGAGTTATTGTACTGTATACAGGAATATACTTTTTATGACAAGCTAGGGGACACTTTTTTTTAAAAAATATATATTTTTGCATTCTGTCCTATTTCCAGGTGCGGGGATGCCTTCTGCCACATCTGCAAGTGCCACTACCAGGTGACTGGCCGCCCTCACATCTGCTCCCTCAACCCGCCCGCCGAGCAGCGGTACTGGAATCTCCTGGCCTTCTTTGACACCGAGACGAGGCAGGTGGACGGGGTACACGAGGTCAACAGCATCGCCATCTCTGCCCAGGACCGAGACAACCCCAGGCAGTTCTCCATGCAGACTTTTTACGAGGTGTGTGTTTCTCAATGTAATATTTACTGAGATATAAATACATGTACTGTACGCATGCACTACTTACATAATTATAATTATAATTATTATTATTATTATTTACTAGGATGCCATGGCTCACGAAAACGATGGCTGGCGAGAAGAGGTCGACTACGTGCACGAGGCCTGGCCGAGCAGGATGACCAAGCTGCCGTTCCGGAAGCCCCCAAAGAACCTTGGCGAGAACCCCAACATCTACACCTTCAAAAAGGGCAAAGACATGGACGAGGAGACCGCGGAGCTGGAGGCTATGTACGGCCTGGGGAGGGAGGACGACGACGATGACCGAGGTGGCCGCCGTCAACAGCAGCGCCGACGCCGCTCTGGTGCCCAGTTCCTCTCCATGGAGGCGGCTGAAGCCGGCGGGAGCAGCGACGAAGAGGAAAGCCAAAGCGAGAGCAGCAGCTCGGAGGACGAGGAGGAGGGGGACCCGGTCGACCGGGTGCGTGGGGAGGTCGGGCCGTCGCGACCCAAGAGGTCCCATGAGGAGAGGCAGAGGCCCGTCCCCAGCGCCCTGCGCAAGTTCATCGACGTCTACATCACCCCCCGATATTACGGATATACCTTCCTCTCCCACAACTCTTCGGGCTTCGATGGCATCCTGCTCCTGGAGGCCCTCCTCAAGAGCCACATCGTCGTGGAAACCATCTTTGATGCTGGCCGTCTTCTTCAACTCTCCGTGCCGAAGCTGAAGATCAACTTCATCGACAGCTGCAGGTAAGAGCAACAGTTTTATTTTTATATAAGAAAATTGCTTTGATCCCTAGAGAGTACCGCGCGCGCGCGACTTCCTTCCTTCCTTTCTTTGAGGGGAAAAAGCCTGATTTGCGAACTCGGCTTAATTTATGCTTTTTGCTGCAGATACATTGCCACCCCGCTGGCGGCCTTCCCCGAGAGGTTCCCCGAGACTGTCCAAAGTGCGAAAGGTGACTTCCCCTTCGCCACGAACACTCCAGACTGGTTTGAGTACGTCGGGCCGCCGCCCTCCCTCGATTACTACGTGACCGTCCACACGCCGGAGAAGAAGAAGAAGGACCTGGAGAAGTACCTGGCCGAGTACACCGGGCCCTGGTCCTTCAAGGAGAATCTGCACTCCTACATGGTTCAGGACGTCAGGTACGCAATTTTTTTTCCAGGGCTACTCTTGAAAGTAAAAATGTGGCGAAATAATTAAATGTGTAAAATATTTTTTCCAGGATGCTGAGGGCCGGAGCTTTGACAGTGTTGAAGGAATTTTTCGACCTGCAAGAACAGATGGAGACCCCTGCCAAAATACCGTTCCACGCCTACACCTCCCACTTCACCCTGAGCTCCTTCTGCCACACCCTGTTCAAGTACTACGCCCTGCCCGAAGAGTGCCTGTTCCTCACCTCTAACCAGACGAATGCCAGACGCACCTCGGCATTGGAGCTGGAGTACCTGGCGTACGTGGAGCTCTGCCTGGGGCGCAAGCTGCGCACGGCCTATTCACACGGCACCGGCCAGCACAGGTGAATAATAAACGTGGAATTTGTGTTGGTGAATGTGACCCAATTTGAATTTTGTCCTTTCTGTACAGGGTGGCAGGCTACTTTTGTGATGGTTGGGATTCAAGCACTTCTACCGATTTTGAATTCCATGTGAGTATTTTCAAGCATATATTAGGCTCTTAAACTGTGTGACTACCAGTGCCCCCCATTGTGTTTTGTTTTTTCAGGGGTGCCTCTTCCACGCCCACAACCGAGAGGACCCAGACTGCCCCATCTCCCGCGGCGTCGAGGCCACCCCGTTCGGCACCCCCTTCGACAAGGTGCACGAGAAGCGCCTGGAGAGGAAGAGGAAGTTGGAGGCCCTTGGGGTGCGTTGTCATGAGATGTTCGAATGTGCCTACGTGAAGGAGAAGGAGGAGAACGAGGACCTGAAGGAGTTCCTCAAGACCTACCACCGGCAGCGGCCCGAGAACCGCCTGACGATCCGGCAGGGACTCCGGGGAGGAAGGTATGGGTTTTGTAAACAAAAACAGCCCTATTTTCTGTACAAGATGCATTGTCATGTGGTCATTCTTGGGTTTTTTTTTTACAGGTGCGAGACGTTCCGCCACTACTTCAGTCATGCCGAGACTCCGTCGCGCAAGGCTTACTACTACGACATCAACAGGTACGGCAAACGTCGAATATTGTCTGTTTGGTAAATAAACAAGACCGCCTATGTGTGTTCTTTTCTCTCCTCTTTTAGTTTGTACCCCTTCCTCGCGTGCTCCAAATTATACCCCACGGGCCCGCCCATGACCCTGATGGGCGAGGACCTCAAGGACGTGGGCCTGGACAAGGAGCGAGGGTTCTTCTCCCGCGTCACGGGGAGGAAGCTGACGGGACTTATACAATGTGCTATAAAACCGCCCAGTTCCATTTTCCTCCCTGCACTCCCTGTCATGCATGAGGGGAAGATGACCTACGCCCTGTGCAGGACCTGCTTGGAGGAGAACAGGCAGGGGCTCTGCGACCACGACGACGCGGATCGAGAACTCACGAGCACCTGGACGACCGAGGAGATTCGATACGCCGTCTTTGAATGCGGGTACGAGGTCTCCAAGGCCTTTGAGCTCTACGTTCATGATCAGGTAAAGCCTTTTCATGTTAAAAAAAATATGTGTTTTTACTGTATGATATTTCCTTCCTTTCTTTAGGAGCTGGACCTCTTCAAGGACTGGTACACCAACCTGGCCAGAATGAAGCTGGAGAGCGAGGGCTTCCCAGAGTGGGTCAAGACGGAGGAGGACAAGAAGAAGCACTGCGACCACCTGAACAGGAGGATGCCCGGGCTCAACATCCAGCCGGACCGTGTCAAGCGCAACCGAGGACGGCGGAACTTTGCCAAGTTAATCTCCAATTCCAGCTTGGTATGTAAAAAAAAGCCCCTCAATTTTTCCAGAATGCCATGGCAGATTTTTCTTTCTTTTTCTTCTTGCAGGGCAAGCTGAGCCAGTCGGACGAGAAAACCAGCACCAAGTTTGTCTACTCCTGGGAGGTATGTTCCAATCGCAAAAATAATAATTATTATTATTCTTCAAGGGGGCTTCGATTCGAAGTCGCGACTTTCCCCTTTCCCTCCTTCCGCAACAGTCCCCGTTTTCCCGTCACGCAACCTTGTTTTTTCCTCCTCTTCTCCTCCCGCTCTGCTAATCAGCTGACTAATTTCCCCCTTCTCTTTCTTTTCATGCTCGCGCGCAGGACATCGCGGCAATCAAGTACGACAGCGACGTGACCCTGAAGGGCATCTACCCCATCACGCCCGACTACGCGCAGGTGTGCTACCAGCAAAAGTCGGAACATATAGGGGTACATCGCAACGTTCAGCCCGTGGTGTATGGGTAAGTCCTGCAATACAGTGTTGTTGTTTTTTTCGCGAAAAAAGTATCGTCATTGGTTTTTCTTTCTTTTTCGCTGCAGGTGCCTTACTGCCCTAGCGAGATGCAAGTTGCTGGATGATTTGAAGCGAATCATGGCCAAGGGGGCCCGACCCCTGTACGTAGATACCGATTCGGTCCTGTTTTCTGCCGAGCCGGACACGTTGGGCGAGGTGGAGGACGTCCTCGGCATCGATGCGGCAGTGTACGGGGATTATAAGAGCGAAGAGGCCACCCCCATCCTCTCCTTCTCCTCCCTCTCTTCCAAGAATTATTCGTATCGGTGCGAAGGATCAGGGAAAGAGGTCACCAAGTACGTAGTTATATATAATATAAAAAGTTTACAGCATTTAACAGAGTTTATGCTTTTTTTACAGGGTCCGTGGGCTCCACCTGAAAGATCTCCAGTCCCAGAAGCTGGTCAACCACGACAAAATGTCCGAGATGGCCAAGAATTGGCTCCAGGAGAAGACCGAGGAGGTGAAAGTGCCCCAGTTCAGGATGAAGGTGGACACAAAGACTATGACCATAACCAACGAGACCATCCAGAAGAAGTACTCCAACGCCACCATGGCCAACAAGCGTTGGATCGACAAGAAGAACGCTGACGAGAACATGACCTCCTACCCTTATGGCATTCGCCACTTTGAGTTTGCCGACATCCCTCCCGAGCATCGTACATAAACACTTAAACACTTTCCTATGTGTGTCGTGCCTCCGCCCGCCTGCGTGCAAAACATTCGAAATGTGCCCATGTCCGTCAATCCCTCCATCCGCCCGCCCGCAGACCAAGAATCGATGTGAAACTTAAAAAGTGCCCCCGTCCGTCGTCCCTCCCTCCGCCCGCCTGCATATCAAGATTCAAATGTGGCCTTTGCATGACGCCCCCTCCTCCGCCCGCCTGCATATCAAGATTCAAATGTGGCCTTTGTATGACGCCCCCTCCCTCCGCCCGCAAGCGTACAAAGATTGGATTTGAAATTGTTATTGTGGCCCTATGTATGACGCCCCCCCTCCCTCCTTCCGCGTGACAAGATTCGAAATTTGAAATGTGGCCCATGTGTGTCGTCTCTCGCTCCGCTCGCCCGCGTGAAAAGATTTGATTCGAAATTTAAAATGTGGCCCGTGTATGATCGAAATTGAAATATCCCCCTGTCAGTCGATTCCCGCCGAAATTTAAAATGTGGCCTTGCCCGTCGATCCCTCCCTCCTTCCGCGTAACAAGATTCGAAATTTAAAATGTGGCCCTGTCCCTCGATCCCTCTCCGCCCGCTCCCCCAATTAAAAAGGTGCCCCTACCTGTCAACCCTCCCCCTCCCCCTTCCGCGAACCAAAAAAACCATTTCCCAACTTATGCAGTATTACAGGCTTTTCTCCATCTCGTGTAAATAAATGTGCAGAACTCACTCCTTCAGGTCTCCTAGCTCGAAACTTTATGACTTCAAAAGTAGGAAAACGTTGTATAGGCAGACTTTGTATCATGGGTAAGGTAGTTAACAGACTTTTCTAGAATGTCCACTAAAACGTTTACAGGAGTTGAAGGCCTCAGAAAGGAGGTTTGGACATTTTATAGCTGCAACAAAAGTACAACAACTTTTAGTTTATGAAAAAAGACCCCGTTTCACCTCATAAGCAGTACAGTGGAAATAATGCAGTTTCAGACAGACATTTATTGGGATATTATTACTTCATAAATATACAGTACGGTGTGCATCGCCGAATACAATGTAAAAAAAGACCTTTTTTGATATGTTCAGGTGAGAAATTTGGAGAAGAAGAAAAAAACTCAAAGAAGTTATTTGAGCATATTGTACACGTCTGGGTTCATGGTGGGGTGGGAATCGTCTTCATGCCTTTTCTTTTTCTTTTTTGTGGTAGTAGGGCTCTTCTTCTTCTTCATTGTCGTCGCCGCCGCCGTCTTCTTGTGTGGCTTCTTCTTTGCCGTCACCGTCGTTCTGCTGCTGCTGCTGCTGTGCAGGTGCGCCGCGCTGGAGGAGAAGCCCATGCGGGTCGCAAAGGCCGCCAAGGTCTTTCGGTTGTGCACTCCCCTGTGGTTCTTGTTCCCAAACAGAGCGTGGAGGACGAGGACGAGGTTGCCAATCTTCAGGCCGTCTATGAAGAGGCAGCTGCGGTCGATGTGCACCGTGGGCCAGAGGAGGGCCTTGTGAAGGAAGGTCATGGCCTGCTGCCACTGCTCCGGGGAGTCAAAGGCGTCGGACAGGTCTGTTAGTGTGGGTAGCCGTTTTTCATCCAGTTGAAGAGCATCTGCTCTTGCCGGTATCGGTCCTCCTCCTCCTGCCTCACCCTCCGCCTGGCCCTCCGCCTCCACTCCTTCAGCCTGGCCTCCTCCTCCTGGTACTCCCTGTACCGCTCCCTGCAGCGGTGCCACAACCTCCTGGCGTGCTTCATTGTCCCGGTCCACAGCCTCCTGATTGACGGCGGCCAGCTGCCTGTCTTGGGCAAGGAGGTGCCGCTTGCGGCGCTGCTGCTCCTGCTCCTCCTCTCGCTGCTGCCGCTGCAGGTGGTGTTGCTTGCGGAGGGCCCGGAGTTGCTCATATTCGGCTTCCGGAACAAGGATCCTGCTCATGACCTACTTGAACAGCACGGAGAGGGCCGGGCGGAGAAGGGGAGCCAGGTCGGTCAGGACCCTCCTCCACTCGGCGGACGTGGAGTTGGCCAGGAAACGCTTTGCCCTGATCTTGGAGCCCACCACCTGGTTCAGGAGCCTCTTCTTGCGGCTGTTGAAGAAGGCAGTCTCCACGGACGGGCTGGCCGGGACTTTTTTAAGGGCAACGGCGGCCAACGTGAGGAACAGCGTCCTCAATTGAAGGTGACTGGCCTTGGCAATGTCCTTGCGGAGGGCCTTGACGGAGGGCGCTCTGTACAGACGGTGGAGGAACGCTCTGTGTCGGTCGACCTGTCGCTTGAGCAGCATGCTGGAGACTAAAAAAACGTTCGTTGTCCTTGTGCTCAAACGTAAGAATCGATTTTTCCTTTCTCTCTCTCTCTCTTCTCTCTGCAAACGTTTTTATTTATTTATTTCTTTTCTTTTACGACGTATTCCGCTCTGTCAAAACGTGTTTATTCCCGTGCATTCAGGTCGAAGAAGATCGGAGAGGGGAAGGCTTGGTCCGGCGGCTGCTCCTCTCGGAAGAGCCTCGTCATGGTGATGAACCTCCGTTCCAGGTTGGCAAAGGGGTCCGTATTAATGTAGATGTAGTTGCAGGAGTACTTGTGCCTGGCCGTCTCCATGCACTGGACCAGGAAGTTTTTGTGGTCGGGGAAGAGCCTGGAGTTCAGGGTGGCCAGGACGCTGTAGTCGTTGAGGTTGTACATGAGGAAGCGGGCGTTCACCTAGAACCGAAAAAAAACCACAAGAAAAAAAATGGAGAGGGTTTTTTTTAGAAAAAAGAAAAGAGTATACATATGGAGGAGGATGTGTTATTTTGTTTTTTTTTGCTTGCAAAATATATATACCTGACGGCTGAGGGTCACCATATCGAGATACTTGTTGGGTTTCACAAAGGGATTCTGAACGCAGAAGATGAGACTGATGCCCGAGTGGTGGCTGTGAAGTATCCCAACTTCGTGAATGCGTTCAATGCCGGTGCCCTTTCCAAAGGCCAGGATGTCGTCGAGCACGAGCAGGGACCTCCCGCCCTCGGCAAAGTGCTTGATCTCGTCCAATGTGGGCACGCGGGAGAAGGTGGCCAGCACCTTGTTGCCCTTGGCGCAGATGGCGTGCAGCTTTTCCAGGTACTCGTCCCGGTCAATGAGTGTGGGTGCTGCATAGATGACCCGGTCGTGGGGGACCTGCCAGGCTGTGTCGTCGGCCAGCAGCTTCTCAATCAGGCAGCTCTTGCCGCTCTACACGAGAAAAGAGTAAAAGAGAAAAACACGAACATTATTTTTTTATTGTTCTAGAAAATAAAAAAAGTAATCTGGATAAAACTAAAACATACCATGCTAGGCCCTATGATCTGGCAGCGCGTCGTTTTGGGCAGAGCGTACTCCATGGCTACTAGTTAGTCCACCAGCTGGAGCAGGGTGAACCCGAACAGGAGCTCCCCCCGCGGGTCCAGGGCCACGGCCTCCCCGTTCAAGGTCCGGAGTTGGAAGTGCAAGACGTTGGAGCGGAGGTTGAGCAGGAAGGGCCTGGGCTGCGGGTCAAAGACCACCACGTTCCCGTCCTCCTTGAACTGCTTGCTCTTGAAGGTGAGGATGGACAAGGGCTCGCTGTTGCCCGAGACCGTTTCGTAGCAGAAGACTTGGAAGCCGCTGTTGAATTTGCCCTGGCCGGTCAGGTCGCCGTCGGAGGAGAGGTGCTGCGGCAGGATGGCCCAGTTTCCCGTCCCTAGGGGGTAGGGTCTCAAGTCGCCGGTCTGCACCTGGAACGTGGTGTCGGTCCTGGCGACGATGAACTGGTGCTCCGCCGCAATATGTCCGACGTCGAGGGCCATACTGTACTGACTGGGGTTGGCCCTGATCGAAAACGTTGTTTTTGTACTGTATTTAAGA
>JAAUXU010069472.1_pt1 | contig 12380 bp, 17 predicted proteins | sample 7278151 | NCBI WGS metagenome assembly JAAUXU01 (sample SAMN14350113, study PRJNA611818) | marine sediment metagenome | isolation source: surface marine sediment (1.8m) | place: French Polynesia: Moorea | collected 2018-08 | reverse complement strand
GATCAGGGCTGCATTCTCTCGCTCCTTCTGAGACCAGTGATCTGGACCCATTCTCTTGCTACTAAGACCAGAGATCCGGACTGCATTCTCTCTCTACTGCTGAGACCAGTGATCTGGACCCATTCTCTTGCTACTAAGACCAGTGATCTGGACCCATTCTCTTGCTGCTAGGACCAGTGATCTGGACCCATTCTCTTGCTACTAAGATCAGTGATCTGGACCCATTCTCTTGCTACTAAGACCAGTGATCTGGACCCAACTGTCGTCGATGAGTTTCTACTGGACATGAAGGATGGAACAGTTCAAATATTGTAATAAGTACAATTTCTGCAACATTTTCATGTTGATGGCACCTTTGCAGACTAGACTCCTGTAAAATTGAAGTATTTTTTACAGGCAACCAGTGAGTTGCACATATTGAGAGTTGACTGTACCACACCACAGCAGCTACAGCCCTTATCACAGGGCCTCAACAGGAGCTGTTGTGTGGTATTCTGTCTGGAGAGTCTATGTCTGCCCACCATCTAATCATGTTTTCATCACCTGTGGGGTCAGACATGAGCATAGCCCCCCTGCCTCTTTTTTAAAAGGGGCGGGGTAACACCTTCCTTGTTCCCTGCACAGAGATGTTTATTACACAAAAGTGCACTCATTTAATGCAATGCATTTAGTGCAGTCATTTTTAAAAAGTTCTTGGGGGGTCCACCTTTAACTATCGTTGATATTTAAAAAGCTTTATGACATAAGGAAATATATAATCTACATTATATTTATTGGGGTCTCAGATGAAGTATGCGCACCTCTGCTATCTATGTGCAACACAAATACCCCAGTCCTAAACTAACCATTATTCCGAATATATTGCATATAATGTACGAATTTTACTGCCATCTGCTGCTTCTACTGTCTCTCTTCCTCTGCCTCTTCTGCTGTGACCCCTTTTCTGCTAAGCTGGCTCAGGTTGGCAAAAGGAGAAATTTCTGCAGAGCTGGTTCAGGCTGGTCAAAAGAGAAATCTCCACTTCCTGCTCCTGCTCCCCTCCCCACCTATGCTTCCGGCCAGTGCCACTGGGCTCTGGCTGGAAGCATAGGTGGGGAGGGGAGGAGGTGGGTTTCATTCCTGCTTGGACTGGCACACAGACAAGCAGCAGAAACAGAAGACAAAACTTAGAGAAATAAAGCTTGAGTTAGACACATGAATTTGTGAGAGAGAATTAATGTAGCTGGAAGAGAATCCTTCACAATAAAAAGTGTACGCATAGTAATCCATACTTGTATATTTATTGAAACCCTTGTTGATGTCAAATGTGCATCACGGGTCCCTTAAATGTGGACTGATACCAAAAAAATCTACCACAAAAAGAAGTGCACCAAGTTGTTACCTTGATATATGACTAGTGTCTTGTATAAGAAACAAAACCATTTCCTGACATCTTCCACAGAAATTGCTGTCACTGCAGAAGTTTTAAAAATGAAGCTCTTTAGGGTGGATTATCAAATAGGAAGGTCCTGTGGGCTGAAAGTGTATTTCAAGAGGTCAGAATGAAGTGAAGGGAAAATTAGAACCCCTCATATTTTCTCATCCATGGCTTGTGATATGGCAAAGGCATTTTAATTCCAATTTTCTTCTATAAATTCTCTTCTTTCTTCCCTACCTTTCTCATAAAGGTTTTATGCTTCTGATTTCTTTAGGGTTTTTTGGTTTTTGCATTTTGTGTGTTTTTGTGTTGGGAAGTTTCCAGATTTTTTGACTACAAACATCCAATCAACTATGCTTAAGAGACTGTTTATCTTCTAAGTGCAAGCTGTTGCACTTCAAGACAGCTTGCAGCAATTTTTCTCCATATTGAGGATGTGCCTCTGGCATGGCATAATGTGCCCACCTCTCTTTAAAGTCAGGGTGAACAGCTTCAGAGGACTGCTCAGAGAATTGGCCAAGACCAGCCCTCTTTCTCTTGTGGAAGTCTGGTACATGTGAAAAAGCACCGTGTAATTTTGGTGTGACATTGATGTCTAGTCTCAAGAATGAAGCCTTGAAGTTGGATATGTCTGCCTCAAATGATAGTTTTAAGAGAGTGCTAAAGCAAGATGTTGTGACAATTTCGAACAGCTCCAGAGCAAAGACAAACTTCTTAAGTTTATATACCAGTGCTGTTTTGAGTTGTCCTGCTTTTTGTGTAGAAGCATTTTGACTTGGTTGTCTTCTAGACATCCTCCATGGTAACCTTGCTGGACTATGTGGTTATTGTAGGCCCACTGAAAGGCTCTGTCTTCACCCCATCTTTCATTTAAAACATCTAAGATCTTATTCCCCACCCTGAGAAGCAAAGGAAGTTCTGGGGGAGGAATAAGATCCAAGATTTCAGTGTTCAAGGAGAGGAGGTTCCATGCAATCAAAAAAGTCTTGAGCCTTTGCCTTGGCACAACCTGCATTTTGGTAGGCTTGATAGAGCTATTTGATTCATCCTACTGTCCTATCCTACCTGGACTTTCAAAAGGAGCACATGCTTCACAATAGGCACAGGGAAACTTTGAAGCATGATTCTGAATTCAAATCAAAATGCTGGAGAGCTTCATGTCACAAGGAAGTGTGAAGGACAAGCAAGACATGTCAAGTAATGAGAGGAGACTTTTGACATTGTCATAGTTTTCTGGCACTTCTGGAGATACGGCAAGGATGAAGAGCTTCTTCACTCCACTATCAAGGAAAGAACCAGATAGACTTTGTCTTTTCTTCACAGGATATTTTGTTAGATGCTGCTGCTCTCTGTCAGTCATGTCTTTGATATTCAGACAGACTTTTAAGAAGCCAGACCCACCATTTATTCCTAATTTGGAAGGCTGGCACTTTTAAAACCAGGACAATATCTAGGTACCTCTGACACGAAATGAGAGATGCTGTTGCAGATAACTACAGGCTTGCATGCCACAGTGGCTTTTCCTCCTTCATCTGACTTACCAGTCACATTCAAAGTCTTCAAAGAAAAATGGCCCATCAATTTTTTTTCCTCACTAATTAAATTTTGTGCTAGATTCAGCTCAACTGCTTTCTTTGATCCAGCTCCCTCTCCAAGCATACTTGCCACTGAAGGTGTTTGCTTGTTGCTGAATCCTAGCTTTGTTTGCATTGATAATATTGTAGAATGTGATATTGCAGAAGGGAAGGTAGCATTTTGTAGTAGTATTAACAGGCAAGTTCATGGGCATTCCTGCAGGAGAGGCCAAGGAAACAGTGCATGTGTCTGCATCTGAAGACTTTTGTCTGAGATGCATTGTGCATAAATCTGATCTTTTGTTCTTGGAGAAAGGGAGGCATTAAGATTGTGCAGCCTTGTTGCCTTGGTGCATTCATGCTTTTAACCTCTTCCAATTTCACTGTGACAGTAGGAACATATTTTGTGATAGGTAGCAGTGACTTTGGAATCATTCATCCTTGGTCACCCAGTGGGCTGAGCTAGAGCAACTAGGTATGGCTCAGCAAGCTTTATTTGCATTGCCTTCAAGCATTGCCTTGCAATGGAGCATAGTGTGCATTGGCAGACATGATTTGTTGTCGTCAAAAGGGGTCTGCTTCTGACAGAGTCAGTCAGTTTGTGGTAGTCCAATCTGGGTACTGAGGAAGGATTAATAGAAGTAGCTGCAGGTAGTTTTACCATGCAGCCATTACAAATAGCCTATGGCAGATTAGCTTCTTCAAAAAAGGAGAACAAGTGGTCTCTCATCAAGTATTTCTGATCATCTGTAAGTGGCCTGAGCCCCTTCCCAATTAGGCAGACAACACAAAGAGATGATCTCATTTTGTCACATTTGGCAGCAAAAGGCATCTAGCTGAATATATTCTACGTCCCAGAATTATTTTCAATCAGCAGTATGTCAAGCATTTGGCTGCCAAAAGCCTACTAAGTTTACTTCTCATGAGGCCCAGAGTTTTATAAGGGTTAGTGGTGTCCTAGAAGCAGCTTGCTAGGGATGTCACCCTCTGTGGTGAAAGAGGGAAGTGCTTAACTGGTCCAGCTTGACTTGGCCTTAGAGAACCTCCCTCACCCTCATTCTTCTCATTGCCCCATGCCAATTCTGCCACTGCTCCCATGCTGCCTCCACTCCATAGAAATTAACTTTGTGACCTTATTTTTGGCCTCAAAGTTGATGCTCAACCCTCCTGTAACCTTGTCTGGGTCAAGCTGGCTATTACTTGATATATGTAGTAGATTATATCACGCTCTTCATAAAAAATTATCATATCACAAGTCACTTCCAAGCTAAGATGGCCATTTTCTTGAACCCTGAGAAGAAAATTGCAATTTTCTCTCATGGATGCCAGGAAAGTGATTTTATTTTTGGGACCAATGAAAAGCTTAATATGTCTGCTTACAAGATCTGGAACTGAAATTCCCCTTCCAGTTTGGGAAAATCTGTATACATCATCTCACATATGTCGTGTTATAGATGAGTCATGTATGTTCATTGGAAAGGATCTTACGGACCATCATATCGCTATACACGACAGACAGTATCTCATTGTCAAGGTCAGGCAGCAAGTGGAGACTCTTGGGTGAAGCCAGGGATATCGTAATTGAAATGCTACAGCTGCTGAAAGATGTGAGATTCCCCTGATGTCGTCAAACCCATCTATATGAATGTTGTTAGGCAGTTGGAAGATTGCCCAGACCCAGTGCTCCTAGCATGGGATTGTGGTGATGGTGTCATCCTCGTAGAAGTGGCAACAAAGGTCAGCAGATCACAGGGGTTGTTGAGAATCATACACCCACTAGAAATTGACCTCAATAGGGACCTTGGACAGTTGATCCCACTTAAAAGAGCAGCGGGATACACACCAAATGTAAGTGGTAGAACCAGATTCGCAAGCTGAGGTGTACTTTATTCACAACTACGAACTACGAGATCAGATCCTCAAGGGGAATGAACATAATGTGTTGCCAGAGCCACGAGAATATGACCCATCAGAAGAGTACAGGGGAGATAAAGATCAAATTGACATCGAAAATGTTATAACTCCTGGACTGAGCAGGAAACATTCGAAGGTCCTGCAGTGAATACAGCACCGTTTTAAGAGAGTGTATAGTCCAGGTCCCTGGTGAAGCAGGTTCTGCATAGGAGCCCAAAGCGCCGAGAGCCACTGGAAGATACGTAGTAGGAGTAGTAACCTAACCTAACCTAGTACTATGCTATCACATTTGTGCATGCCAACTATGGGGCATTAGGCAAGCCCCACTTCACTGGTAGTCTGTAGACGACACCCAAGAAAAGACTCGTATGGAACAGACTCAATGACCTCACAATAAAAAGGGAGGGCCTCGTGCCATCCCTAGCATAATCCTGCATCAATAGAACCTTAAAGAGATATCACATTGCAATACAGTGGTACACTGGAGCACCTGCACGTAGAAATGTGTTCTACAAACCTATTGTAAAAAAAGAGCAATCACTTTGTTAGAATGCTGCGTAATTTATTGAATTTCATAAGTGTTTCCTTTTGCAAACATGTCAAAAGAATTCTCTTTTTTCTCATGAAGCAGGACTGGACAAATGCTGTGTTCTGGTGGCATTCTTGCTCCTGCATCAGCTGTCCATTTCTTGCAATGTGCAATATGTCTTTGGTAATTGACACTGCAGGACTTTTTAACAGACTATCTGGGTCTAATGTTAATATGGCACAGGGCAAGTGGCCTCCCGTCTGTTATAGGAGCGGTGTCAAGGGTATCTGAAGAATAAAGAAATTTTTAGGGGTTTGTGTGAAAGAGGATTTTTTGTATTGTGGTATAGTGGCATTACTTGTCCCAGGGGTATAAGTAACAGCTCGTTGTGATGGTGGTGATGGTGGTCCAAATGTTGAATCTCGAACAGAAACTCTGAATTGAAATAATTGAAACGCTGATGGCCGAATAAATGGGTTGCCCCGTCTCTCTCCATTTGGTTGATTGTTGCTGTATTCATATCTTCCCCTGAAAAAGTGGTGTGAGAAGATGCACATTACAAGTGACAGAAATCTGCAGTATGAAGTACTCGTTCCTCCTGGAAGTGCCAGGGCTGTAATGTAGGTGTTCAGAAATGTTGCCTTTGACAAGTTCATCCATTTCTCAGGACTGCACAAGTTGCAGCAGCACCTAGGGCTCCTGGGACTTAGCATGGGCAAGGAGCTGATGACTAAGTGCTGGAGGAAGATGGGAATCAACATATGCACAGTGTACCCACCTAGGTGGGGATTTGTCCACTCTATGAAAAGGATATGAACATCTTTCCCATGCATAATTCACAGACAGTGAACTGAACACCCAGATGCAACTGGTGGAGACAGGGCTACAACCACGTGCTAGGAAGATCATACTAGGTAGCTCAAAATCATGGAAATGAGTATGAAGTTGGTCAACATGAGTAGCTTGCATAGTTGTGTTAAACAAGATGCTATGAAGTGCTCAGAACAGCGGAAAGGAAAATTGGGGGAGAATGGGCACCCAAGATCAAGTGCCTAGATGTACAGACTGAACCAGAATGAGAGATCAAGATGAAGGTGGTACAAGCTGACAAGGAGGGGTCCAGCAGCTTTGAAGATGCCACAGAAGAGGACTACAACCCTCAAAGAGGCCCCATTGCAAGATCCTGTAAAGAACAAGGTGCTACAGGTCAAGTATAAAGTGACAGTGAGCATTAACATGTCAGAAGCAGAGAAGAAAACCCAAAGATTAGCAGTTGCCAGCTGGATTGAGGAACATGAAAGGACAGTTGTATATAATCTGAAGACTGCTATGTACAGTGTGGACCAGAACTAGGCATACAGCTGCAGAAAGGGCAGAACAGCTCTTTTTTAAGGCATTTTATGGTAGTTGAATGCTCCTTTTTTGTTGAAAGAGGGCTCTGCACCCCATAAACCCCACCAGGGGCTCTGACTGCTGGACCCCTGCTGGGGGCAAGCCCCCAGACCCCTTTGCTTTTTCTCCCAATTCAGAAGTCGCCATACAGCCATGAATTCTGCCATTGTCTTGGACCTGTACATGATGTACATGCACAAGCAACATGTGCAAGGCATATAAGCAATGGACTGAGTATTACACAGCCAAAAAATGTAGTAGACAGTTTTCAGTTGTGGGCTTCTTCCAACCAAGAATACACACAATGCCGCTTTGCCAAGCAGTCTCCACTGACTTTGGTGGTGCTATCATCACAAAGTACAAGGGGCAAAGGCATGGCTATCTTGCCAAGGGTGACATTTGGGGTGCCATACTCAATCACCCAGGGCATTGCAACATTGAAGGTAGACCCTTGGAACAAATGTGAACATCCCTGGGAAAGGCCAGCTGCATGAGTTGCAAGGCACGACAGCATCAAAGGTGGTGGTGATGGCAAAGATGGACCCTGCAGTGACACAAGAGGCCATTCACGAAGACTTGGTAGTTGCAGGTGTCAGTGTCACCAAGGCCACAATCACATCAACACTGAAACACCAAGGCATGTTCGGTCATGGTCTGTTCAAGTCCAGGAAGCACCTGAAAGCATGCCTCATATTTACTCATGCGGATGATACACCTAATCAGTAAAAGAAAGCTCGATGGTTGGAAATACAAGGAAGAAGACTCAAGACCTGAGAATGTCACATCAGAGCATGTGCATCTGTAAGGGATTTTGAAGACCTAAAGGTATCTCGGAATCCGAAAGTGTATAGTAAAGTATCCTTGCTGGCCCATGCTGACCACCTGTTGGAAGAAAGGCACCACAGAGGGACCTCTGCTAATTGCTACAGGATGAAGGGTAACTGCCCCAGGGGAAACGGAGCACCCCTGTTGGGGTTCATGGTGCCTGCTGGGGAGGAAGGGCACCCCCACCCATGGGAGGAGGGCACCCTCAGTGAGGCCTACACTGACCTCCTGGTAAGGAGGGTACCCCTCAAGAGGAAGAAGACCTGTAAGGAAACACACAGCTACCAAAGTGAACAACACCAGTTGCGTACCCTTATTTACGGTACTTTGGGTGATAATTTCCAGAGTCTATGTACTGAAGAAAATAGAAAAATGGTAAGACAAAACTACAAATGGGCCACTGGGCTTGCTGGACACTTCCTACTACAGAGTATCACCAACCATCATAGGGCAGGAGTAATGATGGAGACTGCAACAGCAGGTAGTGGCCATAGAAGGGCAAGCATTGCACTGAGGACCTGCTGGAGACTTCTAAATTTGGCAGTTTAAAAAAAATAGAGGAACCAATGCTCCAGTTTCGACCGTTACAGGCTGTTTGTGCAGTGAAGCTCTAAAATGTTGATGCCCCTCGCAAAATTCTGAATAATTACATGATTGAGGAATTATGACCTACTTACTTACTGGTGGCATCAGCGAGTCATGGAGAGATGAATTTCGTGCGACTACATTGGTGTTTTTTGCTGCTCAGGGGACTTGTTCTATGACCATATATCCAGACATCATGGTACTTTTCATTCATGATTGGTTGCATCATGTGACTAATTCACTTAGGAAACAACTTACCTAGGGAATGAATCCACATTGTCCACATCTAGCCAGTACCGGCTGAAAGGTTTGACAACAGTAGTTTGAAGACTGAATTTGAAACATTCCCTGACTTACAACTGAAAGCCACCAGTGAGCTGCCTGAGGTTCAATAGAGCGAGATAATCATCTTTGGTTCTGGGGTCAAACCTCGTGGTACCATCTTCTCTGCATTGTCGCAATGCATCAGCAAATGTTGCACGGGACTTAGTCCTAAAGCACTGAAAATCACCCGTCAACCTGTAGTTTGCAGGACAATCTGGAAGGAAGAGTGGAATTGTTTATAGGAATGTTCCTGATAGTGCCAGTACTTGGGGTGCCTTGAATGATGACTTGATCCAGTGAAAACCCTCAGCATGCTGCTAAACACTATTTTTCTACTAACAGCATCCTTCATTCTTCTTGTAGGACAGGTGTACATGACTTCCCATTCTGGTGTCTCGTGTGACGGCCGATCCTTTTGGCAACAGAACATTTCATGAAAAGTGAAGACGGCACATTGAGACATGTGCCAAGTAGTCTGAACTTAGTTCCTTTTGGTTTCTCATATTTAGGTGCCTAAAAAAACACAAAAAAACCCTAACTAAATTGAAAGTGCAGAATACGAATTACTGTTTCAAAAAAGATGGGACTTCTGCCAGCTATATCAGTGCGTAATGCTAAATTTCCACAATGAAAATCCAAAGTTGACATTTTTGAACTAGCCAAATACATACCAACAAATGGTCTCGGACAGCAGCCATTTACACAAGTGCATCGGGTACCACGAATGGGGCAATTCCATTTAGCTAGGAATAAAAGTTAGAGCATTCATGAGAACCATACAACAATGTCACGTCTCTTGAAAGAAACAAAAATTGCCTCCACTCTCAACTGACCCCAAAATATGCCTTACTTTGCTCAACAGCTAGTTCACCCAAAGACAAAGCAAACTTTTCTCATGTACCTGGTGGAGGCTCCTTCTGACAAACATATCCAACTCTATGACGGCAATCCAAGTCTCGCACTTTTCCACTGTTTGCGACTGCAACACAGCGATCGGTGCCTCGTCGGAAAGTTGGGAAACCTCGATCCCAAAACTCATTGTTATTGGGAAATGAACTTCCATCTTTAACATATTCAAACCTGGAAGTTGTAAATGATATTGACAATTTCAGTGGTCACAATGTGATGTTTGCAATTTGCTGTTGTGGAGCATGGCATGCAAATGACCTTTTTGCAATCATACACCATGCACTCGCATTTCTTATCAACTGTAGCCTTCGTCGATTTACAAACCAATGCCATTTTCATGTAGGACTTAATGATAAGGACTCAGGTCCCAAGGGCAATGCCTTTTGGGACTGCACAATCTGAGTGTGGAAACGTGCAAGGGATCCAGTGTTCTTTACGAAGGACATAAATTCTGAAGACCATTGGTGCAGTACTACTTGGGGTGTCAAGGGTCAACTTGCCTTGGTGTTATGGAACTCGTTTTGTGTTTTATAAGCTGTGGGACTGACACCAATACAGTGGGTGCTGTTTCTAAGACCACTCTTGGGCAAGAGCAAAACTGATCGTAGAAGCAGCCTGGTCGTACGACCAGGATGACTGCAGTAGGTATTGCTGGTAAGACCACCCTTGGGCCAGAGTAGAACTGATCATATGAGCAGTGTGGTAATAACTGGTGGTCCTATAAATGGTGCCTATTGTATCAATGGTGCCAGTGCCACATACACTGGCACAAAAATGTTACACACATGTTACAAAGGGGTTTTTATGGTAATGTGCTTGTACTCACTGGTAGGGATTCTTAACAGCCCAAATACCCAAATAGAGGCTGTTGGAAAGAAAGAACAAATGTCAGTAACCACAAAGCATTGTTGCGTGCACTGAGCATGGCATACGGGAAATCAGTATGAAGTGATCTGCCAGGAGCAAAGAGATTATATTCGAGGCTATTTCTGGGCTCAGCCAATATGGCATCCTGACTGAAGCATGCATGTCTGGCACCTTCAAAGTCCGTTGTAGTTCTAACAGAGCGATAGCACCTGCCAAGAATGCGATAAAAGCCTGGAGGACAGACACAACGGCATTCTGTGGATAGAATTCCATATTATTTTGTGGAGACAGTAGTTGGAGGAAATACAAATGAGACCTGAAAAGCTTGGAGCTCTGGTGTTCATTGCTTTTCCAGTGCAGCAGCTGGACCTGCATGCACCAATTTGTCTGCAGATGTTGTTTTTACAGTCACATATATATGGAGCACGACTGAAGTCAAAAGATCGACATATCACTGTGAGGGTATAATGCATGTTCATTAGCAAATGAGTATGGTATGGTAGTATGGTAGTCACACTGTAGAAGTATTCCAATTGCACTGTACAAGTGTTCTGAGGTCAATAGAAATTGTCAATCACTAACAACATGCTAGACTTGCTACATCATCATTTCATTAACATAAATACTGATAAATTTATAAAGAGAGATGATTTGTTCCACCAATACCCTTTTCGCATATTATGAATAGTGCCAGAAATATGAGATTCTGGTGTTGGGAAAGGAATGAGTGGCTGAAGTTAGGTTATGCAACCCTTAAATCCCCTCCATCTCCCCCCTCTGCTTCCCATCTAGTTATCCTATTCTTATCTGTTGCTGTACAGCAATCACTCCTGAGACAGGTTCTGTGATTCCCTAAACAATGTTTCAACAAAATTTGAGTTTGAGAATTTTTTGGCATTTCTATCCAGTGTTTTGAGCACTCTGCTGAGGGGAGGAGAAACAGTGTAGGGAGTGACCTGTACTATAACCTAAAACCTGGTTAACTGTGAAGTGGAACTCCCCTACAACTCCCTCGTTTCCACTAGAATTTAGGATTGTGCTCCTGGAAATGGGCTGGGCCAAGTTTTGAGAGGCCCTTTTTGCATCGATATGTCACATCATTTTGTAGTTCTGAAGTAGAAAATGTTGCACTCAGCAAAGTCTGTGCACATGGTGTTTGCCAACTCTGTGGGAGTTTGACCAAGAGCAATTGCACCTTCTGCACCAGCTAGTCATGGCCAGGACATAGCTTCAAGGTCTTGTACATTGCACTCAGTGAAGTAGGTGGCGCACAAGGTGTGCACCAACTCTGTGGGAGTCAGTCTTTGGTCAACAGGTTGTGGGACACTCGGACAGGAACCAAAGTCACACTTTGTGGTGACAAACCTGTTTCTTGGTCCTAAGCAAAAATGAGCGCACAAATGGAGATTTCAACTTGAAAAATGACTTAGGCACTCCTTTTCACTTTGTTTCCACTCTGTCCAGACACAAGTATTTTATCACCTAACCTTCATGCACCTTCAGCCTCATATCCTCAAATAACATGCACAATCATAAGTGGATGGTTCCATTACCTGGTGGTCGGCCTATATCAGCTCCGTGTAAGCACACAAAGTGACCACGAGCCCCACAACTCAAAGATTCAAACTTGTCACCATTGGGTTGAATAACAACACAATTCCTGTTATCTTGGTACGTTGGCCGGTTATTGGCAGTATCCCAACGGCAAGTCTTATCCCAGAAGTTCCACAATGAAGAATCCTCATTGAAGTTGCGCCTATTTGGCACTTCATACCTATACCTGAAAAACAAACATCTTGACTTCATGAGCTATGCTCCACACATGTGAAGTCAAGGACAGTACTGCTATAACTGGCCTCTCATGCTAGGGGCATCTGGCAGAAGTCAATATGAACTTAGTACAGGTGTGATGCCTAAGAACCATGCCATATTTCCTTCATTCATTGCTGAGCCGATCGTGGTAATAGTTGCAACATCATTGATATTGCAGTAGCCATGCTATAGTACAGCTGAGCACTCTTGCACACATCACACCCTATCACTG
>JAAUXU010073365.1_pt1 | contig 12385 bp, 10 predicted proteins | sample 7278151 | NCBI WGS metagenome assembly JAAUXU01 (sample SAMN14350113, study PRJNA611818) | marine sediment metagenome | isolation source: surface marine sediment (1.8m) | place: French Polynesia: Moorea | collected 2018-08 | reverse complement strand
CCCCCCCCCCCCCCCCCCCCCCCCCCCCCCCCCCCCGCCCCCCCCCCCGCCCCCGGGGGCCGGCCGCGCCCCCCCCCCGCCCCCCCAGGCGAACGAATGGGGACCTGCTCAGGCATATACCGGGTGGGGGACATCCTGCAATTGCTCTCAGTGGCGTTCAGCCTTGTCAACTCTGCATTTTCCCTGAAGGGACGAGCCCAAAGACTGGCAGAACATTGCTTTGGTACTAGGGAAATGTGTAATTTAGACTTTGAATGACTGACTGACCTACTCATTTACCTTCAATTTAAAGCAAAGCGGACGTGGTTTTCTTTAGTCATACAACGTTTCTCCAACGTTCGGTCAAGATCCTACGGTTGTGCAAAGTGGAATTACCGTAGAAGCCGCATGTAAGAACACCGGATATAAGGACAATCCTCGTATACGAACAGATTTCTCAGGAGCGGAATCAAAGTGCACTTTATGCTGTGAATTTCACCGCTGATAAGAACTCTTAAAACCACTTACAAGAACGATTTTCATCGTTGCACAAGTCCTGTGCTAATTTTTAAGGTCAGTTCCTCACTCATTATAGCACTTATGGAGCTAATTTTGCTACCACCCTATGCCTGACGTCTTAAAGTTTTGTGTTTGGCAAAATCAGAAACTATGCGCAATTGTCATAGCAATCAAGTCAGAGAAGAATGCGATCCTGAGGTGGAAAGTGTGCAGTACATAAGAACAGAAAATACTGCAAGATATATGTAAATTGCGTGAAATTACATCCAGTTGTAACGTACTCTTGAGCTTCTTGCGTTCTCACTTGAAGCTTTATTCTGTAGAAATTCTGTTTTCTTTGCCCACTGCAGGGCACAAAAAAATGCTCCCTTCAGGATGATTTCTTTGCAGTGCGCAGTGACTCCATTTTTGTGGACTTCATGCAGTAACACTATTTTTGTACAGTGGACATAGTACAGTGACACTTTTTTTGTTCAGCGCACATAGCACAGTAAAAAGTGACCCACTTGAACTGTTTTAAAAACTCAAGCATCTATAATGGTACTAGAATCAGCCCTCTAAGAGCTACAACACCTGATGGCTGAAATGGTTAAGTACAAACATACTGCACTTTCCTTACTTACCCACCAGAAGTGTTTCTAAACTGGAACATTGCTCCCAACTCAAATACCTGCAAACTCGAATATCTCTCTAAACTCAAACACCTCCCTAAACTTGAACATCGTTCTAAACCTGAACAACTTTTCAAATTCGATCATCTCTCCAAAGTCAAACATCTTTCCGAACAGGAACAACTTGGCAAACTCGAACATCTTCCCTAACTGGAATGTCGAGGCTGCTGCTGCTGTGTGTGTGTGTGTGCGGTGTGAGGTGGTGTGGGTGTGGGAGTCCGCGTGCGCGTGCGCGTGTGCGTGTCTGTTTGGGTCGACACGTGAGGGGAAATCATTGTCCTCTTCAGTGCCGAGGGACGCGCAGGAAGGTGGGTTCCCCAAAGACCCCCTAAAGAAAGTGGGCGCCCAAGATTAGGGCATTCCCTATGCGACCAGTACAGAGTGTGCGGCAGCCACTTTTCTCCTCTAGCTGCTTTGATGAACATGAGGATTGGCGTTGCCTGAGCAACAATGGGACGAAGTGCGAGGCCGCTCGAGGCCTCGCTGATCCTGGTCTCGAGAGGATGGTCAATTGCTGTCGAGACCTCACACAAGTGACAGGCGTTGATTTCAGTGGGCGATGGCAGAGACTCTTGTCCCGTCTCCAGTCAGTACTTTCACGTGTCTTTCAGGAATGCCCGAGGAGCGTTACTGCTGTCGCGGCTACTGCATCGACCTGCTTCGCCAGCTGTCGGCGCACTGCAACTTCACCTACAGCCTCCACCTGACCTTCGACGAGTACGGCGCCCTGCAGAGGAACAACGAGTCCAACAAGCAGGTGCGAGCGGCTCCGGGCGGCGTCCGCCCGGAATTTGGAGGAGGAAGAGAAAAGGAGGCAGTTACTTTAAGTGCATCTAAACTGGCAATAGATTTAATGGGCCCATTCATTTAGGCCCTAAAGTGAGTCTGTAAAGCTTTATCAAGAATGCACGACTACAGGGACGTCGAGCAGCCATTAAGTAGACGGCGGGAGAGCCTTTTTTCTGCCAGCCAGAAAATGTTTTTTTGTCCTTGGAAAGTTTTTTTTTCCTCCTTCCTCCTTGCTGGGGATGTGTGTGCAAATACGATAGTTTGGTTAGAAAGTTTAGCTCCTTTTTTTCCTGTCGTCGCTCAACAATACCCAATACTGTATCCACGGTCGAGGCATAAGTCTGCAATTCCCCCTCTCCCTTTGTCACTCCAGGAGTGGACGGGCTTGATCGGCGAGCTGGTGGAGGAGAAGGCGGACCTGATCGTGGCTCCCCTGACCATCAACCCGGAGAGAGCGCAAGTCATGGAGTTCAGCAAGCCCTTCAAGTATCAGGGCATCACCATACTGCAGAAAAGGGTGAGAGCGCAGAAGCCTTGCTCACATCCCAAGCTGCGTTTGATCCAGTGAAAAAGAGGGGGGAAAAAGTCCTCTACAATTAAAGTTGTAATTTATGGCCGTTACTCGGCCTGGAAAGTTCTTGAATTAGGGCTGAGTCGAGCCCCAATTTTTGCTTGAACTCACGAGCCCCGAGCCACTTTGACCCCAGCGGTGAAGGGGACTCGAACGAGCCGGAGGCCTCAGCCTGAGGCCCAAAGCAGTGGAAAGTACTCTGTCACATCGTGGAAAGTCGCCCTGTTGGAGTCTGTAATACAGTGGACGCCGCTTAAGCAGTTGACACAAACAAACGAAACCATGAATCACTCCCTATTAGCGCTAAACGAAAGATAGGCAAAGCTTCTTTCCCCGGGAGCGGAAAGTTGACGGATTTTTTTCTTTTTTTTTCGGGAAATTCCATCTTTTCTCAATTCGTTCTTAGTTTAGTCAAATCATGAAAAAAGGGGCGGGAACAAGGCAAAAGTGAGCGTCCGTACTGTGAGTGCGGCCGGCGAGGCAGCAGCGGCTGGTGTGGTGAGTGCGGCCGCCGAGGTCGGCGCTCTAATGACGATCGGATGACGCACAACTTTCGTCACACTTGTGCTATCTTTCTTGTTCAAAGTGGGGACAACGTAATAAAGGCGCACCATTGCCTGGGTGATGAAGAAAGATGTCATGGAAAATGGAATCTTTGTGGGAAAGATTTCCCATTCTTCCCTTGCAGGGAATTCTTTTTTCGGGACAGTCAAATATGCTTTGAATGTCCTCGGAAAGCGGGACCCGGGGTACTCGCACGTTAAGCCCTACTTTCTTTACACTTGGCGGGTTTTTCACTGAAGAAATACATTAAGCGGCACGAATTAAAGAGTCTTCGGCAACATTTTACTATCAAGGACCGGGCAAGGTTCCACTTAGGCGGCTCAGGATTCACTTAGGTTGGGTAAGGTGTGGAGGTGATGTTGGGTTAGGTGAGGTTGAGCTAGATTGGACTTGGTTGGCTAAGCTGAGGTTGGCCAGGCTGAGGTTGGCCAGGCTGAGGTTGGCCAGGCTGAGGTTGGCCAGGCTGAGGTTGGCCAGGCTGAGGTTGGCCAGGCTGAGGTTGGCCAGGCTGAGGTTCAGCTAGGTTAGACTTGTTTAGCTAAGCTGACGTGCAGCTAGATAGACTTGAGATATGGAGGCCTAAAGAGAAGTATGGTGAAGGTTGGCTAAGCTGAATGAACCTGTGCCATCTCATTCCTCAGCAGCCTGGAACGCTCGAGTTCTGCCATGGCAAAAATATCACGGCCTTTTTCTCAGTCATTTCCGTGGTATTGTTATGTCAAACAGCTTTTCCTTAGGTCGTGAGTGACGACTAAATGAACTGCATTTCTGTGCTTTCCAGCTGTTTATTCAGACTGGACTTTTCTCTTTGTCAGATTCTCCCCGACACTTTCATGGGCTGCGCACATGGGCAGTTCTAGTTTGAAAAGTTTTCGCCAAGAGTTGCCACACCGCTTGTCTCGAAGTCCCTGGAAAATTGCTCTCGACCTCTGCGCATTTGCAGGCAAAAGAAACCCCTGAGTGGCTCGAGGCTCGTATTATCAGTAAGATGGAAGCTCGTGAGTGTGAAGAAAAGAACCGAGTATGATTTACGACTGTGGAAAGAATTGGTCATCGAAAGTTTGTGCTCATTGTCAGAAGGCTTCTTCTAGTGTGGATTATCTTCAGTCGAGAGAGAGAGAGAGAAAATTGCTGTCACCCAAACTTTTTGGGTTGCAATCTACGTTTGTTACTGTTGGGTAGGCCCAATCTCTTCATGCCGGAGAAAAGGGGTTGCAGCAGCCTTGGGGATCGTTATCGGGTACAGACCAATACTTGCTACATCTGCCGAACCAATAACTTATCACTTTTATCGCACTGCATACGGCACTGGTGGGGGACGACGCTGGCGAGACTCTCACTGCGCATTCTGTTCACGGCTTACTTATATTTATTGTCTGTAGCAAGTTCACACTGTGCGATCCATCGTATCGACATCGCACAGCGTGGTATTGGCAACATGTATCGAATATCATGACGGCTGAAAATCTGTCGCGATATCGTGCAGGAACTGCCAACGGCCCATGAAGTTTTGAAAGATCCCGTTATTGGTCATCTTCATCTCATACTATCAAAGGTATCCGGCGTTGCCTGGGAAATAAAGTTATCCTGAATAGCTGAAGTACCCGGCATTGCCCGAAAGGATCGAAGGTGTTCACAGGTGTAGGACTTTAAATGGGTGACTGGGTGAAGTCAGACTGGACCACAGAGGTCATTGGAGGTCGCAAACTGCGTTTGACGTTACTTCACAAACACAGAGTCTTCAACGTGAATTTGCGAGCTTGAATAACCTCAGAGGTCCAGTCTGACCTCATCTGGTCACCCACTTTGGGGGGTGCTGAGCAACTCTCTTTATAAACTAGATCTGTTTCTGCCTGAAAATGGCAATTGGACTTTTGGGCCTCAAGGTGTGACCTCAAGTGACCTCTGAGGTCAGGTTTGACCTGCCTATAACCCTCCCTGGGTAAATAGGCAGCTTCATGGCAAATTTGGTCCACATCCATTCAGACGTTTGGCCGTGCATAGAGGACAAACAAACAGACAAACGGTCCATTTTATATAAGTGGATTTCGTCACGATATTTCAAAGGTGTTGGTTTGGTTGCGCAATCAATTGTGCACTCGACATTACGTGTGGAATATGGCAAATTTGGTCTTTCTATGTCAACTATCACAATAGTTCATCTTCATATATATCGAATCTCGCGATTTCGATGAGTTTGGAACATCGCACAATCTAAAGCGTACGCAGCAGCAAAAGTAGCTGATAGCTGAAGTCTATAGAGAAGTCTTGCCCTAATTTTGTTAGCCATAAAGTATCTTCCTTCTCGGAATATCTCTATGATTTAGTGAGGCCTTTTTGTGGCCCATCTCATATGTTACATGAATAAAGCCCCGAAATCGCCCATTTTTTGAGGGGGGAGGATGAAGAAGACTCAGTGATTGGGAGACTCCCTCTGCCTATTGCTCCTTTGCGGGTGTGCATATCTTGATAAATTCTGGAAAGAAAATTGCCTCCGATATGAGACTTTTGAGCGAAGTTAGCAAAGACGTCAACGGCTGCGTTAACCGCATGAAGGGAAGCTTCTCCCAAGTGCGCCAGAAGTGACGTCTGCAGCGAACAGGAAGACGGCGAAAGCCTCCAAGTCCCGGTTGCTGCCCTCGGCGGAGGCAGTGGAGAGAGAGAGAAAAAGCTCGTCGTATTAGGCAATGGCGGAAATTAACCCGTTCCGCCTCGCCGTGAACATTTACATGGGCCAGAATTACTCCTTTCCCGTCTTTTGGCTGCCCTCAAAGAAAAACCAGAGAGGGGTGTCCGTCTCTCCCCCCTCCCCTTGCCGTCAAAGTTGGACATTGGATTTTATCTCTTTTGCGTTTCCCTGCAAGGGGGGGGGGGAAGGGGAGGGGGGAATCCCCCTCGTTTCGAGCATTCGCTGGCGGACTTTTGCAACGAGAGAGGAAGTTTCGCATGTTTACGAAGAAAAATGAGATGGTGTCAGCGGCTGCGAAGAAGCTGCACGATTACTGCACCGCTCTATCAGACAAAGTCATCCTGAGACGCGTCGAGTGCCAGTGCAGTTCTTCATCTTCGCCCTTTGTCTGTTCTCCCTGGTCTGGCCGAGCGTGTGCAGATAAAGATGCCTCCTTTTTTCTGGTACGCACGTGCATCTGCTGGTGCTCGCTCGTCTGCTACTATTAGTCCGAGGATTCTACAGATGAGGCCTGGGGCGTTCAAAGAAGGCTCGCCTGGAATGTGCGCCAGTTGTAAGGCGCATCCTTTTTTTCAAGAACCTTCCAAAAAATTCGAGTCGACTGCAGAGTTTGCATAATCTCAACTGAATCAGCTGGCAAAAGTTACAGATGGGATCGATGCTCTGTTAAATCTGTGGGATTTTTTCCCGGTTAGCGACAGCGTACGATAAAAAGCTTCATATTCAGGTGGTTAAAATCGTCTAGGATATTGTACAGAGGTGTTGACTCTGATTTCCTCTCCTCCGTCCAGCAACCGAGGGACTCCCAGCTGGTCTCGTTCCTGCAGCCTTTCAAGGGCACCCTGTGGGTCCTGGTCCTGGTCTCCGTTCACGTCGTGGCTTTTTGCCTCTACTGCCTTGATCGGTTCTCGCCCTTCGGCCGCCTGAACCACGCCATCGCGGCGGCGAGCAGGGGCAACAACAACCTGACTTCAAACAGCGGGCAGAATCACCGTTCGTTGGCGGGCAACTCCGTGATGGCCACGCCGATGTCGGCGGCGGCGGCGTTCTCGCTGGTGCCGGGGGCGCACAAGGAGGAATCACTGACGCTGACCAGCGCAATCTGGTTCTCATGGGGCGTGCTGCTCAACTCTGGAATTGGAGAAGGTGAGCAAAGATCGTTAAAAGTCTTCTGCTTTGGAGGCTTAAGTGTTTCATTTTAAAGCATTGCGTCGCAAATCAAACTGTTTTATATGCTACAACTTAGTGAATGGGAGCCTATAACTTTATTTAAAAACCGTATGTGTGAGCTGGAATCTTTGTGTACAGCATGAACAGAGAAAAATAGTCGGCTTTTTGCCACCAAGTCCACATTTGCCATCGTTGGGACTTGCGGGGCCTTTCCCTCAGCACATTTGTGACCAAGGTGGCATGCAAAAAGGCTTAAATAAGTGTTTTTGATGTGTCCAACTTTGCCAGGTCCACCCAGGGGACTTTCCTGAGCTGCTGCACTCTACTCCTTCGTATAAGGCCATTTCAGGCCCTGGAGTGTGTGTGTGTAGGGGTGTGTGTGTTGCCTGAACTTAAATAAATCACACCCTGTAAATTTGTTTGTCAACATTTCTATTGCTCGGTCCCCCCTCCCATTATTCATGAGCTTCTCTTACTTTCCTGCAGACTTCGCCCTCTACCCGTAAATCACAGTTGGACAGAGTTTTGATTAAACGCCTCGTTTGTTGCAATCTTTTTAACTGTTGCCGCCATTTCTGCTAAATGTCGACCATCTGCGTCCGTTTGTTTGTTTGTCTGGGCGTGTGTGCGTGCCACATGCCAGGTGGCTGCTCTACTGAAGTATAAGCACGCTTTATCCGTCCACCCCAGGGTAAATTCTCTGGAGCGGAGGCTCTCATTGAGCAGAGGTAGCGAAAGAGACAAAAAAAGCAATTTGGGAATGCACTTTAGGCCCCATAAAGCCGGAAAAAAAGAGAGTTGCGAGCTCTGCACGCCTCACTCAACTTCATAGCCGATGTAGGAACTTCAATGGGTTTTTGAAGGAGCAAATGAGGCCCCATTCACGCGTACAGTGGAACATGAGTAATCTGGACCACCCGACTTGTTCTTCTTCATCTGGACGACGGACTCAGGGGGGGGGACCAAGATGTGCATAAGGGTTTTAGGTCCATGTTCAGAAGCGTCCCTGTCACTGGGAACAGCTGATGCATAAATGTCTTATTTTTGGAATATGATTTATTCCATAGATGTCTGGACGCGTGGGCAGGTGCTTAGGTGAGCTTAGCCCAGTTTCTAAGCTAAGCTAACCCGATCTATGACGCAGAGAAGAGGCCAAATAAATTGTGCATGAGTCATCCACAGTATCAACCCCTTGTTCTTTTTTTGTCAGGTCAGGCAGTAGCGTAGCTCATGAGTGACCCGGATACGTAGACCACAAACTGCCACTTCGTGGCCAACTGGACCAGGACCATGGACACCACGTCCGAAGCATCTGCAACACAATCAATCAATTTGCCCTCATGGGTGTGTCTGCTCTTGTGTCTCCTACTCTTTCTCATCATAAGTTTCTTACAGAATAACAATTTAGCCGGAACCTCAACCCACACCAGATTTAACTGCTTCTTACCTAAGATTTGTTCTCACAATATGATCCTCCTACTTTCTGCATTTTCTATTGGCTCTTGCAAGTATTACAAGCCTTGGCACAGGTTTATTTGAGTCGCTGGCCTGGTTGGTCAGAAATCCGAAGTGGTCTGTTTAAACGTGGTCCACTGTGCTGTGGCGTGCTTAAGACGAGGCAATGCGTACGTTCGTACGTGCATTAGTTCATGCGTACATGCATTAGTTCAATGGAGCTCCTTAGAAGTGCATGACACTGTAGAAATTGTTGCCCGGACGCTATAAAATGATACAGGGCCTAAGTGAAAGCCTTCCTCTCTAAAAGGCTTGATCCCGTCTCTACTTGTCCGTTACAGGCACACCTCGCAGCTTCTCCGCCCGCGTCTTGGGCATGGTTTGGGCTGGCTTCGCCATGATCATCGTGGCCTCGTACACGGCCAATTTGGCCGCGTTTCTCGTCCTCGACAAGCCCCAGACGAGCCTAACGGGCATCAACGACCCACGGGTAAGAAGAGACACTGCGTAGTCAGCCTAACACTTAGAAAGACTTGTGTGCACACGTGCATAATTATAAAGTAAAGGGTGCGTGGCTGACAGGTTCCGACAAGGTCGACTTGTCGAACTAATGCTTTTGGGAGAAAGGAAGGGCTGGAGAATCCAACCTTAGTCCTCGAGCTAACGTTACTTCACCCTGACGTTAACCCTCACCCTCGCCCTCACCCTCAACCAAAGGAGTTCTGAGCTTGTCCTTAGCTGATCTGGAGAGCAAGTAGTTGTTTGGTGCACTAGCAGCCAATTTGGAACGAAATAGCCTATTTGGAGCGCATGGGGGTTCTATTTTGGTGCACACCAAATTGGTGCACAAAATCTTTAGATTTAGAGCGCAAACACATTCTTTGCCCCTCTTATAACATTATAGCATGTCCTATGTTAATGTGCTCTCAATGCTCATACACTCACGTCCAGATTCAATTTATGGGTTTATTTTGAGCTACATCCCATTTCACATAAATCTCGCCGACTACGAAACACTGTGTGTACTCGTACATTTGAATGTTGCTTCTGATTCCAATTACAACAGGGTGGCCACAAAACACACGCCTTGAATGAGTGATACCGTGCAGCATGGGAAGCAGTGATTCTGCCAGATAAATGTTGACAATCTAAATATCTATAATCCCTTCCTCATACGAAAATCGGGGTGATTCACATTGATGACAACCCCGATGATTGATGAGTTTTTAAAGGGTATTTTATGTCTGTTACCCCCCTAGAGCCACCACGTTTCATATCTCGTATTTTCCTCACACCTTTATGTCTTGAGGAGTGACTTTCACCTGCCGGAAGTGCAGGGTACTTTAAGTTTGCGTACACCCAGAAGGAAAAATTAAATCTTACGATTACTCCTCTGAAGTACTAGTAAAAGTGAGATATTAAATGCTGGGATGAAGGTCCCATGTCCTCCCTCTCAGCTGGCATTGAAAGTGTTGTCATATGTTTCACCTACTACTATTCTTTCACTGATCGACTTTTTTTCACTGAAAATCATCGAGAAAAAGTCTTTGTCCTTTTTTGTTTTTTTTTCTTTTTTGGCTTATTGCTTTTTTTACTTTTATGGGTTTTTGCTTTTATTTTTCAATAGCATGGGCCTTTTTCTCTATGACTTTGTCTAGCCTATTGTTATAGTTTTTGATCAATGTTTGGCGCATTTCAGCAGGGACAGCAGCCCATTCGTCCTGACAGATTTTGTACAGTTCTTCTAGGGATGGGGGCTTCCTCTTGCCGACCTTTGACTTGACGATGGCCCACAGATTCTCAATGGGGTTCAGGTCCGGACTTTGTGATGGCAATTCCAACATCCGAACCTTATTCCTATTGAGCCATTTCTTGACAATTTTAGCAGTATGCTTAGGGTCCTTGCCTTGCTGGAAGAGCCGAGTGTTCCCCATATTGAAGCTGTTGGCAGATGATTGAGGATTTTCTTGCAGGACTGCAAGGTAGGAATGCTTCTTCATTATATCATCAATTTTGACTAGTTTTCCTGTACCATTGGCACTGAAACATCCCCATAGCATTGTGCTGCCTCCACCACCTTCACTGTGGGATGGTGTTTCTTGGATTATGAGCCTCTCCTCTCCTCTTCCACACATTGCAAACATCATTGTGCCTATCAGAGCACCTCTTCCAAGACAATCAGAAGACTGGCCATGGGTAGCTCCAAAGACTACAGCACAGATCTCCGGCAACTGGTTGTTAAGTTCCACAGCTGCAGATGTCGATGCTTGTGAAGAGGTGTCTTTTGGGGATGAAAGTGCACCTTCCTTTCAACCCATGGCGATGGAGAACTCGTTTCACAGTTGAGAGGGTCACAGTTGTAGTTGTTCCTGCCACATCCTCCACAATGTTTTTGGCAGACTTCTTGGGGTCAAGATGCATCTTCCTCACAATGACACCTTCATCTCAGCTGGTGAGCTTTCCAGGTTTGCCTCTTCTTGGAGCATTTCTCACTGTGTCCCTGTTTCTGTAGCCCTGCACTACCCTCTGAACAGGGGACCTTGGCATGTCCACACGCTTGCCAATAGACTAGACTCATTTCTGTACTCTTTCATGACAGCAGGTTATAACTCGTGTTGGAACATACGACAACACTGTCAATGCCAGCAGAGAAGCAGGACATCTGACTTTTACTAGTACTTACGAGGAGCGATCACAAGATTTCATTTTTCCTTCTGGGTGTATGCAAGCTTTTGGTATTACGCCCTTTTGGTATTACGCCCACGCTCAAGTATGTGGGACACTGGGGGACTCTGTGGGAGTCCCCCAGACTGTGTGGGACTCTCGTCAAGGGACACACAGTCTAACAGTGTTCTGTGTTTAGCAAATAGAATAAGTTCTCACATGCTGCATTTTTTGGAGTGGTCTGAAGGGGACAACCCGAGGGGGAAAAACCCTTCATATCTACTGTATGTCTTTATTTCGTCCAGGGCCATTTATCACATCGCTTAAGTGAAGCTTGCGTTCCGCACTTCTAGCCGGTGCAGTCTCAGACTATCAGCTTCGATCTGGTCCAGGTCTTCGTCTCGTATGGTCAAGTTTTGGCAGGGGGAAGCTGACCAGGGGAAACACACGCATGATGTTATCACAGTAGCAGCCCCACGTCGGCCATAGCCTTGGTCCGGTCATCATCCAGGCGGCGAGGACATCGCAGTTCAACAGCATAGAGTTGCACTGCAGTGGGACGTTGAGACTCCCGCTCATTCTATACGGAACGTCCCTCATGTCGAGTGTGTCATCGCCGACGTTGGTACTGAAAATATATAACCGCTCCTGAAAGTCGGTCCAGTCTCGAATATGAAAATGAAAAAAATATCATCAAGTTGGTTTTTTCTGGTCTGACTTGACCAGTCAAATTCTCCCAGTCGGTTAAGCTCAAAGATGCTAGAGCTGCCAGGTTGGGCGAGGATAATCACAACAAAAAAATTGTTTAGATTTCCCACGGACGTAAATATACATGGATGGCGGATAGGAGTATGTAGGAGATTAGTGTCATTCAAATCAACAGTTAAACAACAGCTACACATTACAGAAAATTGGTACCCATGTAAAAAGAAAACACGTCGAGCATTACAGAAGTAAATATTATAGTCAGCACAACCTGCAGCTGGGACAGCTGTTGCAAGGGCTTGTTAGCAGTGAAACATGGTGACTTGTGCAGCTCAAAAGTGTGGAAGCAGGTCTTCTTACGATGTCTAAAGATGTTGTCCATCTGGGGGCATCAGTCCAAGGGTGTCAGTCCGTCAGTCCGATGGCATCATGCTCCCGATCAAACTTGTTTTGTTCTCTTTCTGACTGACTGTACAAGGTGGCTCCCATGAAAAGTTCTAGCATGCCTGATTTTCCCATGGCACTACCCTTTTCCATTGCACAGTACTTCCCTCTCTCCACTACAGTTCAGTGCTCCATGGGCACCAATTTTCCTAAACCTCAGCTGGG
>JAAUXU010013014.1_pt1 | contig 12386 bp, 22 predicted proteins | sample 7278151 | NCBI WGS metagenome assembly JAAUXU01 (sample SAMN14350113, study PRJNA611818) | marine sediment metagenome | isolation source: surface marine sediment (1.8m) | place: French Polynesia: Moorea | collected 2018-08 | reverse complement strand
TTTGTTATTGTGCCCATGTGGGTGAATCCCTTCCTCGGTCCGTTTCTTTTGTGCCTGCCGTATACCACATATTCCACTCCTCCTCCTCCTCCTCCTCCGGCCTTGTTCTGTCACCTTCATTCTCCACTCCCCACACACGCATACGCACCCAAAAAACCTTTCCCAACCCATTTCGGAGCGGGATGGATTCGAAATTCGCACACAAAAACGAGGAGGAGGAGGAGACAGGGAGTTAGGGAGGAAGGAGACAGAAGACGGACTGCCGGGGATTTCGCCTTTATGGGGGAGGCAGGCGGGCGGGCCTCCTCCTTTTATTTCGGCGGAGGCTGCGCGGAATGAGAATTCACTTGAGGAGGAGATTCAAGGCGTCCCAATTCCACACCCACTGCCGTTTCCATTATTTCGCTGTATTGTATAGCTCTTTCCTCGGCAAGGGTAAAAAAAGATGTGTCACCACATTACCTTCACACACAATTGAAGACATTTCAACAATGATCCAGGTTGGTTTGTGTTCATGAGGGCCCCACAGGTCTGTGAAAATCTGCCCGTGGTTTTCATCTTATCGCAAATCCCTCATTTCCCCGTATCCTACGACAAAAAGGCTTTGCTTTTTTTCCTGGCCAAATCAGGCAAACTACAGTAATTTCGGTCGAAATTTTTACTGTGGCCATTAATCGAGATTGTCGTCGACCAATGGCCAGAATAAATCAATGACAAAGGTCGTCGGTTTTTCCTTCCCTTTCCCCCTCGTGGCCATGGGTTTATTTAACCGGTCACATTGGGGGCGGGCCCCAAAACTAAACTGCCTCTGTTGCCCGGCAGAGAGGGTTCGATTTGATCATTCTCTTTTTGGTTGTTTTGCGCGGCCAGTTCGGGATTTCTAGTCGGGAAAGAAAACACAAATCGAAATTGAGAAGAGAGGGTCTATCTTAATTACCTCTGGCCCTCCCCTGTTTAAAACGCTACATAGCAGGGCCTCTTTCCAATCGCCAAGAATACCTGAGCTACACACCTTACTCGCTATTCTCAGTCTGTACTCTGTGGCCGGTCGCGTTCGATCAACAAGCCACAGAGACAGAGGAAGTTGTTTTCCCTCGTACATGAAATATTCATCCTCCCCCTTTCTGATTTTTTCCCTTCCCGTTTTTTCACTATTCGGTCCTGCTTTTTCATATCACTGTGCCCACTGCTGCCTTCATGGTCAGCCCAATTGTGGGGCGACTCTGGGCATGCAATGGGCATTAATGAGCACTGCTTGCCGCCCGTTTCGTTCGTTCTCTCCAACTCTGGGTCAATTATGTCTCCTCAATAATCTCTTCCGCGAAAGCGAACGAAATGACTTGTTGTGAGGACCTTTGACTTGATTTCCGTGGATTTTAGTGTTCGGCAGTGACTCTCTTATCACTTTCGCCTTGCCTGAAAAGTGAAAACGCGAATTCAATTTACGGCAAAAAAAACTTCTTGAAAAAGAAATCAAGAAACAGCAAAGAGTAGACGAAGAAGTGTCAGCTAGCAAATTGATGGCGGCAAGGAACACGAAATTTCTCTTTCCTCCCAGCATTTTTTTGCAAAGATCTTTCTTCCTGACGACCTTCTTTTTCTCCTTCCGCCTCCGTCTGACCTCCATTGTCGATTCGCGCGTCCGCTATACAAAGAGGAAGAGAGGAAGGCCCCCATGTCTGGCAGTGAGGAAGGAAGAAGGCCAGCCAACAGGAGACGGAGGTTCTGCTTTTTTTGCCGCAGGTCTAGAAAGGGAAGAAGACGTGGTATTTGCCGATGGGAAGAAAACTGCGTTTTCGTGGAAGAAAAGATAGCAAAGGTTTGTCGAATCTTTGTCCTCGTTATGAACGGCCCAGCGAGCCGGTAAGCGCGGTCGCCACCGTTCGAGGCCGATGGGGGCCAAAAAGTACAGCAGTACGACGACGACGACGCCACAGCTAGCCACAAAGCGATCCTCCTCCTCCTCCTCCTCCTCCTCCTCCTCCTCCTCGGCGGTGGTTTCCTGGAAAAAAGGCCGTTAAATGTTTTTTTCGTCCTTCCCTGCGGTCAAATTTACGATCAGCGCTGTCACCAGACTATGAATCGGAGGAAAAGCAATACATTTTTCTGCAAATAACCAATTGTGGAATTGATCGGCCCCCATGGGAGAGCAACGAATTTTTGTCTGTGACAGAATGCAGCACTCTGTGCCTAGGTATACACAAAGAGACCCCAGCCATTCCTGGAAGCCAGTATGTACTGTGCGGCAGTGGTATAGCAGTGGAAAGCCGAAAAAAGAGGGCCTCTTCTTCCTTTTTCTCCTCTCCTGTTGCATGATCCAATGCCGTTGACTTTGGCTTGGGGGAGGAAGGAGGAGGAGGAGGAGGATCGGTCGCCGTCGGGAGGCCAAAAAAGGCCAAGAGAAGAGAGAGGAAAGGAGGAGACTTCCATCATCGCTTTTCTCCTCCAAAGCCAGACTGAAAAAATGTAGGAAGAAAAGGAGAGAGAGGATGGATGGAGTCTCCGACGACGACGACGACGACGACCCAGGATTTTTTGGCCGATTTGTCAAGCAGACGAGAGAAGTAGAGGGCTTTCTTTCTTCTCCTTTCCCGCTTTTTCCGACTCTGCGTTTTGCTTTGTTTTGTACCTTACGAAGAAGTACAAATAGGAGGCCCTTTGCTATTTCACCCCACTATCAAGAGAATATTCTGTAGCTATCAAAGAAAAATAAAAAGTAGGTTTCAGAATTTCACTGACGAGATTGCTGCCTATGTTTGCAGAACTTTTATAAAGGTAGAATTCAGGTAGGAGACGAGAGTGGCGGGTTGAGGCTTCTCGTGCCTCCCTGTTGTGAATGGTGCTGGTGCTCATCGCCGCCCTCCGCCATCGTCCTCCTAGCTAGGAGTTCGCGTGGGTGAAACAAGTCGAGGAGGAGGCAACAAAACAATCGAGGCCGGTGCGGCGTCGAGGCCGAGGGAGGGAGGGAGGGAGCAACAGTCAGTTTTCGGAGGAGACAACAACAAGCAAGGAAACGGAGGAGGAGGAGGACGGCCAGGGAACAACAATAATGGCTACGGCCTCTGTTGGTCTGTCGGTTGGAGGAAGAGGGTGGTGGCATGCCTACACAGAAGGAGGATCGAGGGAAAAGTGTTGGGAGTCTCTTCTTCTTTCTCTTTTCCACAAGTCCGCTAGAGCCAAGGAGACTTTTGCCTCGTCTCCTTTTCGGCTGGACCAGAATTCGACCACCAAGAATAAAGCCTTCTTTCCAGAAACATTGATTGATTGACCGAGGGTGTAGGATTTCGCGTAATTGGCAAAAGTATTGTAAAAGCTACTGCCATTGCTCTGATTGCTCTTTTTTCCTTTTCCGTAGTCTTTTTCTCCTCCTCGTCCTTCTTATGGCGACTTTTTTGTCCGCCCTCCTCTGCCTACTGCTTTGGCCGTGTGCCGGCATGGGATCCGGCGGACGAGGAGAGTCCCAGGACGACGGATTGCACGGAAACGAGAAAATATCTCCTTCTTGCTTTCTATTTGGGAAATGAAGGGGGAGGTTCCTCCTACAGCAATAGGAGGAGAGGGGGGGGGACAGAATGACAGACGGAAGGAGCAGGACAACAGGGAACTTCCAGATTCAATCGAGTTCTGTCTTCGGTCCCCTAAATTCCGACTCTCGATATTGTCATGATCAAACTTAATTATATTGACAAACTCACAAGATCACATTGGAAATACTTTTTGTGACGCTTGCAAGCATACCCTTTTCCTCACTTCTGTCTTACCCATACAAACGAGGCAAAATTTGCGTCTATTTTCTCTCCCGCCTCCTCCGCGATATTTTTTGCGGCAGAGACGAAAATAGAGGGCGAGGGCGACGGGTGGACGGCCTCCAAGCAAATTTTATTTTGCCTGTTTTGTGGGAAGAAGTGGGGGCTTTTTTGTTCAGCAAATTTTTGTCTGTGGGAAACTGTGTGGGAAGGCGGCCCTTGAAAGCGGAGGAGGAAGAGGGAGGCGACAATAAAAGGAGGGAGAAAGGGGAGAAAAAGGAAGAGACGAGGGACTTTGGCGGAATTCATAATATGCGGGGAAATATAAGACGCCTCGCGCAGACTCGGTCTCCCCCTCGGTCGGTTCTAGGCTTTTTTCTCTGGGGCTTCCTTAACGATTTTGAGCCCTTTTAGATACTTGATAGAACTCCCTGGCTTTTCAAATTGTGCAAGCTTTCCTTGAGCCTTCTGCTAGAGTTTTTTAATGAAAAAACATTGCAACATTGCGCATTGAACCGACCTTTCGACAGACAGATGGGTGTTTCCCCTTTCATTCCCCTTCCTTGTTTTACGTACAGCTAGAGCAGCCCTTCTCCCTCCCCCTTCCGCCGACGCTCAGAAATGCTGCAGATCATAAATCAGAAGCTCCCTCCCTCCTCCCCCTTCCCCTCAAAACAGCCAGTTACAACGGTTTTAACCAATTCCTTAGGTAACCATTGGATCTTGAATTTGTTCCTCACTTTCGCCGGCCTTCCTCTGTTGACTTGTTCTTTGCACGTTTGGCGGTTTGTTTGGCGAATCCTCAGCCGAAAACACAACGACAATATGCATGGGGGGAGGAAAGGGAAGAAGGGTATGCCGAAGAATACAGAGAAGGAAGGGGTTGGTGGAAAGGAAGGAAGAGAAGCCTCTCTGTTTGGTGCAACAATGGTTGCCGCTGCCGCCGCCGCTCCCTTCCGCCTGTTTTGCAAAACTAAAGAGGAAGAGCGAAAGAAGAAAAGGTCGGCTCCCGGCCTCCTCTTTCTTCACATATTGTGCAAAAAAATTTGTTTCCGCCCGAACGCCCTTTCAGCTGCACTGTATTGTAAGGTAAATACGGCAAAAAAAGAGAGGTGCCGAGAGAATGGGGAAAAGAAAAGTTTTTTATATCCGTCGAGAGACAGGGCGCAACAATTGATGGAGTGGGCAGTTCAGGATGGGAGTCTGGCTGACTGACCATTTCGTGTCTAGTCCGCGGCGGGAAGCTGTACCCTTGGTGTTTTCCCCACCTGCTCCCAATGCATCAATTATTGATATGAACGAAAGAGGGGCCAGATACATAAATAAAGATTGGGAATTCCCTACAGCCTTGTTCCCATGGCCCCCAAATTGCAACGCAGAAGGGAATTAATTTTTCTTGTATCTTGAGGCCAATGCCACCACGCAACACGTGAAGTCGGAGGTTGAAGGGAAGGATGCGGAGCCAAATGAGCAGCAAAATAAATGGGTTGACAAATGTGGTTGCGTTTGTCATCTCCTCTCCTCCACGACCGTGGGAAGGGTTTCAAAGTTTTGGCCTAGGCTTTTTTTCCTCCCTCGCGCACCTCTGAGGGAAAAACCTTCTTGCCCCCTTCCTTCCTCCCTCCTCTCTTTTTGCACGGCGACTATGACGCCGAAACATGCGAGCGACAAGAGAAAAAAACTGATCGAGGGTCTCGGGGATTCGACAAGTTTGGCGCGCAGGAAATTTACGATCGAACTTTCTCTTGATCGAAGATACAGACTGTCGTCTGTGTGAAGCACTGCGAAAAAAGTAACATTGTGAGTATGTATGGTTGAGGGAAAACTTGCTTTTTCTGCGCCACCTTCTCCCTCCCTCCCTCAGTCGCCTCCGCCTCCTCTATCACAAGAGCTGTGAAGGGGGCGGTTCCTCTTTCTCCTCCTTCTTCCTCCTCCTTTTCTGCCCGGGCCACTGGGGATCCATTCCAAAAGGACTTTTGTGTGTGTTAGGGAGGAGGAGGAGAAGAAGGGAGAAGTGGGTTGGGTTTTAGTCCGCCGCGGAGAAGGAGGAGGAGGGAAGCTCCGAGGATTTTGTGTGTCTGCAATTTTCCTGAGAGCAGCCAGGGTTCGTTCGGAGTAGGACCTGCGAAAAAGAAGGAGGAGGAGGGAGGGAACCTTCACGGGAAGACAGTCGCCGAAATGTTGGTAGCTTTGCGTAGAGAAAAAGGTATAGTGGAGAAGAAGAGGGGGCCAGAATTTAATTTCTGAGATGAATGTCGGGGACAGACGGAGTGGTCTTCGTGTGTGTGTAGAAGGAAGGAAGCGAAAAGCTTGTTAGTTTACGTATTTAGTTCCTCAGGAGGCCTCCACCGTCCATTTAGGGAGGAGGGTGGGCCTCCTCTTCCTTTTGAGCTTCTCTTTGGGACGAAACTTTGACTGACGTATGAGATGATGAAGATTCTCGCAAACACAGCGCTAATGTTTATCCAGCAAAAGTCCAAGAAACAGCGCCGGAAATAGCCGGATGTTTGTGCTCTTTTCCCGCCATGATATGTACCTTCTGCGACCCATTTCGTTCCCCTCTCCCGGCCCTGGCAGACGTCGTCGGTTTACTGTCCCCCCGTCGGCAATTACCACCAACCTTCTCCTTTCTCTTTGCCCCATTTTCAGTTTGGCGCCTCCTCCTCCTCTCCCAGGGAACATTGCTCTTTTTTCCTCGACCACTACCGACCTTGTTTACCCGACGACCCGCGGAAGTTAATTTACTTTGCCCCTCCTACTCCTTTCCCCTCTCCCCTTTCTTCTTACCTCTTTTCCTCACACCTGTTTTCCTCATTTTTCTCTCCCTTTCCTCCCTGCATGTAAACCAGAGTACAGCGCTGACAATTTTTTACTTTAGAAAGAAAGTGAGAAGGGGATTAAAAGAAACAAGAACAGACTTTGTTCAAAGACCTGCGGCATTAACGAGATTTTTTATTAAAAGTGAAAAATCCTTTTGTGAAAGAGAGATATAATTTACGAGCAACACGGATCCCACCCTAAAGAAAATTCTGAGTGGGAAGAAACACAACAGACAATGTATTCCAGAGAGAGAGAAACCGTACCTCTAAAAGAAATCTAGTTGATGCGTCCCACCTTGAATAAAAATCAGGGTGGAAAAAAGAGACCAATAATTTGACCGAAGTTGACAACTCAAACCTGACTTACCCAAAACAACGCCAACAGCAACAGCTCCCACCGTTCTAAGACCTGACGGTTTTGCCGCTGGTAAAAAAGAGATTTTTTTGTCTGTCATGCAATTGTTATATTATGCTTTTCTACATTTGGCCCTTTCCAGATTTCTTTTGTGCGCATGCGCGGCTTCCAAATCCTGAGCAACGGGCACACCCTTTTCACCAACGACCGCCGCGTGGAGATCGTCCACCGCGCAAAGACCATCGATTGGGTGCTCAGGATCAAGGAGGCGGACTTCCAGGACGCCGGGGAGTACGAGTGCCAGGTACGGAAAAAGGCTGACAAGTTGTCCGGAAAATTAAAGCATTAGTTCATGGTTTACAAAACTTTTATTTTGCCTCGTCACAATGCGTAGTACGTACGTACGTAATGTTCGACGAACGTACAGTTCTTTCGACAGTACACAGTTGTACAACAGTAGTTGTAATCCAGAGAATGTCTGGCATTTTCTCCACAAATTCAAACAAGATCAGACTTCTCAAAACTGAAATTTAGTGCAAGCAACAACTGTCACATTCTTGAACAAATTTATTTGTGCTACGACTCCAACACGCGCACCGAAAAAAAACTCTCTTAGTTTTCTTTTTTTGAAGTAAACAAGAAAACTATCTGGCCCCATTTTTGACCTGCCAACACGACCTATTATTAGGCGCACACTTCTTAATTCGCACCGTTACGAGGGGGAAAGCTGAAGGGTTTCCAAGTATCACACCAAAAAAGCTTGGCTTGAGCTTCTTAGTACACTGTACTAGTTCCAAAAATAAAACGTACAGTACTTTAGAAAATTATATCAACATGACTTGCCGCTTTCTAGGGAGCATTATTGTGCACTGTTTTGGATGCCCCCTTCCTCAAGATGCTATATATATACGCACAAACCCAATTTGCCAGATCCGCCTGCACAAATTGCATCTTTCGAGAGAGAAAGAAAACCTCTCGTACGACGAAACCTTCTCCTTTCTATCCCGGATCCTTCTCCTTTCTAAATTGGCAGATTCTAATCGGTCTCTTTTTGCCCCCAGAGAGGAGGGAGGGGGATCCCACCCCTCCTTTGAAGAAGTCCCTTCTCAAACCACCACCATGGATGGATCATGAAGAGATAAAAACTAAAGAAAAAAGTTTCCCTCCGCTCAAATTCACCCACCGGGGATTTTTTTCCAGGATTGCCCTTACCTCCTCTTTTCACGGAAGGGGAAAATTCCTCTGGCGGCGGTTTATTGAGGTAGATCCCTCTTTTAGATTTCCTACTACTCCTTTTGAAGGAGGAGGAGGAAAGAGGGGCATTTCTATTAGCTCAAACAAGATTTTTGTTCCCCTGTCTCTCTGCCTCGCTGGGCAGACACACAGTACGTAACAAGCCAGCGGCTCAAGAAGCGAATTCGGCTCTGTTCTCTATTTTTCCTCCGTCCCCATTCTGTCTCACATCTTTAGCGTCTCGCACCCCTCCGCTTTCGCCCCCCTCACACCCTCTTTTTTCGGCTGGAACTTATCTGAGGAGCCCCTTTCCTCCAGAAGAGAGGGAAGGACAACGATCATCTTCCAAGATATGATTCGGAGCCCCTAAATGAAAAAAGTGTCTAACGGCTCTATAACGGACAATGGAGCAAGAGAAGTGCTGTACGTGCCGTGCAACTGTGTGAACTGTACGTTGCCACAAACGTAGTTGCTGGAGGCCTTTCTTCATTTTCGCTTCTCCATTTCAAGAGCCAGACACAATGGAATTTCTCGCCCTCCTGGCATCTGACTCTTTTTACCCTTTCGGGCCCCTCCTTGTAAACATTTTTTCCTATTTTTGCTTTGCTTTCCAATCCGAGAGAAAAGGTACAGACTTATAATCGGAAGTCGTACGTTTATCAACTACACACCAACCTTCTCAATGCATGGATGTACCAGCAAACCACATAAACATTTGGTGGTGGGATATGCGGCTGTACTGTTGGAACCTCTCAATTATTGTTTTGTCTCTCCCTTTGCCTGTTTGCCTTTTAGGTTTCCTCTCCCTCTTCTCCTCCCTCTCTTGCCCCAAACTTCTCACCCTCCTTCTCTCCCCTCCCCTCCCCTTCCTCTTTCATAATCCCCCAAGAGCTCTTAAGCTAGTAACTTCTCACCCCCTTCCTTCTCTTTCCTTTCCTACCATACCCACATACTCTGCTCCACAGAACATAGAAAACGCCCGTGTCTTGGCCTTTTTATTTAAAAATATAACTTTCCAACACAAACACCAGAAAATATAGAGTATTGTCACTTAAATTTCCAACAAGGTAAAAACCTATCTAGTAAAAGTTTAGTTTCCTGTGAAAGTCTCCCTCCGTTTTCCTTCTCCTACTTTTACCCCTTCGGTGTAATTAAAGGAAGAGAGCTAGAGGGAAGAGGAGGGTCTTCAAAGGAGGAGTGGAGTCTCTTCAGTTTGATTGATTTCCACTCCTTCCTCCTCCTCGTTTATGCGATCGAGAGAACCCCCGTCCCACTTTCCCATGCACATATGGGGACCAGGAAAACTCATTCGAGCGAAAATAGGTTTCCCACACATGGAACGGAAGAAAGAACCCTAGTGAAGTAGGATATGAGCTGCATTTTGACTTTGCGCGCTCCGATAGATTGCAATGAAGATAGGCCTATCACTTATTTCTTTGAAATTTTTGCTAATTGCCGAAAATAAAATGCTATCTGTGGAAACCCAGTATGCCACGTACCTTGCGTACTATCAGCAATATTAGGGGAAAGTGCGAATATTCCTCCTCCCCATCTAGCTTGGAGACTTCAAAGGGCGATGAGGAAAGTGTTCCTTCGCATATTTTAAAAGAGATTGGCAGACTGGAAGCTGAGTCTTCCTGCATTTCGAACGGTTTTTTCAAGAGCGGACGCCTCCTTCCTGTGATGAGAAAAGCTAGGACGGAGACGGGAAATTCAAATATCACAACTTTGTGGGTGCGCGTACGTACAGCGCATGATGTTACAAGATTCGAACTTGACATGATTCGAGCCTCTTTATGCATGTGAAAGATAAATCTGATTTTCCAAGAAAGAGTTCCGTACCCGGATACACGGTATATTCTTTTACCCACTGGCTCTGATATCTATTCCCCCGCCCGCCTCTATCAATTCGGAGCCTTCAATTCTGTTTTCTTTCTCATCCGTTTTCTAACGATTCGCCCGTTGGGTTTGCAAGGACGGCGAGGACATTTGTTTTCTCCTGTACGAAGAAAGGCGTACCACAACGTGCAGTAAAACGTACAAAAATGCATATAATTCGACTCGACTTTCCCCACAAAATTCGAATGAAGGATTGATTGCGTGAAAAAGTCCAATGAATCGAATTCCCACGAGACGCATCCAATTCCATTAATTTTTTTTGATAGCCGGGTTTCCAGAAAACTACGGCGAAGTATGAAGCAAGATACACGCGTCGTTCGGGTTGGGATAAGAATGCATGTGAATATACTGTACTAGTAGCGTTTTGTACTTGGTACCACGTGGGAGAACAAAGGCTACTTTTTTTGGGGGAAAGCAGTTCCGAATGCAGAGCTGACATATTTGCCCACGCGGATGGTTACGCCCATATTATCCGGCATAATAGGGGATCCCTTGAGGGACATCAAGCAACGAAAAGGGGAAATGAAGTAAAATTGGCAAATGACTACTACGAGTCCGGAAAAGCTGGGCTGGGCTTTAGCGTACGGACATACTGTAGGGTGGTAGTAGCCCACTTACACGCATTACATCAAGCCCGCTCCCCAGCCACCGCCATCATTTATGCCTCCACAAAAAGGGAACAAAAGTTTCCCCCTCCCCCTTTTCCCCACAGAGGGGAGGCAAACCCGGCGTTGATGTCAGTACATAAAGGCCGCCCGCGCGGCAAAAACTGGGCTCATCTCGAATCCTCCTCGCTCCCTCCCTCCTCGGGGGAATGAACCGGGCGGCGGCGGCGGCGGCGGCGGCGGCTTGAGCTTCCGACCCGGAAAAAAGTTTTGTATGGGATTTACTGTTTTCTCGCACCCCCAAAGTGCAGGCGATTTGAAACACAGTATCCGTGCATCCTCGCAAAGCAGTCGTTGCTTTCAACTTTTGCAGTGTAATAAAAAGTAGTTGGCAAATCCGCTTCCCACCCAAGTTGCCGCTCTACCGTCGCCACCTCGCCGCTGCGAACTCCCACAAACCACATTTTTAATTTGGAATTAAAAAACTACGGGAGGCTCGTACCCTAGCTCTCAGCGCTTCCTGCCGAACCTAAAAATACTTTCTTCTCTTTCCACAGGTGTCGATCAAGAGCGGCCTCTACTCGCTCCCCTTCCGGCTTCACGTGTACGCGCCCAGGGCCGTCATCGTAGGAGGAGGAAAGGGAGGAAAGGGAGGAGGGGGAGGGGGAGGCGACCTGGGCGGGGGCGAGATCCACCTGGACCGGGGGAGCACCATCGCCCTGCACTGCATCGTCAGGCAGGCCACCGACACCACGCAGTGAGTCGGTCTCTCATATTATTACAATAAGGGTTTTAGTAACTGTACCGAATACGTCGTTCATTGTCTGTCGTAAGTGTTCTATTGAAATGCTAGCCTTCCGGGGAAAGTAATAAGTAGTGACGTACAAACGTGTTCTCCCGAAATTGATTCCAAAGCCTGCAGCGGGGAAAAAGGCAGCATTCAACACCAGCAAAACAGAGCGGCTGGTTTCGCAAGCAACAAAACAACAACCTTGATTTCTTTTTTTGTCTCTCTGGATGGACTGTCTTTCGGTCGGCCGGTCTCTCTTCATATTTTCTTCCCTCTTTTCCTATTGCGGTCTTCTTCGCTCCGTCCGCGGTCGGTCGGTTGGAGGCAAGAAGAAGACAACAAAAAACAATGCTTATGAAAGCAACAGAAAATGAAAGGGGGGCCGGCCGGGGCCTCTTCTCCTCCTTCGCGAAAGAAAGTGGAAGGAATAAACAAATAAACCGGTACTTCAAGTCCCGCCTCCGCCCCGCCCCCTTCCTTCTAGCTTTTTTTGCCAAAAAAAAAAGTAGCGTCCGTCCCTCCGCGCCTCGGCTGTTGAGACGGTACTCTCAGTCAGGCAACCTCAAAATTGCCGTCCTTTTTTTCGCCATCGCCGCCGGAATAACTTTTCCGCGAAACTGGAGGCGACGACCGACCGCTTTTTCGTCGTTGCCTTCTTCTTCTTTGTTGTCGCGTGCTTGGGAGAATAAAAAATCATCTCTTCACGCTTCCGCAACCTTGGAGGAGGAGAAGGAGGAGGAGGAGGAGGAGGAAGGGTTGGCGGAATAGAGCCTCGCTCCATTTTTGCCTTCCCTTCGGACTGGAAATCGCGGAATTGCGCCTCCTCCGCCATTTTCGCTATCGTGAAGCGGCGGCGAGAGTCCATCTTGCCGGCAGTAATGCCGCTAATCAAATTTACTGTACTACGTACATGGCCGTTTGCTGACCCGGAAAACCAAG
>JAAUXU010009382.1_pt1 | contig 12387 bp, 10 predicted proteins | sample 7278151 | NCBI WGS metagenome assembly JAAUXU01 (sample SAMN14350113, study PRJNA611818) | marine sediment metagenome | isolation source: surface marine sediment (1.8m) | place: French Polynesia: Moorea | collected 2018-08 | reverse complement strand
TAGCTTAAGCTTCCCTCCATTTCTAATGTTCGTTCCTGTGACTTTTACTGCAAAGCAGCTGCAGGCCTCTTTGCCCCTTCTTCTGTGATTTTCCCTCCACAACAAACCCTCTTAAAGAAACAACAGTAGACACGGGCAGGACGCAGACTGGGACAGAAAAAGTGACAGAAAAGACGGCGGACACAGACGATCTACTCCAATAGTAAGTTAAAAACTCAACCACAACACTGGAGGTTTCAAATCTCCTCTTTCCATTGCCACCAATCTCGCCTCTCTAGGTCCTGTAAAAGCCAAGATAGGGATGCCCAACCGATGGTAGTTACTTCTGGTCCACCCTGTACATGAGCCAAGCTTGAGTGAAGCATGAAGTGTGCGAAAGTGGTGTCCTGGGAGCCTCTCGATCCACTTCCTCGGCCCAGGGAAAAAAGTTCTCTATGCAAAATGGTGTTGCTATAGATCTGGGTCTTGATCTTGAGCGCGCTGCCCACAGAGATCAATGGCAATGATCGTGCGCGCCTCTGCTCGTGGCATCCTAAATCATTCCACCAGTTGCCTTCTCCTGTCGAAGGGCAGATCTGGCTTCTGTGTGCATTGAGTCAGAGGTCACGTTCGTTTTGTTTGGTCGCTTCATCATTGCTGGAGATGCAGTTTAGCACCATGCTGACACTGCGACTGTAACAGAAGACTTGGCGGCACGACAACCTCTTGAGCTCAGTGGCGTCAAACGTCAGCTGCCTGGATCCTGGAGAAGCATTAGGGGAAGATGTACTTCCAGTGAGGAGAATGGAACAACTTAGTGGCCTAAGAAGTCTAGGGACCAAGAGCTGCTGCAGTCAGGGAGAGTAAAAACAGGGTGCAAACATCCAAGGAAAAGGCAATCCCCAGGGCTCAGCTATGCACGTCTCTCATGACAACGACAAGGTACCATTGGACAGTTTTCTTCTCAGGCCTCAACCTGGCCACAGGAGCTGAGCTTGTTGCAGTCGCTGCTCACGACCAGGGGCTTAGAGTATTGTAATACAGGTATTGCAATACTGTATTGTTGTTGGCTTATGTATGACATTGATATTGTATTGAAAAAAGGCTCCAATATTGTGTTGCGTTGAAAATATTTCAATACATTTTCAATACTTTAAGTTTTCCACCAAAAAGAATCATTGAGTAGCAATGCAAAACAAAATGAATGGCTTAGGAAGGAATATGGGCAAATGAATAGGCTGCACAACATTCAGTTGTAGCACACTGAAGTTAGGTTAAGTTAGGTCTTCTCGCTGTGTATTGTACATGTTCTGCAATACTTTTTGCCAAAAGTATTGAGCATTGTATTAAATACTTTTTGGGGGAGGTGTTGAGTATTGTATCGCAATACTAAAAAAAATGTATCGTCTAAGACCCTGCTCACGACCATGACCATGACGCAGGAGAGGGAGGACGGGATGGCGACAATCTTGAAATCGGTGAAACACTGTCACGCTCATATGCAATGCACACCAGGAAAGAGAAAAAACGAGGTTGAGTCCCTACGGTGAATAAAACTCCCTGTGATGATCAATGATGTAGTAGTCTTCAGGGAGAGAGAATTTTATAGTACTCACGAACATCCTTCGCATGGTATTGACAGCGAACCAAGAATCAGGCCAATGCCCTTTGCGACAGCGTCAAGTACGAGCAGGGATCCTTGGGGTGGAGGGTCACCCTCATGCCTACCAACTAGATGTTCAGGTGGTGCTTCCACCCCGCACCGGAGGAAGCATATTATTATGACAGAGCTATGCCCGTCAGACCCTTCGAGTCACTGTATTACACTAAACGGTACAGACGCTTCGAGCCTAAATCTGAGCTCGAAAGCTCGAAGCCAGTTTCAGACAGCCCAACCCGAGCTCGAAAAAAGCTGACCCGGCGGGTCGAGGGTAACATTTTCCGACCCCACGCGGCCGGAGCCATCATTTTCAGCCCGACGGGAATAAGTTTGTCCTCTGCTCATAACTTCGTAAATGTCTTCAACGTATTGTCGAGGAGTAAACATGATGTGCACTCAATATTACCACAATGTACAGTCTTAGTCAATATTCGTACTTGTGTTGACACAATTTATTAATGTCTTCACATTTGTGCGCAACGTAGAGTACTGACTGCCCGGCCCGTCGAGAAAGTTCCATTTTGGCGGGTTTCTATGCTGATTTGCTCCTTTGTCACGTACTTGGTGCATGACTAGCAAGGCTACAGCTCCTGTCCCCTCCACACCTGCTCCCGTTGCACTTCGGTCTGTCCACAAGTTTTTACCAGACCAGGGCATGAAGAAGACGGGGAAGTACCCGAGTCATCCTCAGGTCCAACCCAAGCACAAAGTGCACCACCTTGAATTTGCTCAGGTGGTGCCAACTAGGCAGACTGAAGGAGAGTCTGTTCTCTGGCCTGAAGAAAAGTTTAATCTTTGTGTACCTGATGGTTGTTTGTATTATTGGCGATCCAAATTTGCCCGAGGAAATTTCATCCAAGTATCCTTTGGGTGGCACCAATGTCAAGTGTCAGTGTCAAGGTCTGGGGTGCCGTGGAAAGACATCGAACAGTGCATATGGTTGGATGGCAATTGAATGAAGCTTGAAGAAGCAGAACTGCAGACAAGGGCTCCCTGGTTATGTGGTGAACACTGAGGATTTGTGAGTAGCGCAAGCAATATGACTCAACTGAGCAGCTACCAGAAGAAATGCTCGCCATTCTGTCATTACTCAGTGGCTTCCGCTGAAGCTTTGTAGAATAAATACCAGACCGGTACATTTGAGGTTATCAACTGATATGGTACTACCACACATTACCGATTAATTTACGATCTGTGTTATTTGTTACACGGATGAATTCATACCACTGTGACATGCTTAACTTTTGTTGAGGTTTCCACTTCACTGGAGACGCCCCCTTTGGGAGATATAGGACAACTTTTTGCTGTTTCTGTAATTTTGCGGCCTTTCTGTGCTTTTAGCAGCAAATTTCTTCATTGGTGCTAAACTTCTTGCCCGCTGAATTTGCCTGAGATGTCTAGATCAGTAAATACTTTAACTTTGGAGCTTTGAACTTGAAACTTTCCTTTCATTAAAGTGATTGCTTTGCATTCATGGCAATGCATACAACAGCAAAAGTCGTATTATAATTATTACGGTCTTAGTTGCGGTAAACTTTTTGCCAGCACTGCTCCAGACGAACACGTCTTAAAACAACCCGAGCAAAGCCGGGCACTATGGCTAGTAAAGGGTATTGCTTTATTTGTCATTGTTGCCTCCCAGGCCGTGCAGAGATGTTCGAAGTTAGTGGCTTCTCACTAACCGAGTAATTGTATAAGGTTATTGAGATAAGTTTCTCCTATCTGCACCTGCTCTGTGTCTAAGATCCTCACCCGCATCTGCTTTGGCTTGTCGCAGTCCACAGCTGCCAACGGTTTCGTCTGACGTTCTTCTGACCGCGTGTCCAGGGGATCTTATACACATTTCATTGCTGACTCGAGCCCTTGACTTTGAGTAAACAGGACTAACGTGAGTTATGAAATGCGTACAACAAGATCCGCTTCTCTTGACTCTCCCTGTATGGCGGCATCTGCAGGATTCTCACGGACGGAGTCCACCGAGCAAACTCAGCACAGCGCTCTTTTGTGTGCCACCCTGTCAAACGTGACCTGTACCAGGATGGGTGCAAAAATGCTTGCAAACGGAACAGGTGCTTTCTTTAGTCGCAGCATTTTTTGGCGAGACTGTGTGACGGTCTGATTAGGCTTGTGTGCTGTGCAGCAATTGGCTAAAGTTTGAGAGAAGGTGTTGCTGTTGAAAGTGTCATAATCCTCTTATCTCCTTGTTTCCTTCATGGAAGCATACTTGAGTGGAGGATATTTTTCTTGCACTGAATGACAAAGAAAACAGGATTAGAAATCCCCACAGGAAATCTCACTACAGGTAAACGAGCAGGATAATCTTGGGCTCTTATTTACCCTATTTCTTTTTGTTATGGTTGTTATGTCTACACAATGTGTTGGGCAAATTGAGGGTCGAGTTACACGTGTCACTAGTTGCACGTGTGACAGGGGAAGCCGAGGGGAAAAAATCTGCCTTCCTTGTAAATTTTCGACGGTAGCTAATAATGTCGACTTTCAGGCCCAAAACGTGATGTTTGTCTTGAAAAGTAGAAGGAGAAATCGTTTTGGGCTCCCACTGAGGAAACTTCAACGACTGAAGTTTGACAAAACATAAGAGAGGCAGGCCTAACTTCTTGAGATGTGGTGAAAACACAGCGGCCGCACCTGTACAAGATGTCATCACTGCAGGTCACAACCACGCAACGCTCCGGACTCAAGCGGACATGTACAGTGTGTTCAAGTAAGGAAATACTTCAGTGATCCACCAAATAGACCAGTTGCAAGTTCTCCTGACTGGGATGAAGTTGCTGACTGAAATATTTCCTGTCGAAGCTGATTGTAGCTGTTCTCATTTTGGAAATGATGACTGTAAGAAAGTGCAATGGTGACTTTTCTGTTGCAGTGCGGCCACGTGACCTCTACACTGCCAAGGGTCATGTTGCGCGTCATTCGACCCCACTCTTGTCACGTCATTGGCCCTGGGTCTGTCGCAGCTGTGGCTCATGTCATAGGTAAAGGTGTTTGTGCATTGCACATTGCCCGGTCCAACTGGTGTCCTAGTACAATTCAAAGTCATTTCTTGAAAGTCCAGACTGGGGAGCTAAAATCTGAAAGACAATCTGAAAATCTAACCAAAATCGAAAGGTTACAAATAACACTTTTTACTTTTCAGTACAGCAAACAAAAAATTGGACTGTAAATGGTGAGTAGGAACGATTTATTCCCCATTTACACAACTATTCCTCCACCGATTCCTCGATATGTCCTCTGTTGACCTTGACAATGGCCCCCAGATGATCTCAAAATCAGCTACAGCCCTTGACGATGAAGTATGAAGTCAGCTGACATACTGTCCCATGCCTCGTCCACGTGAGTGATGCCAGTGTTGCATGGTGGTGACTGCAGACGCTCCCTTTCAGAATTCCCGCCCAGAGCATAGTTCATTGGGTTGGCATCAGGGGTTGAGGGGGAAAGGGAAGAAGCCCAGAGAAGTTGGCAAAGTGCTTGTGGAGCCCTTCCTGCATGTGGCCTAGTGCGTGGGTGCACTATCTTGCTGGAAAACATAGGTAGGGTATATAGGTGCCAGTAGGATAGTTGGTCTCAAGCCTCGCCTTCATGTGGGTGTTCAGCAGCTAAATGTACTCTTTGGCACCGATCTTCAGGCTGCAGGGGAGCCAAACTGACAGCTTGGACCCGTTGCTGGTGACCAAGCAAAACTCCATGCAGGACATGGGGTGCTTCGATCTGAGTGCAGGAGGCACATCTTCAGGCAAGTAATCCAGGACACGGTCAAACCTGCTGTCGTGGACTTGGTCAACTGTCCGGGGTTTCTTGTCAGAGAAGATTGGAGCAGTTGATGGTGGCACCGGCAGCTGAGGAGCTTCTTTGCACGGAGCACACAGCTGGCCATTGTCATTGGTGTCAGGATGTGTGTATACTTAGTCAAGTAGAGTCATGGGGCCAAGGACTTTCAGTTCCTTTATCCTGACCTGAAAGTGATCCTTTGCGTGGCTCATACTCACCACAAAATTTGTGAACAAGTACGTGAGTGTTTAAGTGTGTACTAGTTACCGGTATATATTCCCTCCCTGTAAAGTTGCACTGTTCTGACCCAAGATGGCTTTAATGGCACGGAAGATTCATTTTCTCACAGCTATGATGAGGGAAACTGCCCCCGGGTCATCAAGCCCATCAAGGGTCAATTAAGGCACAATACGAGGAGGGAATTTCCAGTGTGACGCCAGGGTTTTGCCAATCCTACCATTTGAAAATCTTTTGAAAATCTTTGTCCTCTTTGTCAGAAAGCTAGAGCTCAGTCCATACATGCTGTCACTGGGCTACACTGAACAGATGGACTGACTGACCTAAGCTTGCTGGGCTGGTTTTGGCTGGGTAGGAAACCAGGCTATTATTAGCAGACTGACCTGGGCTTACTGGGCTGGCCTGGGCTAGTTTGCTCACTCTTACTGTTACTCCCATATTACATCCTGCTCTTTCTTACTCTCTCTTTTTCGTGCTCTCCGCCACTGTCGTATAAAGTGGCAGCGTAACTCCCGCACAAGAGTAAATAGACAGGGCAGTATTGGCAAAACCCTTGCGTCAAACTACGTATAGCTTTCTTTCAGTCATTAGTCAAGTGTTGGAAAAGTCAACAGCCAGAATATCTGTGTGCAAAGAAGTTAATCCTCACCTTCAACTTCTGCCAGAAGCTGTGATAGGGTTTTAGGACACATGACAAGAGACAGATAGAAAGTATTGTTCCCAAAATGTATCATTCTGTCCAGAGCAATGATAGAAGTTGACTGAGGCAACAATGCACAACAAACTTCTAAATGAGTAATAGTACACCGTGGCATTTTCAGGGGCACGATTTCTTCATCTTGAAGGCTCAGTGTTTTTACATTGATTTTGCATAAATATTTTTTCATCACCCAGTCTCGATTATGACTATGATTCAGCTAAGTCATTCGGCTTTGAACACCGTCCAGTCACCGCTCTCGGGTGAACCAAGGAGATTCGCAACTGTTCCACTTCTCCAACGCTTTGTTGCGAATCGCCTCGCCCACCCAGTGCAAGCCTATCAGACAAATACTCTGAGTTGCTCATTTTTGTCACGTCGAGCTCCCGTTCAGTGCCAATGAGACAAAGGTTCAGGGCTCCTGGAAGGAAAAAGGGATCTCGTACATCCACGCTGGAGAGAGATTTCTTGGGCAGAAACTAGACTGAAAAGGAGGCAGAGGCAGAAGAATATGCCAGGGGATGACGTCGAGGGAGTGACTAGCTCAGCTTCCCTCTGCTCAGCTTCCCCCTGCTCAGCTTCCCCCTGCCCAGCTTCCCTCTGCTCAGCTTCCCCCTGCTCAGCTTCCCCCTGCCCAGCTTCCCCCTGCTCAGCTTCCCTCTGCTCAGCTCAGTTGATTTCGTTTTTATCCATAAAGAGAGATCAGTATTACATTTAGACTCACCGAGTACTGCTTGTAGTGACTCTTTTGGCTGAGTCGTCATGTCGCTGTGGTCTCAGTGTCTGAGTGTCAATGCGCAGAACTAACTTGCGAAATGCCGCTCGCTGGTGCACATTTTAATCGTGCGGGACGTCTGGGAAAGTTCACCGAGCAAAAGTACCCTCATCATGACGCAGCCCAAAACTTGCGCTCTGCCCACCAGTGTCCACAGTTCCCTCCACTCCTGCAGACAAGAAGTGGAACTCTTTGTAATAACCATGCGTTACGTGCCTTAAAAACAGCAGATCCTCCTGCGCTCTTCAGCCTTTCCCAGGAGCACTCCCCATTTCCTCTGACGCTTTTGGCCGACTCACACTGTATGGTGAAAGTAGGCAACTGGAGTTGGAGTTTTGGGGGAAACACGACACTTCATCAACCTGACAATGCACGCAGCGTTCGTGCGTCTCTTCCGTGTGTCTCTCAGGTCGCCTCGGTCATGACACGAACGACTCCCGAGGGCCGGGGACACGCATCACTTATGTATAGACTGACTCATCCCACGACTCAAACGTTTGTTCTTCCCCAATCCGTGAGGAAAAGGAGCTGAACATTCCGGGAGCTGCACTCGAGGCAAGGATTCCACCCCTTTCACTGTATGGGGGCATAATGCATTGCAGTCGACTCTCCATTTAGTCAAGTCGGTCATCACCGGGAAAAGTGCAACGAAATCGAAGAGTGATTCCTAACGAGTATAAAAAGACACCAAACACACTCCTACATTGTTTCTTTTCGTCGTATTTAACCGATATCACGTAGAGGGTGAACATAACTTGAATCTGCACTCCCCACTGGGAGTGAATCTGAGGGCAGGGAGATGCAGTTATTGCCGTGAGTAGTTTCCGCGGTGCTGACTTCACTGCAGACGCTGCACTGGAACGTGTTGAGGAGGGATTTTGACGTGGAACATGAAGATGGGACACTTGGGCGCCATATTGAGCGCAGAAGTTCAATGGTTTGGCTGCCCATTTTGATACTACAGCGCTCAAAAGACAGCGACCCGGAAGGCTTTGAGTTTTCATCCCAAATCCGGGTGTTGCTTGCCCCGGGTCTACCCACCAGCGCGCCAAACCCACTCGCCGGAGATGCAAAGGTTCCATGAAGCGCAAAAAAAAAGAACCGAGAGCCAAGATGAGCAGCAATGTCTTTACGGCTGAAATGTTCGCTGAACTCTGGAGGTCCCTCGTGGACAGCATCTCCGAGTGTGGTGTTGCCATGTTGGTGCCTCGGACGTGGATGCAGTGCAGAAGACGCGAGGTCAGTTCCTTTTTCTGCACAGTAGCGATGGAGACAGCCTTTTTCAATCGCTTCACTGATCCTTCACAACCTCTCCCCATGAACAAGTGGGTTCGGTGTGGTTGAGCGACCCGGGGGGAACTCATGATTTGGGCTCCCCATGACAACTTCAGCCAAGTTCATCCACTTCAACGCCCTCAACGATCCAAATTTGAAGCCTCTTTGGCGTGCCCACCTCTCCATCTGGCTGTAGCACCAGGTTGTGCAGCCTCTGTGCTCAGTATTGTGTCTCGGTATCACATCTGCGCAGTTCGCGTCAAAGTTCCACCTCAACACATTGCAGAACAGCGTGTGGGGTGATGTCATTCCGCCGGCGGTTACTTTAGGCAAGAACTGGACACAGTTTTGCCTCCAAAAAGACATGAACAGAGAGCAGAGACCTGATGCTGAACTCGTAAGAAGTTTCACTTTCAGACCATAACTTTAAGTGTCAATTAGGAACCCTTTCAAAAGCACTACCTGAAGCTGAATTGGGACCTGTGGAAGCGCTCATTTTTCAGCCACTACGAGCATTTCAATTCATAAAAAAGAAACATGAACTAAAAGTAGACATTCATTTCAGCTTCTTTCAGTACATCCCAGATTAATCGGCTGAGGTTCCACAAAAAATAACTTGCCTTTTTTTTTAACACAAGGCCAGGAAAAAATTGACATTTTCTGGAAAAAACATGACTTCATGGAGATTTTAGTAAAGACTCTACAGTATTATTCAGAAAAACTGAACTTCACCAAGAGTTGTGACTACGTCGAGAGTGACGAAATCAAGAATCGACTGCGCACTGTTTGAACTTTATCAAGGTCAACCTGTAGAATGCCAGGCGTGCGTCCCAGACAAATGTTTGCTAGTGCAGCGCTCTTGTGCAACATTGGACAGCTAAGACCTAACAGCCAGCGTGGCCTGGACGCGGGGAGCCGAGTTTGTGCTGTTCCTGCCCTCCCTGACCAGGACTGTGGTGAACAAGGACGATCCCGGAGACCTTCTGCTCCACGACTTCTGTGAATCCGCCATGATGAAGAACGGCCACTCGATGACTCCCATTTCACATGTGGATTGAACACGACAATTGAGTTTGGCTTTCCACCAAGAAGACAAAAGTTTCCTTGTCTAAATGTCCTGTCGCAGCTAGACGAAATAACACATTTTGAAGTACCAAAAGTACCAGTGCGACCACTGACAAGGCTTCTTCAACGTACTTTCTAAAATAAGGCTTCTCCGTTGACGCAAAAGCTTGGCATTGCCAGTACAGGCTTATGAAAATCTTTGCTGCGTCATAGCTTACGTGTGGGTGGGTGAGTGCAGCACATTTGTTTGGGGGGGGGAGGCTGTCAACAGAACTTTTTTTCACTACTCTTGATAGCCACCTGCACGGGTTGCCACAAATCTGCTGCAACTCTTCGTATTGCCACGCTACAGATGTCTTCACATAAACTTTCGTCAATGTTCAAAATTAAAACGTGGTAATCAAAGGCCTTGATTTGTTCCTTTTTTGGCCAATTTTTCAAGGCCCCATTTCGGAGACAACCAGTAGAAGGAAATCTGAAGGGAAAAAATGACAAAGAATCGTTCGGGACAAGAACTGCCACATTGGCAGACGTGACAAGAAAACCTTTGTGCAATTAACCCTACGTTTGACACTATTGGTGCTCGTCATGATGAAAAAAATCTTATTCATATTCTTGCTGGTAACAGTTAAAGTTGAATTTCTGCTACCGTCAAAAAGTCTGCTGTAAACGGATGTGGCAACGAAGGAAGAAGCAAGTATTATCCCATGAAGCCTTTTTAGCCTTCCCAGCTCGGCAGTGGTTTGATCAACAAAAAAGGACTGCCTTAAGGTACAGAAGTTATGCTGCAGTAATGATAAGACTCGACAAGAATATGTGTAGTTGTTCCCGGCCAACTATCCTGCCACCATTCGTGTCATGTTGACCAAATGATACTTGATAAGTCTACTTATTTGGCTGACTGAGAAGAGAGTTGTTTGGCAACCTTTGGTGAGGTGGCAGCAATCGTTTTTGTAGGTGGAACAGACCTCCTACACAGTGTCAGCATTTGAATTCGCTCAAGCACCAGACAAGCTCATTCCAGTCATCTTTGAGAGAGTCAACGTTGATCAACTGAGATGGTGGCACATGGAAAAATTTTCCTCACTTGGGGTGTTGTAGACCAGTCAAACAGAGTCGCAGTCACGAAGAATGATATTATTGTTTTCCACGTAATGGGCACAACAGCAGAGTTGGAGTGAAACCTTTATGGCCCGACGGGACGTATGGCCTCCTGGCCATATGGCCCGTGGGCCATATTGTTCCGTGAGGGAGGGTACTTTACACTCCTCTCTTTGCTGCATGGCCTGTTTCACTTTCACTATCCTCACAAATGTGGTGCTACTGAAAGTAGGATTTGCATTTGAATCACCCAGAGTCAGGGAAATCAGTTAGATTGGTCTTCACTGCCAATGTAGGGATTGTTTGCATTCATTCTCTCCAGTCTTTGTACCAAGCGTTTCTTCCTCTCCAACGAAGGATTGGCTGTCACATTGTCAGAAGCGGTTGCGGCGTCATTGCCCACGATCTGGAACATCTTAGTTCCTTCTATGAATTCATGTTACAGCAGTTCCATCCCGGAACCATCCCGTATGGTCGTGCGAAAATCCAAAATGTAAATGTGTCAATGCTGCCAGAACTGCAAACGAAAGGTTGCACTGAAATGCCGAGGTAGAAGAGCAGACCACAAATTCCCAAAATGTCTCAATCCAAGTGTGAACGACAAATTGGCTATAACAGATGAAGGTCCACGTACAGCACTTGCACGTCCATGCACTGCTCAGCCCAGGCAAGTCAGCGAGCCATCACTACGCTAGCGGTGCCCTTCTCAGTGCTATTTGGGATGGTGCTACATTATTTAACAGGATTATACACTCTGGACCACCATATAGTAAACAGCAGTTTCATGACCACATGCACAGTACAGGTACAATATTTATTCTTCCAATCGACCATTGCAAATTACTTTTCAACCCTCCTCGCGGGTGGTAGCAGGTAGCAGATTCATACATGGGAGCGGAGCATTCTTGGGCCCAACCTCGGCCCACGTGAAACTTTGAACGGTTTCGAAATTTTCAAAATTTGCACAGACCTGCGCAATGTGGGCCGCTCATTCATAGGATGACAAGTAAAAAGCTCCCCTGCATCGGAGGGAGTCATATCTCAAATATATAAAGATGGAAAGAAGTATTTGGGCTGACCCAAGCAACATTGATGCTCAGGAGCAAGACAAGGCAAAGCTAGGACAGGTAGAATCACCAAAGACTGAGGCATACGATATGACCAACAGAGACGTTGGACGCAATTCCAGATCCCAACAGACATCTACTCCTCACGGATCTTGAGGCAGTTTTGACCTAGAATCCACATTTTCTGACTGGGACTTAATGGACTGGTTGACCCAAACCCTGTGTACGCGGCACAACATTTGCCACCTGAAACTGAGCTTTGCATTCACTTGTTTCCCAGACTTGAACTTTGAGCAACCTGGGACTCACTCACAGTGGCCTTTGATAATAAGCTCTGCACAAGAACTGACATGAGTATCCCCACCTTTCATGCTTCATTGTTACCTCCACTGTATGACATAAATTCCACATAAGTTTGTGCCCAAATAATGTAAACTTAGCTGAAGTTTCTGTAGAATGCAAGTGCACTTTTTCAAAAGTGGGTCTCTTTATCACCAAACTGTGTACTTGACTCTCACATGACTTCTGCGAAGACTCTTTGCGCCCTCAAAGCTTGTCTCTGTCATCAGAAACACCAAGTGAGAGCTATGAAAACAAAATGGACACATTTTTCGCCTGGAGGCCCCAGATTCAGTATTACCTGAAGACCTGAACTCTGCCTGGGCTTCTGGGTTTTGGCCTTGCTCAACCTCAAAAGCTGGACAGTTGAAATGCCACAGCACCCCCAAAGCCCCCGATATAGGTT
>JAAUXU010120759.1_pt1 | contig 12388 bp, 15 predicted proteins | sample 7278151 | NCBI WGS metagenome assembly JAAUXU01 (sample SAMN14350113, study PRJNA611818) | marine sediment metagenome | isolation source: surface marine sediment (1.8m) | place: French Polynesia: Moorea | collected 2018-08 | reverse complement strand
CAGAGCTGCCTACGGTAAGGGGGGATAACATTGTTACCCACCATTATATGATGCTTGAACCCTAAATGCAGTCAGTGCAGAAAAGAAAGAGATCTTTATGATACCTAAAGTGTCTTTGGAAGTTATTCTTTGGCTTGCACCACCTGTCCATGTAGATCTTGCTAGTGCTGCTGCTTGGAAGCAACCAGTCTGGAGAGGAAAGAGTCCCTCTCCACCCTTACAGCTCATGATCCAGCTGCAACTATGGGATTGGAGTTAGAGTGGACAGGTACCAGAAATCGAGGAGGATAAAGAAGAGGGCGAAGGAGGAGGAAGCTGTGCTACTTCGCCTAGTAATGGGTATGGGGTAGAGATGGATTGAGCAGGGCCTGACCTTTTCAAGCCTGTTCCCTCCTTGGAACAAGGTGGAAATCGGAATAGTGCAACTCGAGTCGACTGGAATGGAGCAGGCGAATTAGCCTGACCTAACCAGGCTCTCCAGGTCTGGCTTTGATAGCTGATCACGCCACTCCGACTAATCCCTAGTAAAAATGGGGTGAAAAGGTTGGTTTGTGCCTGACTAGAGCTGACATGGATCTGTTTGAGTATAAAGCCACCGCTATTTTCTTCACGCACAACAGGGTATTCACCTGAAATTGTAAAGTCCACTGACAGGAGCAGCAGCAGCAGCTGCTGCAGTGGTAGCAGTAGTGAGCTTGAAGGAGATCTCGTCCCCGATAGCAATGAAAGCCACGAGTAGACAATTAGAGGACCTGGCCCAGCTGCACCACACGAGTGTCTTATTATTTATTCTTTAGGGACCGCTTACTCTGCCACAAATGCGTGTAGGGCACCGCGAGTTGAGCTTTCCACCTGGGACATCCTTGACGTAGCTAATGCAGTTGTTGACGTGCCTGAAATTTGCGGCCATGACTAAGCTGGCCTTAAGGTGAAATGTGCGGAGCAGCTAATGCACGTACGTATGTACACAGACTGGTACGATGTGGACAGAGTGACTAAATGCATGGGGGATTAATACGTGGACAGAGTTTCAGCGAGAGTAATCTGATTAGTTGCTGAAGGCTTCAGGAGAAAATGGACTTTGGAGGGTCAGCAGGAGGGGTGCATGTGTGGGTACCCCCTTGAAAACACCCTTCAGCTTGAATTGAACTTGTTCTTTGCCTCCACCCAAATGTCGGTCGAGGTCCGACACCAGCGATGTCATCCAGGGGTCCGAGAACCAACGACGTCTATTAACAGTATCTTCCAGGAAGGAGACATTTCCCTATCCCCACCCCCGGGGGGCGTGGGCAGCTGCCACCACGCCCAAATTGGGTTCTATCGAGCATTCACCAGCTTTATTTGTCCTTCAACGTCTTTCTGCAACTTAACTTTTGATTATAAAGAAGCCAGAAACAGACGTTCTTCAAGGTGGTTCAACCAGGAAAAAAATATACTTTCCTTGCGTGAGAGGACGAGTGTATATTCACTTCAACGCTGCAGTGGCCTTCAGCGACCTTCAGCGGCCTTCTTGCCCAATAGAAATCGTGACTCGCTGTACTCTCTTGACGTGAGACAACTAGTACGGATTTATTTCGACCAGTCTGTTTAGTCTCAATGAGTAGTAGACACTTTGTTACACAGAATTTTGCTTTGCACATGTTCACGAGACACGTGAGAAGAGGGGAGGGCGAAAAAAGAGGAGATTACATCAGTAGCAGTTAAACTTCATGGAACAATCACAGTCTAAAAAGTCTTCACAGCCTGAAAAAACTAGGCAGGGAAGGTGCAACAATATTTTGTTGGCGAAAAAAGTAATATTGGCATGCTTCTTTTAGCTGCAAATTCAGGGCTTTTGCATATATGTAGTAGAGCAATGTTTGCAAAAAAATATTATTACAGTTTTAGTAGTCAATGATGTGAGAATTCTTGCTATCGTTTAAATGGTGATTTTTTTAAAGTTTTTTCCGTTGAACATTCAAATATTCTTGCAGTACCACTGACCTAATAGGGAGGGTGTGTCTTGAGGGGGTTGGGGGCTGGTTCGTTCAACCATCCCTTACGTTGTGTATGACGCGCTTTCCTTCGAATATGTGTGATGAAATCTTGGCTTGGTACGTACATGCAGTAACAGACAAACAGACAAACAGACAGACAGATAGACAGGCAGGCAGGCAGACAGACAGACAGACGGACGGACGGACGCATATGTACAGGAAGGCACTGGCATAAGTATCCGGAAGGAAAAGAAGAAGACAGCCTTGAAACTTGAATGAACTCAGCTGATTTTGTGGAGAAAAGTTGATGTTTGACATGTTAATAGGGAGCTCTGGTTAACATAAGTTATGGCACTGAGAGAATAATTGAAATGGCTCTAAAAACACACGATCTTCACCTTCTTCTTTTGTGCTACAAGAGACTCATTGAACACAATGCCCTGCACAAGCACACACAACATCAAGTGTCACTGGTTAATATATAAGTTCTTTTTTGTTTAAGTCAACTGTCGCACCACTTTCACTGGAATCTTCTTGCTTCAGGGCAGTAGGAAAATTCTCTTGTTTGGGCCTCAGTGGTAGCCATTTCTATTGAGAGGTTCCCTCTCGGGGCTGTTGGAGGGTCGTTTCCTCTTAAAGAAGCCGCACTGAAAACAATGTGAGTGAATGTTGAAAAAATAGTGAAATTTTCACATGTATTTTTGTAGTTCTTTTGCTCCCTACCTTGTACAGACAGAAGCTGATGAGCAGTAAGAGCAGCAGCCCGCCGAAGGCCGCCAAGAGCCAGACCCACCAGGGGATCGAACCCTCGGCCATCTCACTGGGAAACACCTCAGTCGTCACCTGGTGCGTCTAGCAAGTGGAGAAGAATATTGTGTAAGAGACAGTAAGGAAAGCCTGAGTGCATCGACCTCAGTCATTGATGTGATGCCAGTGCAAAGAAACAGCTCTGAAAACTCCTCTGACTGGACCTGGCGCAGGCGGACGCGTTAAAAAGGCTTCTTCAAGCATTTTTGCACGGCCATCAAGCACTGACTGCTCGTGTTTGACCTTGGGAGTCATGGTGATCATAAAGCATTGGAAAAAGTGGACATCTCTTCTGTTCTGATTACGTTCAAATAGCTTCCAATGTGGATTCTTGACCAGTCCAAGGTCCAAAATCTGACTGAAGTTACTAAATAAATACGCCCAGTGCGCAGTCGGGTACGGTACGAGCCTTCACTCACCTGATAACTAACTTTCCTGACGTCCGCCTGGAATGGCAGTCTGATGATCCTGGTCACCAGCTTGGAAGAGATCTTCACCTTATCGGCGTAATTCTGGAGAGACAGATAGAGTGAGAGAATAGTCACAGTGCACAAGTAGTAGACTTGCTTGTACGCTCAGTATACAGTCGAACACCAGTATGAGTTATCCTTACGTTGATTTGAGTCTCGGTGACGAGCCGTGATCTGATTTTGAAAAGGATGCTGTCATCCTTGGCGAGGGGACCCACCGTGCACTTCATGAGGGTGCAACGGTCTTTGTCGCAGGCGGCAATCTCGTTCTGAAAGTCCTCCGGGGAGCGCTTGTACCTGTTGAGGGAGTAAAAATAAGGCCCAAGGTTCATTTGATGCACTTGACTTGTCGCACCTCTGACTAGGTGCTGGCTTAGAAGTTTCGTCGCCTGTGAGGTATCTGTCCTCAAAGCCAGGCTCGACATTGGGTGGAAGGAAGTCTTGGTCCTTGCCAGACGATTCGACTTGGTGAAGTCCGCGGTGAGCCTCCTCGGCGAGGTTCTGTCGAACGCGTTCCAGTTCGTCACTACTGACGCCGTCGAGACTGGAAGAAGTCTTGGACCAACTTGACCAAGACGAGTGCTGACGGATCATTGTTCCGTCTGGTTGCCTCACCCATCCTGGAAGTGACGGTGATCATGATCCGCTGTTTCTTCAATGTCCAATGCACCCCACTTACCTGTTGAGTTGCTTCCATGGTCACCACTCTCTTCGCCCCCACTGCCCAAGATCTCATTAGCCTTGACACCGCCAAGTTGCTTGTCCAGCTCGTCCAATTCAGCCTGGCTCAGGTGCACACCTCCGTAGGACGACTCGGAGCTGGACGACCAAGAACTCTGCTTCCTCACGAAGGTACCGTTGCGAAGCTTAATCCAGCCCGAGTCCTGGGATCCCGAGGAGGAGGTCGCGTCGACGTCGTCAACGGTGTTGCTGGATCCGATGTGACCAGACTCGAAATATCCAGATTCCCCGGACCCTGCGTATTCTCCCCCTCCTCCCCTACCACCGCCACCTTGACGTCCGGCGTTGACCCTCGGCCTCGTGGCATACCGAGAGTCACTGGACCAGGATGACCATTGGGAATGGGTGCGTGTTTGGGTGCCATTGGGCAGAGTCACCCACCCGCTGTCCGAACTGCCATGGTCTGAAAAGCCTCCACCTCCCGAGGAAGACGACGAAGCAGCTCCAATGGAAGTCTGGTTTTCCTCTTCTTGCCAGACCCATTTGTTTTCGACATCCGACCAGACCCACTTTCCCTTGGGAGCATCAGTGTCTGACTCACTTGAGCTGCTTCCATAGCTGTCTTGGCTGCTGCTGGAGAAAGAAGTGGAGCTGCTCCCGTAGCTGGAAGATCCTCGACCGTAACCTCCTCCACTCTGAGATGAGGATCCTCCGAAGCCGGATCCTCCGTAGCTGGAGCCTCCGTAACTGGAGCTTCCGTAGTCTATAGTTCCTCCTTGGTATCTTGTATTTTCAACCTGATGCCTCGTCTCTCCACCTGAGGCAGAAAAGATTGGTCCACCAGCTTCTCTCTCCAGCTCAGATTTGCGCATAGTCCCGTGATAATCTCCGGGACCCCTGGCGGCATCAAAGATGGTGTTGATACTACCGCCACTGCTGCCGCCGCCACCGCCGCCACCGCCGCCACCGCCGCCACCGCCGTCAACGCCGCCACCGCTACTGCCGTATCGTCCTCCGATCGCCGAAGAAGAAGATGAAGCAGAAGAAGCCGAAGATGATGATGATGCTCCAGAGCTCCCTGAGCCATAAGAATGACCTCCTCCGGACACTCTCTGCCTGGATTGAGATTCGCCTCCGCCAGACGAAGATGACTGCGAGGACCAAGATGCCCATTGTCGCTTGTACGTGCTGTCAGGATGGCGGGTCCATCCAGAATCTGAACTTCCAGAGGAGCCACCAATTGAGATTCCAGACCCTCCTCTATTTCCAGCTGTTGTTTGCGTGTCGTAGATCCTGATGTAGGTCCCATTCTCCAGCAACTTCCATCCAGATCTGCCCACGGATCCTCTGGTGGAGCCTTGTCCGTACGAAGAAGAATCATATCTGCCCCCGACACTGCCGGACGAGACACCAGACGACGACGAGGAGGAGGAGGAGGAGTAGGATGAGCCTCCAGAAGAAGATCCTCCTCCATGACGACTGCCGTAATCGTAGCCACCGCTGTAACCGCTGGATCCGCCGTAACCGCTGGCACCGCTGGCACCGCTGAAACTACTGGAACCGCTGGAACCACTGGAACCGCTGGAACCGCTGGAACCGCTGGAACCGCTGGAACCGCTGGAACCGCTGGAACCGCTGGAACTGCTGGAACCGCTGATGGACGAGGAAGAGCGTTCGTAGTCATAAGAAGACACTCGCCCACTGCTTCCGCGATGTTCTCCGTCAGATGACGACGCCGAGATGTAAGAAGTGTCCTCGTCTTCATTAGCTCCGCCAGACAAGAATCCGGTCTCCCCGGTTTCAGCGGCCGACCCGTGGTAGGAGCGCGAGCTGCCGTACCTGGTCCCTGCGTACTCAGTCTCCTTCTCCTCCGCCTCCTCCGTGATGGATGAAGTTGATTCTCCTCCACCAGTACCACCATGCCTGGACTCGTAGGAAGAGGACGACTCTTGCGACGTCGTATACGAGATGCTGCCGTACGGCCTCTCCTCGTCGTAGGCCCCATATTGGTGTTGCCGAAACTGGCCTCCGTGAGACCCGTGTGAGGCCTCGTAGGACGAGCCGCTGAGACCGCTGCCTCCATATCTGCCTCCGTAACTTCCATAGCTGGACGAGGACGAGGAGGATGAGGAGGAAAAGGACGACGACGACGATGATAATGATCCTCCTTGGCTGGATGAGGAAGAAGAGAAGCGAGAGGCCGAACCAGACTGTGATCCTGCATTGCCGCTTGATCCCAAAGTCTATTGAAGAGACGGGCAGTAAATCTTTTGTTTGTCTTACCATTAATATTACCCTTCAAAGTAGTATTTTTTTCTTCTTGTACTTACCTTGACATACATAGGGTTGATGTTAGGGATCTGCTCACAGTGCACCTTGCTTCGGTCATAATCGACGCCCAGGAGATAGAGCAAGTGGTCCTTCTTCTCGTTAAAGCTCGGCCAAAGAATGAACACCTGGAAGTTGTCGCGTTCCTCATGATCAATTCATTGACCAAAATTGCGAGAAAATCTCCGCATAATATGCACGGAAGGCTATTAACGTGCATACCTGAGCCTCCTGAATAGTGCTGGGTCCTCTGTTCTTGACGTCGTACACATGGATGACCTCCTGCCCCAACTGGTCCTCGAACTTGTAGCGGTCGGGGGTCGACTTGGAGATATTGTACTCCACGAATTCCGGCTTAGACGTGCCCGTCACGCGCCAGTCACTGCTCACGCTCAGGGGGATGCGGATCAGACGCTCATTGTCCTGGCTGTCGGTGCCCTCCTCCAAGTTGGAGCTGTTAGTGGCCATGTGGAAGACGTATTTGCTGAGGAATTCCTCCTGGTTCTCCTCGCTCGGCTGCAGGAAGATGCGTACCGTGACCTGCGACAAAAAGAGACTCATTCATGAATCAGGAAGACCACAGGCGACGCGTCCATCCATGTATGTCTCGTCCCTCACCTTCTTGCCTGCGGGTAGCGGGTTGCCCACCTCGCACTCGAGAGTCCTATTGTTGTTGTGAGTGGGTGGGGAGCAGAGGACGGTCACCTCGGTGTTGGAAGAGTTTGCATTGATGAAATTGACGCCGAAAGGAATGCGCAGGTACAGCTTGGCGTTGAATGCGGCCTCTCCGGAGTTCATGATGTCCGCTGTGATCTCCAGCTTCTCACCGGACCCTATGACGTACTCGCCAGCGCTGCAACAAAAGAGAGGAGGATCTCAGGTGCAGATCAAGCTACTTCCACAACTGTCTACGTAGCAGTTACTACGCAAGGCACGATACTCACTGGTGGGCCTCGATGGAGAGGTTGGGGATACAGAGGTTGTCTGCGCCGCAGTCCTTCTGGATGGAGATGGTGCTCGAGGCCATCTTGTCAAACTGACCAAGCACTGGCGCCAGGTTTCTTCGGGTGCGCCCGAAGAAGCCTCTGCTCTGCTTCAGCGAGTAGTGGACCTGGACAGAGGGAGAGAGATACGTTGCTGTGGAGGAAGTTGTGAAAGTTGCGTTCTTCTGTGACTTTCTTCACCTGAGCGTCGAGCGATGTGAGCTTGTCGTGGATGTTCGGCCCGGCCAAGTACACGGTGAAAGTGTCCCTCCACTTCTGCCCCTTCTGGACGATTGCCGTCCTGTTCTTCACGCTCATTTTCTCGGCGTCCATGAACCACATCCTCTTGGTCTTGTCTTTCTTTGCGTCCAACACGTACATCAGGTCGAGCTCTGCGTACAGACGAACAGATGAAAGTTAGACTCAGCACTTGGAGGAAATCACGTGACTTCTTTTTAACCTATTTGCTCCGGTACCCCGGGTGCCACGTCGTACTTCATGGTGACCTCGATGTCCGCGCAGGGCACCCGCGTGTTGTCTCTCAGCTTGCACTTGCGCTTTTCCAAGTCAATCTGCCTGTTGGCCACACGGAAGTTGATCTGCAACAATTGGAAAGCGAACGTCCGAGACTGTACTACTAAGACGTGCTGTGACAGTACCAAAGTTCGTTCATGTACGGTTATGTACGTACGTAATAAAGGCATGTGTTAATATTGTATTAGTTTGTTCGTTGCATATGTGCGCAGTCGTGGCATACCTTGGCGTCCAGGTTTACGACAGGCGCAGATCTGAGGTAGACGGCGTTGCTGGAGTCGTAGGCGCCGACGAGGAGGTCCGGGTAGCTGTTCCTGTCCAGGTCCATGCCGGCGGACAAGGACCAACCGAACGTACTGATGACGTCATTGATCTGCCTGGCGTAGATCACCTACAGCCAAAGCAAGGTCGCAGTTAGCATCACGAATACGCATGGAGCAATCAATCCTTGCTGGTCCGGATCATGGTCATGATCACCATTGTCAGATGTTATCAATGTTTCATGATGGAGAGAGTTGTTTTCCCCCTTTTTTCTCTCCCGCTAATGACTTCTTGAGACGATAATGGGATAAATAACGACTTCTACCTCGTCTTGGCCGCGGCTGTCAAGATGACCGATTACCCCACCTCCGCTTAATTGGTTCGAGACACACAAATTCCCCATCATCGACATGATCAAGGCCATTTGGGCTGCTCTAGCACTAAATCTAAGCTGTCTAAACTAAGTACATGCGCATGTATGTAGGTACACGTAAAGTGCGTAGTGCAGGTAGCCATTTCTGTCCGCTCGAGTACACAACAACTACTAACTACAATATTACCTACACTGGTAACAGTTACCTGAGCGTGTTTGTTGACAACGCCGTCGGGGCCGCCCAGGTAGATGTAGACGGCGCCTCTGCCATCGGGGCCGTCGTAGGGGGCGCCCACGACCAAGTCTTCGATCCCCCTGGAGTTATCCCTGGTGATGCCATCCAAGTTGAGATTTCCTGCGCAGGCCACAGCGAGGCCGAAGCGAGCCTTGTGCTGGCGCTGGCCGTCCAAGGTAGTGTTCTTGTGTTGAGCGAACTTGTGCTGGGGGGGAATCATACTTTTGAGGACGACCTTGGCCTTGAACCTCTAGTTGAATGCCCACCTGGTAGTCTTGGTAGACAACGAAGACCCTGCCGGTCTCGTACTTGCCCATCTTCTGGTAGTCTGTCCACATGGGAGCGCCTATGATGAGATCATCGAGACCATCACCGTTGAGATCACCGGCAGCGATAGAGTAGCCGAAGTAGCCGCCAATCTGGTCACCAGCCAGACTGCCCAGATTGGTCAGGTTGGAGTTGTAGATGAGCACCTACGAAAGTACGCACACAAGAGGATTACATGATGCTGTAGCTCCTCTGATTGTTCAACATGTGTGTCTACCTTTCCAGTGAGACCAGCACCTCTGGGCATGCCGACGGCGGTGTCGGAACTGTCCCGGTCGCCGTCGAACTCGCCGGTGGTCACCGAGTAGCCAAGGTAGCTATCATCGTCCTCTGGAGACCCCTCTCCGGTCTTGCTCTGGTCACGGACACTGGCAAGGTTCTGGGAGAACACTTGGCCTGGAAAGTTAGACAACCTCAAGTCAAGCAGGGTTTTTCTTTTTTGTCTTCTCTAGTGTTTTCTATTCTTTTTTTTTACAGGGCGTTGAAAAAAAAGGAGTGGAAAAAATAAAAAAATACAGTATAATAGCAGCAACAGTGTAAGCAGTAGTAGCACAATAGAGAGTGTCAAATCGACGTAGAGTCTAGCAACTACTAGCAAAGATCTGTACGCAGTAGTACAGTACAGCACCGGGAGAAAGTTGGAAAGTTCGGTAACCCTATGTAAAGTACGGAAAAAAGCAGGTGGTGTTTGAAACATAACTGAAAGGAAGGAGGGCCGATGTCCCTAGCTACATCAGTACTACAGTTTGTACTGTAGTCCAGTACTACAGTACAAAGTTTGTTGACAAAGTCCCAGATTCCCAAGATGCCAACATCAGGGGTCGGAATGTTGATTCGAGTGAAAACAAAGCCGAGCACCAAGTTAGACTTGTTGACAAAGTTCGAAATTCCCAAAATGCGGGGAAAAAAGGCCACACAATCAAGTGCGGAATTGTTTGTTTGTTTGTTCCTGGAGTCTCGACCCGACTCAAGTCAGCTGATTCCGTTTTGCAACTCTAAGCCCGCTCTAGCAATACAGAGTGTGAGTCGAACAAAGGTCAGGGGAGTTTGGACGAGGATGGACATTTTTGTTGACTCTCACGATCTCTTTTACAGTGAAACATGCATTTAACAACACCACGACCACTATGAAGAAATCAACACGTCAAAGTCACACAAATATGCACATCCACAGGTCTTTCACCTGTATGATCGTTGTGCAAAACTTACAGGAGGGTTGAAAAAATATTGTCTTTGCTACAGTAGCTCTAAACCTATCTAGTACTATAGTAGCACTGGAACTAAGTCAACTTATATAAAGTACTTAGTAGGAAGAATCTTTAGGACAGGTGAAGGACAGACAGACACCAACAAATTTAGCACGTCAAAACCATTTTCATGGTAAGGATTAACGAAAAAACAACAAATACAGTAAAACCCCGACTTAGTCCAGTCAGTCGGGAGATGATGGAAAGATTACTGAGTAAACCTTACAAAATGCACAATACTGGTCCAAATGTTGTCTTCAGGCAGTCGTTCTGGTTCTCGACCAAGTTGCCAAACAAGATCCTGGGTTGGACCAAATCCAGAACTGCCGGACTCTTCCAAGATCTTCTCTTTGCAAGACTCTTTATGACGACCATATCCACATTCGGTAATATTGCGAGAATTTTTTTTGTCAAAATAGCATGCAAAAGCGCAAATTTTGCAGTGATTTTCAACCAGTTGTGACTTGTGAAGCAAAACGTGGCTAAATCGGAGTTTTACTGTTGAAAGATAAAAAGAAAACTGAAGAAAAATGTCTCCTGTGAGTCACAGCGTCACTTTCCTCCTTGCAGTTCATGTCTGCGGAGATTGTACTCCTCCTCCAGTGCGTTTGCAGGGACTGAAATGTTAGTGCAATGATAGAGCCAGGTTAGTCTGTCTCGACAGAGCGGCCAACAAGTTCGCTAAGTCGGAGGACGACGACTTACAGACGATATTGACGTTGCTCACGTTGTGGGACGTGTTTCTTTTTCATTATTTGGAGAGGGGGGGACAAAGTTTGCCACTCAATTTGCGCAAAAGAAGTAATGTTTTTTGGCCTAAGACAACAGTTGTCTAAAAAAAAGTCATTTTAAAACCACATTTCCATGTTGACACCACAGATTTTGGGTTAAACGCAGCATAGTTTTCCGCCCAACAGTCACTTAGGCCTATTTTTGGGTGCAGAAAAACATCAAGCACCCTCAACAAGGTCACATAGTGGCAACGAGGTATTTTAGGGCCAAAACAAGGTGATGCACGGAAATTGGAAGTGAAAGATCGGCTGCTTGGAGGTCGTGGAGTCCTCCTTGGCGTTGGAGAAGGGATTTAACGTAGCCATCTTGAGCAAGTCATGCATATGACTTTTTTGTTCTCTCGCAATGTAGGTCTACACGCGTCAATATTGTCGTAAGATGTTGTCCAATGCATAATCAACTTAAAAGAACTTATTGGCCATCCTGCACATGGATGACTTTCTCTCTCTTTTTTGTTCTTTTTTTTAAAAAAAAAAAAATAAAGTCAAAGTCAAAAAATCATACAAAAAGAAAGAAAAAAACCTGTTAGTATACCTCTTCCGAGTGGTCTTCGCCGGATATTGGGGTTGGATATGTTAAGTGAATAGACTTGTCCTGAAAAGAACAACCAATTGTTTCCTAACATACATACATCCATACGTACGTAGTACTTGGGTTAGGGACATGAACAACAACAATATTTTCGCCTAACATAAAAGTGTGTGGAACATTCGGGATAGAGTGTTAAGATCTCTGGTTTGTTTGGTTTTTGTTCGGGATTTTTTTTCATCATCATCACGATGATTTTTTTTGTCCTCATGCAAAAGAAGTCGTCGGGGATGACAAAAGCGTTATAAGAACTCGTTGTTTTAATAGACTGGATCAGCTGTGTTCAAAAATGATTCTGTTTATCTAATGAAAGATGTGAGCAATTTGTACAGGTGTGAATGATGTGTGAACAAAAATAGCCTTTAGCGTGACCTTGGAAATGGCCTTTCTTACCTTGCCAGTACCACGAGCCAGGAGCACCAATGAACACTTGTTCTCCGTTCTGAAACAACAAATAACGCTTCTTAGTGAAGTATAACAGTGATGCTCAAATGTACGCAATTGTAGTAATGGAGTGAGAACTTTGCAAATTTGGAGGCTGGAGAAGCGTCTCTGCATGTCTCATTTCTTCTGATTGGCAAGATAAGATCAAAGTCAGAGCAGCTTTTTGGCCATCATAGAGAAGTCTCATTTCCTGTGTTTTCATACTTAAAAAAACATGGCCGAATTACAAAGTAAAATCAACAGTACAGGAAAAAGTAGGACAGACAGTGAATGGTTTTCTGTTACAAAAGCGCTCCACTGATGCTCATGAAGCCCCAAACATCAGCTAGAACGACGTTCAGT
>JAAUXU010017044.1_pt1 | contig 12388 bp, 14 predicted proteins | sample 7278151 | NCBI WGS metagenome assembly JAAUXU01 (sample SAMN14350113, study PRJNA611818) | marine sediment metagenome | isolation source: surface marine sediment (1.8m) | place: French Polynesia: Moorea | collected 2018-08 | reverse complement strand
CTCACGTGTCACTCCTACCTTAAACCTCGGTATCACGCAGGTACGCTTTTTTGCCACGTCACTTCTACGGTTTGCCAAACAATATTTGAAACTGAACCCTCCCCCCCCCCCCAAACAAAAAAAGAAAAAATGCTCATTGCGTAATGACCATAGATGATCGATGTCAGCTTCCTTATTGTCTGTCTAACGTACTCCGAGTGTCGGCATCGCATGCTTTCATCTCCATTTTCCTTTCACTTCTGGAGAGCTTTCTCATTCACAGAGAGGCTGCCACGTGACCGGAAATGACCCAACCGGAAGTATCATTCTGTGCAGCAGGGAAACGCCCTCCCTGCACGAATGGGTCATTACACAGGAGAAGAGATGTCCCACCCGAAATGAGGGAAAAGAAAGGAGACTCACCCACCCGCCCAAAATATCACAGTGAGAGAATGGATGACATGACGCAAAAAAGGGGACCCGTCGTTCCGTGACTAATGCACAGCTCCATATGCTGGCCCCACGTCGTTGTTGCTGCGAGACAATGGCCAAATTGATTGCTCAATCTGGGAAATCGCATTTCATATCTAGCAAGGCGATTAGTGAGAGAAAACTGTAATTGATTGTAATGAACAGGTTCACGTTGTTCCTGTTGCCCTTGAAAGAAGAGAAGGAAAAATCAGCACCAAGAACCAGGACTGAGGACCAAGAAGTATTTTATTTTACGGGGTGGGTGTATCATCGTGACTCCAGTGTGTGTGTGTGTGTGTCTGTGTGTGTGTGTGGGTGGGTGTGTAGCTTTAGTAAATAAGGTGGCCCAAAATACTTAACAGCCCGAAAAAGCTGGTGCCCATTTAAAGAAATAAAAAAAGATTGAGTAGCTCGACCTCGGATAAGAAAGGAAAAAGATCCTTTTTCGGGCTTGGAGCAAAAAATCCTCTGTCTGTGCGCTCATTTGGGAAGAAAGAAGAGAAGACATCGGTCTTTTGTTGCTGTCTCACAAACTTCCTGAGTCGTTTTGCTGCATTAAGTCTCGTTACCGTTGCTTCTGAGTGTGCGCGTGTGCGCGTGCTGAGAGACCGAGCTTTAAGTGCATCTATATAGAGTTTGGACGTTCAGTCAGGCGTAAGTGGTGTTGCTGCAGGAGGAGCTGCACACTGCAGTGTGAGCCAAAAACAGTGGCAGAGAGAAGACAACGACAGTTCTTGGGGCTCACACAATCGCTGGATGGACGCACATGAAATGGAGGAGGGCTGTTAAGGACCGAGTCCTGTTTTTTGCTGCTGTAATTCCTTCATGAGGGGGAAGAATTCGATAGAAATTCTTCTGGGCAACTTTGCTGACCAACAGTTGACTGACCAGAGGGAGCAGAGGCGGGACCGGCCTCACGGTAACCATGGACTTCACGGTGAAGAAGGACATGAGGAACGTCTTTCGGTTCAGTTCCTCCCCATCAAAGTTGATGCAGGACCTGTGCAACGCCAAGGGGACTCATGAAGAGTTCCTGCAATTCTCTGAGAAGGGGTTGAGGCTTCCGGTTAATGTGCGTGCAAAAATAAGCCTTTCAGCGTCCTCGGCAGAACTGGCAGGCTTCAACAATCAGATTGCTTCATCTCAGTGACGAAGAATAAAGAGATGGGACGACGTGAGCGCGTGCCTCTCGCCGGCCAACAACGTGACGAAGTGGAATGTCTGACACGTGGCAAAGAGAATCTCTTTAGAGTTGTGGAGTCATGATTGGAAGAGATTCGACGTACAGGGTGTCTCGCCAGACACGTGACCGTCAACCGGAGCTTGGAGCTTGAGAATATGGACAAACAATGGCAGTTTGTTTTTCACTCGTAGCGCTTCGCTCGGCCAATAGCGCGCAGAAACAGAGATCGCTGCGGCGGCGGCGGCGGCAGCAGCGGCAGCGGCTGGAACGCGACCCTCGACGACCTCTCAATCGGGCAAGGACGAAGCGTTCGCCCGTTGGCAACAAAATCAAGGTGAATTCACGGGAGCAGCAGCAGCTCCTGAATAAAGAGCGCAAAAAAATGAGTTTATTAAGGCCCTTGAGAACTGCAAAGACGATGAAGGAGATGACGACGTGAATAACTAAATCACAGACTATTTTCCAATATTGTTTATGTACAGAACATACGCATGGTCTTGTTGCTCAATGATAAGACAAGATATTTTTGCCTGTTCTTTTTTTTGGGAGGGGGGAGGGGAGGGCAAGTAATTATTGAACTACCTATTGACTATTAAAAAGCACTGGAATTGTAGCTCTAATCAGACGAGGAAAACATATTGATAAAGCTCTGTCCAGAAATGTGAAAGCACTGAAAAATCAAGGTGTCGCCTCTTCCTGGTCCGTTGAACTATTTTGACACTCAGCTTCCTTTTCCTCCTCCTTTATTTCATTCTTCATCTCTTGCTGACCTTTCTGAACTGTTTGTGCCAACTGCCAGAGCGCGGCCGAATGCTCCTGGGCCTTCCTCCTCAGCTCGGCCACGCTGCTGTTCAGTAGCTCGGACTGAGATCGACAGCTGTTGGAATCGTCCGGAGCTTCAGTGCCACAGAAGAGTTTGTCGGATATCAAGGATCCCGATGGAGGAAAGTTCATGGTAGACCGTCCTAACTTCACTCCAGGCAGCTCCGGCCCCATTGGGCCAAGGCCACTGTGATTGACGGAGGCCTCATCGTCGGATTTAACGTCGATCTTTTTGACCTGGCTATTCGTGATCTCGGCGTTGGGATGCAATGGCAGCTGAGCTTGATCCTCAGACTTCTTCTGCTGCTCACGCCCTCCTCCTCCGTCTGCTCCAGCTCCTGCTCCTGTGGTGCCGATGAAGCTGTTGGTGCTGTTGAGCAGGAGACTGTTGGCGGAGGGGGGAGCCGGTGGACAACATGGGCAAGGCATGCCTGAGAGTCCTGCAGAGAGAGAGAGCGGGATTTAGTGACGTCCGGCAAAGTCCATATTCTGGCAACTCCTGCCTTTAACTCCTTGGAACCAGCAACCGCCTGGTCGAGATCCGGACATCAAGTATGGGAACAGGACTCCGGTGGAGCCGGGGCCAGACAGGGGCGAAGGAAACCGGGGTAAATCGAAGGGAACACGTCTAAAAGAGATGAGACGAAAATGAGGGGGGAAAAATGAAGACTTTGCATAAAGCTTTCAGTCAACGCAATCATCAAGCTCTTGACTCACCCCAGACCTCCTGGCGCCAGGTTTGCGAGCAGAGAGCTCGCGCTGAAGTGCGCGGGAAACGTCAGGGAGGAGGACGTGGTGGTGGTGGCTGCGGCTGCGGCTGCTGCAGCTGCAGCTGCTGAGGTGGAGGAGGAAGAAGGAGAGCAGGAGGCCGAGGAACTACTAGTGCCCAAGACATTCAAGGAGCTGGTGCTGGTGCTGGTGTACTTGGTGTTGGTGTTGGTGGTGCTCGTTGAACTCGGCCTCATCAGAGCAGCCATGGAAAAGAGGCCCAGCGGGGGCTTCTGACCACTGTTTGTACTCGTAATGCCTTCCATTGGCGATGACGGAGATCTAGGTGTGCGGAGACAGAGAAATTAAGTACTTGCTTTCACTGCTGGACTTGAATATTACTGTAATTATATTACGCACTCTTACCCATCGACGTCTATTTTCTCGGAACCATTGTTATCCTCCCCTTCGCTAGTCACACCCACTTCATCTTCGCCAACACGTCCACCATGAGCGCCGGCGGCGACGGCTGCGGCTGCGGCTACTGCGGCAGCGCCGCCGCTGCCGCTGCCGCCGCCACCTGAGGGGCAGCCGGCGCTGGCGCGTTGCTTCTCCTTCAACCTCTCGGTCTTTCGCCACTTTGCTCGGCGGTTTTGGAACCACACCTGAGAACAGCGTTTCAACATTTGTCTCGCAGAGTACTCAAATGCAGCAGGCCCGGACCAAGGTGCTACCTCGTCCGAATGCTCTCTGCCGGACGAACATCGGTTCCGTCAGAGCTGACTGCACCGTAATGCAGGGGACCTCTGATGTGGTCAACAACTCGGTATCGGCAATTTTTCCCTCCTTGCTGGAAATTTTACTGCATAAATTATCTTGGATATAGCGAAAATTGCAAGTAGAAGAGTTGCAAGTAAGAGTATCTGTACTTCACTTTTTTCCCCCTGTAAAACGAACTAGCGTAACGGATATTTTTTGTGCAACAGTCTAAGTCATTCCCGTCAGGCGAACAAAATTGAAATCGTCTGTATGTCAAGTGGAGACAACGTGGTTTCCAGCTGTATTTGAGACCTAAGCATGACGAATTTGGTTTAAAAAATAGCAATTGATGTCGTCACAGATCAACACATGCCCGGATGGGTCGCTTTGTCCTTGTCCTAGTGTTCATTGGTAATGGACCAAAGGGTCAGACCGGTAAGCAGTGATGGACGTCCGTCGACGTTAATACATAACCCTCACTACCATCAAAACTCCGTCAGAGTCAAATATAACTAGATCAGAGGTCGACTGTATTTATATATCTAATGCGGATTGTCACATTCGGGAATAGCAGCACTGGGCCACTGTTCAAGCATTGTTCTTTTTAGGGGGGCTACTTTTGAAAGGCTGTATAGGACAACTTATGTTCCGGAGAACTAGAGACATTCCCTGCCAATTTGGAATGCTCCAAACAGTGTTGATCAGTTCTTGGATTGCTCAGGACTCTGCAACTTGCTCATTTATAGGTGCGGGCTGCTACTCAAGCAAATACGGTGTTTCTAGTGGCACTCGTCAAGAGGTCTTGACTGCTCAATATACCCCGGGACATAGCGGTGGGGAAAATTTGCTTTAAGAAAGGCAAGGTGAGAAGTGAAGAAGCAAAGGTTCAAGCGAGTAGGGTTTTTTTTATTCATACATGGAAGCAGATTTTCGTTTTGTCCGGTCGAGTCTTCCAAATCAGTTTACGGGTATCCTCCTTGAGAGAGCGCGATTGAGTTATAGTCACTTAACCAAATGTCCCCCCCCCCAAAGTAGCCCCATTCATCATCGTTCAGCCGATCGATTAACGCGATTTCCCGGAAAATCACATTATGGGCGAAAAAGATGAAGTAGCTGTTGAAAAAGGGGGACATCTGGGCCGCCGGGGTCGTCATCAACGCCCCGTGAATCACCCAAATCCTCGACGCAGCCATGTCCAAATCTAAATAGTTGCAGAGCACTGAGAGAGAAGAGAAGGGAGGGAGGGAAAGTGCCAAGCATAGGATTCCGCCGACAAATTGGATTAAAGCGGCAAAGGCGGCGGTGGCGGCGTCGCCGTCGACGCCGTCGTCACCGTCGTCGCCGTCGTCGCCGTCGACAGAGAAGAGGAAAGCTCTCTAATATGTCGATTTCCCTCATTTCCGGCGGAGCGAGCGAGGACGTGGAGAAGAGCGACGACGACTGGGAGGGCCTTTCCAACTCGGAGAGGCCAATCACAGAAGTAGACGCTGAGAAGGAAGAAATCTGTCCGTCAGATTGACTCCATCTCGCAGCTCTTTTGTAATCAGGCCCACGTGCGTGCAGTTCCTTCGCTTTGCTCCTCTTTGTTGTTGTTGCTCGACTCTTTAAGGCTTTTTAAGGCAAGCGCAATATGAACGTCGGCTGCGTCCCAAGAGACTTGAAGCTGATCCACGCCTCAAGTGGATTATCTCATTAGCCCCCCCCCTTTCTACACACACACACACACACACACATGCTCACTCTCAATTAGAGGTGTCATCAAAGGGGGATGAAGGAAGAAGATGAGAATCTCCCAAGTGCCAACGAAACGAATTCATACAGATCACGATGATTGCGCAGCCATGAGATTTGTGGGACTGCAGCAGCTGCAATGGAAACACTGACCACATTTGGGGTTCTCTTGTGGCCTTTTTTTGCTTCGTTTTTTTGAGGGGGGGTAACAAAAGGTAGATTTTTTTGGGCTGGGACTTTGGGGAATCTGGACTAAAGCTTGGTATGTTTGTGTTGGCCCGAAAGCCCGAGATTGCTCTGGCTTGGTGTAAGTGTGTGTGCGTTACGCGTGATGTGACGTCGGGAATCTGTACCTGGACGCGCGCCTCCGTGAGTCCGATCTTCATGGCCAGATCTTCCCTGGTGAAGACGTCCGGGTAATGCGTGGCCGCGAACGCCTTCTCGAGCTCCTCCAGCTGCTGCAGCGTGAACGTGGTGCGGTTGCGGCGCTGCTTGCGGCGGAGGAAGGACTCGTCGTGCAGGTCGGTGTGGTACGTCATGGCGGGGTCTGCGGCCGCAGCAGAGGAAAAGAAGCAATTTGCCATTTCACATAAAAACGACCAGCACTTTTTTTTGCGTGTTTTCTCCATCTTCTTACATGGTTGAGCCGGGCTGAAGGGCAGCTCCAGCGAGGGCAATCTGGTGGCGCCGCCGGCGAAGGTTAACGGGTTGTGGTAGTAGAACATCTTGTCAAAGTCACTGAAGGAGTTGAAACACATGAAATGACTTATATCATGAACATTTTTCCTCGCCCGTGCGTGTACTTTAACTTACTAAGAGTGAAGCACTGCGTGCTCGCGTCCATGCGTTCAGGGAGGGGGGGATTGGAGCGACCAAGTACCCACCCACCCATCCACCCCTTGTGGCTTGGAATTTTCGGACTACTCCTTTGAGGCACAAAGTTTTTCCCTTTGATAGCAAACTCAATTTCGGGCGGCAGCCAGAAAATTTGCCCCAAACTTAATTTCCCCCTTCCTCGCAAAGGGCCCTTAGTGGCAAGTACCTCTTATGTGTTCTCTCTTACACGCGCACACGCGCGCGCGCGTACAGAGTTGATCGTCAGATAAAATTAGATAGATCAAAGATGAGGAGCAGAGCAAGATTCAACCTAATTTTTTAACTCGTTTTCCCCCGAGACCTGCATTTTTTAAAGGAAAAAGGAACCCTCTTGAGGGTCACGTTTGCCCGGCCGGATTTCTTCTCTCTCTTTCCCGTCGCACACACAAGTCAAGGGCTGCGGTGACTCTTTGAAAGTCTAAACGCACCCTTTTTTTTTGGGGGGGGGGGAGGGGAACCCGTCTTATGTGGAAAGTCATAAGTTGGCCGTCGTCTCCACTTGCCTTTCCTAGTTTGCTCCTTATAACATTTGATTTCACTGAGTCGAAGCTGGTGTAACTTTCCAGTGTCTTTCCAGCCCGCTCTAGAGAGGCACCTCTGGTCTCCATGGACCCCTGGCTCAGACTGAGGACGGCGGAGGACGGGGAGAGGAGGAGGGGGGAAATGAATTGGGGAAATCGTAGAAAGCGAACGAGCGAGCGAGCGAGCGAGCGAGAGGGAGAAAGAGGGCGAGAGCAGCTTAACCATTCGCTGAAGCCTATTTCGAGGGCTTTTCACGTGTCATATTGACATATTTATACACATATAGCAAACATATAGTACGGTTTTAAGTCGAGTGCGGCGTCATTTCCATCGCTGGTGCGCAGCAGAGTTGCTCAATGAAGGCGTTGCCATCGTGGAAAGTCTTTCAAGAGCTTTCCAAGACTTTTTCACTTCTATTCGTCCAAGAAGTGATCACACTGGATTCGACCTTTCTCTCTCTCTCTCTCTCGCTGCCATCGTGAATTTCCCGCCGCCGCCACTGCCGCCGCCGCCGCCGCCGTCGCCTTCGTCAGGGGGGATTTTTGTCAACGGTTAATCGACGAGCGAAAGCCCGTTTGTTGGACGGAGATTAAGGAAGAGCAGTGCTGGAAAATTGAAACATTCGCGTGCTTTCAGGACTGCGTGCCAATTTTTTTTTCTGGTATCTGGTATTCCGCTGTATGGCAAATTCTACTTCTGGTACATTGGTTGTGAATGAATAAACGCAATTCAATGTGCAAAAGGAAAGAAAAAAAGAAAGGAAGTTGTGATTGTTTGAAGCTTGACTTTTTCCAAGCCAAGAAAGGGAAGGCTTGATATTATGTGTTCTGTTTTCTCCACCAAAGCCAAGCAGCGGAGGCATCAGCAAAGAGCCACACATGAATGATGCTTCAAACTTTAAATCATATTCCTTACTAGAGACTTCTAAGGCGCGAAGAAGTTGGCTTTTTTGCCAGACCAAAGTCATGCCTTTTGGGCCACATTTTTGGAGGTTGTACAGGCTTAAAGTTTTACTTCAGCTGTTGCTAAAAGTGGTTTTCTTGGTGCCAGGACCCAATTATCAGGTTCAGGGATGAGGTTGAATCATTAGCTGAAAGATTCGTGTCGACTGAATAAGTCAATCGCTCGTTAAAAAATTGCAATTACCAAAAAACTTTTCTCATTTGAAAATTAACGGTGCGCATTTCCATGACTCATAAAAAAGGAGAGGTTGCGTGAACAATCACTTGCAATGTGTCGAAGGAAATCTCCGAAGGTCGCAACCCTCTTACTGAGTAGTGATCACAGGGCTCACCAAGTCCTCCAAGGCTGTCGTGGAGAACTACGCGCCCTGGCCCATCTTCACCAGGAAGTGTATTGACAGGGAGGCGGCGTTGAGATCAGTTCCAGTGGACTTCTGGGCAGCTTGTGCCACTTTCTTTTCTGCCCTACCTGGTGTTGGTGCCTGCTTGCGTCATTCACTGTACAAAATAAACTGTCTTCTACATGAAATCTGCTACATCGTGTGTTCTATTTGTTATTCACACGCACACACGGATATATTATATATATATAGTATTATATATGTACATACATGTATCGTCAGGAGCTCGATCTATGGAACGGAAATCATCAAGGCTTGGGGGAAAGCAATTCCTTATATCTTTTATTGCAATTTCCAACGTGAGGGCAGTCACTTCACTTTCGTAAAAGCACATGGTTCAAGAGGGGTTGTTGGTGGTCAAACCGATGTGGAGAACTGCTTGCTTTTTTTCCTTTCATGATCAGGGACTTTCCAAGGACTTTCCACTCGCTGGCATGCCTGAGTATTGATTGCTGCCTCTAGCTGCTACTTATTCGTAGTAAAAAGAGCTGACTCCTCTTACGTCTTGTAAATTACAGTGTATATGTGGAGGCACATGCAAAAATCGTGGGTATTTTGTTGTAAAGAAGCATAAAATGGAGGCACTTTCCATTGATCAGCGCACCCCAACTTTGTTGTTGATCACTTTGTCGTTCGTTGGAAGATGTAAGAAAAGTAGGCAAAGAAAAGGTATTTCTGCATAGTCTTCTTCAACTCCTCTGGAAGGAAAAGTCGAACCTTCTTCTGTCATTCGCTTTTGTTTTTGTTTGTTTGTTTTTGTTTTCCCTCTTCTCTCTCGTTCTTTCTTTCCTTTCACGTGTGGTATGGCGTAACGTACGTGGCCGGGAAGAGGCCCCTGCGATTGCCCAACTCCCCCGTCCACCAGTGCTGGTCCGATTTGTCCGTAACCGTGATGACGTCGCCGCGCCGGAACTCCAGTTCACCCGGTTCCTACGGGGAAAGGTCAAGAAGAGCAAGATTAGTCGCTGCTGCTGCTCTTCTTCTTGGAAACGCATACCTGAGGAGTGAAGTCGTAGAGCGCCTGCACCAGGAGCTCGTCCGGGACCATTTCCTTGAGCTTGATGTCCTGCGAGCGCGACACCGACGAGGAATGGTGGTACTCTACCAGCTCATTCAACGAGTTGAACTTCACCACCCATAGGAAAAACTTGCCTGAGAAAAGAAGATGATTTTAAGTCAGCAACGCTCACTTGCGGACGAAAGGAGGATGAAGGAGGTTGTCCAACCTAAAAGGTCCAGGTCTGCACTCTCAACAGCTATAAACACCCCCGATAAATCCTCCTTTTGCGACAATGGTCACAACTGTAGCGGGGATGTAGAAAATAGGGTGTTGAGCCTTAAGGTTATTGTTTGCTCATCTTGATTTTATTTGTTTCTTTGCTCACTTTTCATGGCACCAAGGATCATTCGAGGCAGACAAGGTTGAGACTTTGTGGACGGATGCTTCTTTGACCTTGCCTTGTGAAGGATGTGCTGATGCTTCAGTAGAATCAAAGCTTGCTTTAAAAAATGTCAAGATATGCAAGGGATCGTTGAAGAACCAAGCTTATTTTTTGCTCCCCCCCCCCGCTCCTTTAGCCGTTTCTATTCAGACCCGGTTTTTCTGCTTAAAAGTAGCATCCCTAATCTACGCTACTTATAACAGAGGGAGCGTTTTTCTGTGTCTCTTTGTTGCCGAGTGAAAGGGCCTGGAAAGCTTCAAATGGGCATTATTCTGTCTTGGTATGGACACGGACTAGGTGCTGTTGGCCCGCTACTGGTAGGCCGAATCATTACACCACCTGGTCCACTTCTTCGGCAGGACTGAGTATATAGTGCCTCTGCATGGCCGCCCCCATGACCAGTGAAAACAAACGTGCATATGCAACAAAATGGTAGATTGTAAGAGTCCGACAGCAGTCGGACTCAGGCTGCAACGGGCTCAAGTCAGACTATTCAGGCTCACAAAAAGTGTGCGAGTGCCTATAGGCCCCGGGCGGCGCTGGGCACTTCAGCTAGCACGTAATAAAACATGAATGAGCAAGTCGGTTTATGGTCCTCCCCCGCGTCAAAAACGTTTTTCGAAAACTCTTCTTACCTTGGGCGTCCCTGAGCACCTTGAAGTGCTGCACACCGTCCCCGCACTTGACCGACAGGGAGAAGTCCCCAGGCGAACTCTCGCTGACCCTGACGACGAACGCACCCTCGTGCTTGTTGGCGAGCAACTTCTCGGCGTCCGCGCGGGTGATCCGACCGTAGTACCAGCTGTGAGGCTTCATCTCAATGTAGTTACTGGGGATCAAGCCTGACAGGAGCATCAGAGAAAAGTGCATCAGGGAGGTACAAACAACAGGGTGGAAAAAAGTTAAATTTTTGTTTTGCTATCGCTCGAGGAAGTTGAATCCTTGGCAAATATTGACTCTCGCGGGGTGCACGAACGCGCGCTCACCACACACGAGATTCTGTAGACATGACCATACGAATTGCTACAAGTGGAATCCAAAGTCCGCAAGCAAATTTGCAGGCAAACACCAGGCCGGACGTCCTCACCTTCCTGAGCGTCGAGTTCAGCTCTGTACCAGTTCATGTCATCCTCCTTGTTGAGCACTTTGAGGATTGAGTGCTTCCTGAAGCTGAGCTCGTCGTCCGCCGTGGCGTTGAAGTCGTGCTTCGCCACGGCCTCCATCGCGCAGCACCCAGGGACCCCGAAGGGGGCGCGCCTACACTTAAGGTCCTCGCGGAGAGAAGGCGGCTGCAAGAAAGCGAAGAACTCCAGATTAAGTCAGAGGGTCTCACGGGACCGACGTGCTCGTGACTCCTCTGTCCTGGCACTCCCTCCCCCAACCCTTTCCTGCAGAACAACCCGCAGGTTTTGTCCGAGCCCGCGATGACACTGTCGAAAGTAACACGATTCTGCTGCGGTCGGCTCGCGGGAAAAGTTTTGAACGGACTCGGCCGGTCAGGTGAGCTCCCTGGCGACCAAGTCCTTCACCGTGGCCACGGGAGACCGCGGTCTCCAGACGCAGGAGGAGGAAGGGTCGGAAGGCGAGGAGGACAATTTGCACCACGATCGTGACTTCATGATTCACTCACCTTCCTTCGAGGCAGACGACAAGGCGGGTCTGCGTCGAGCCTTCAGGGGGGTAGGACGAGACTTGGGGCGGGCCGGAGACAGGGGATCCGCTGGCCGAGGCCGAGCTGGGGGACCTGGGAGGATCACTTGACCACAGTAAGATAAAGAGAAGACGAGACGACTGCTTGCTTGGCTTGCTGCAGTGCTACGGCTCCTGCTACGGCTCCTGCTACAGCTACAGCTACAGCTCTGCAGCTTCACTGCGGCTCCTTCCTCTCCTGAGAGTTTTTCTGGCCGACGAGGCACGCGGACCGAGAGGAGCTTGACGCCGGCGGCGGCGAGGTGGCGGGCAGCCAGGCAGCCAGCAGCAGCAGCCTTAACACGTCCAGGGAAGGGAAGGAGGGGACGGCGGACTGACTGACGGTAACAGCCTTGTCGTCGTCGCCGTCGTCGCCGTCGTCGCCGGTGTCTCGCCTCGCCTCGCCTTCGCCTCTTCCTCGTTCGTTCGCCTGACCTCCCAAAAGCAGCCAAAAGAGCCCGAGACGGATGCACGTGCGCCTTCGTGATGGGCTTGAAGCCTAAAAGTGAACAAGCCAGGGTTTGGGGCTGAAACTTCTTAAGAGAACAACGAAACAAAATTTAGCTTAGTCTGAGAGGATTAAATGTGGGCCTCAAGGGAGCCTAATAGGCTTGGGCGCCCAACTGCATCCTGCCAGCGAGAGTCAAGCGAATCCCAGGTCAGGCTGAAAGGTCTAGCCGAATGGCAAATGCCAAACTTGGCACTTCGGGCTCGGCTTGAGTTTGGACCTCACGACTAGCGCACCTCTCGCTCGGTCCGGTGAGAGCCTTGGCGGCGGGGCCCCCCCCCCCCCCCCCCAGGCGGGCCCAGGGGGGGACGGCCACAGGACGCCCGCCCCGGGGG
>JAAUXU010099711.1_pt1 | contig 12390 bp, 14 predicted proteins | sample 7278151 | NCBI WGS metagenome assembly JAAUXU01 (sample SAMN14350113, study PRJNA611818) | marine sediment metagenome | isolation source: surface marine sediment (1.8m) | place: French Polynesia: Moorea | collected 2018-08 | reverse complement strand
TGTGTTTTCGGTGTTCTTGTGTGGGTGGGGGTGGTGGGGGGGTTTTGTGGGTGGGGGGGGTGGTGGGGGGGGGGGTTGTCCCGGGATGTTTTGACCCATAATAACCCGTGCAACGAACGAGTGGGTACGATGGCGATAACTTACGTACTACTACTACTGCAGCTATCACTACTACTACTACTACTAGTACAACTACTGCTGTGAGTCCAATCTCTGTCTGATAGCTTGCCTTTGACACTTCTCTTGTCTTCTGTTTGACTCATACAGTACAGGAGCACATTACCTATGCGCGTTGTGCAAGCCTTGCTCGTTCCTCCCCGTGTTGTCCCCGCCCGCTTTGACACACTTGTCTGACTCACACTGTATATGGTGTTGGGTCATCAATCCTAAGCTACAGAATTCAACGACTTAACAATGCTGGGACCAACTTTAAAAGAAGTAAGAGGAAGAGATAAAATGATTTTCTCTGAGTTTTTCTCCAGTTGACCTTCATTTCCAGGAGTTCTTATCTCTACTTTTTGTCCTTAAAATGCCGAAGGAAAAGTTCTTTTCCCTTGTCCACCTCTTCGATATTGCGTAGAGAGAAACTCAAAGAAAATATCGTTATTTTAGCATGCAAACTAACTTTGCTATGCTAGCTGAGAACTAGACTGGCGGCTAAAAAGGCGAGCACGATCATTTCTGCACTAGCGCTTCCTCCTCCAGGTCCGAGAGTTACGGCAGCGGGACCACGACGTTGACGTAGGCCACTGGAAACATTCCCGTCTTGCCGTGCGTGGAGCCCTCGAACCAGTTTTCGTCCAACTGCGTCTTCAGCATGATTGTGTCGCCCTCCTTGAAGCTCAGTTCCCCCGGGTTCTCCGCGTCGAAGTCGTAGAGCGCAGTGCAAGACGGTTGCGCGTTTCTTGTGGGTGTCGTGGCCGGCGAGGGTCGAGGCGAAGGCGTAGGCGGCCCCCAGGCGTCAGACGAGTGCGTGGGCGTCCCCAGGGGAGACGCGCCGGGTGACGTGGAGGCCATGTTCGAAGATGTCACTGGCAGATGGTGACTGTTCGACGATCCTGGTCGATTATTGGCTCCTGGCGCCGAGAGGCTGTAGTCGCTCGACCTCTCGATGCCCAAGTCCTCGAGGGTCTTGGGGTTAAAATCTGCTTTCGGCTTCCTCGACGCCTCGTTGGTCTTCTCGTACAACGCGTCCGTGAGACTCTGCAAGATCCCGGAGCAGTTTTTGTGATACTCGAGAAGCGCCTCAGCCAGCTGGGTCAGCTGGGAGATGTGCTCGACGCCGTTGCCATCAGTTAAGTTATGCATGCCGAGTTGCGCCAGGTGCAGGGACTCGCTGAACTTCTCCTCTGCCTGCCTAATCTCGTCGTCCCTCGCCCCGGTCCTCTTCTTGCAATCAAAGTCGAGTTTGCGCCCCTGCAGCTTCTTCCTGTGATGGAAAACTTCCTTCAGGTCTTTAGTCTGGGTGTGATGAAGAGGCTCCAGAAAGTTTTGCTTGACGTTGTCGTCCAGCGCATACTTGAGATCGGCCATCTGCTTCATGCTCTCGCCCGCCTCCACGAGCGATGCTGCAAAGATATTGCCGCTGTCGAACTCCTGCAGCTTTCGTCCATGGGCGCACATGGCGTCCCCCAGCGTGCCCTCCGGCTGTGGGTAGGTAGAGGCCTTGGCCTGGCCTGACAACTTGGATATTCCTTTCACAGCAGCCATCTTGGCTCGCACAGTTGGATTGGGCTGCAGGTACTCTTTGGTCTTCACCTGAAGATCATCCACCAACTCGTTGAAGACGTCTGTGCGCCGCTCCATTTCCTGAAAATCACCATCCAGCTTCGTCCCTTCCACCCCGGTGATCCTCTCGGACATGAACTGGTTGGCCTTGTTGAACTGTTTCTTGAGACCTGGTAGGAAAGCCATGATTGTGCTGGGTGATGTCTAGGCAAACGACTGGGATATGCTTGATCACTGACGACGAATGCACGGACTGGAAGGAGTCTCACAAGGCTAGCATGTGCAGCAACAGTAGCACCTCCGGCAACGTCTGCCACGTCCTCAACGGGATCCCACTCTTAGACGCGCTTGACCTGTCCGCGTTCGGAGACAGCACTATTTGCTGCCAAAAGAAGTCGAACGTAGTTCACGAAGAGCCCCTCAAAGACTCCCTCTCCCTCTCCCACTGGGTTAAGTGCACCAGAGAGAAAGCCGACAGACTCTTGGAGCTGCCAGCCTCTGTCTGCGAATGAATGGACGACCTCTGCACAGAACAGCACGTGAACAGACGCTCTCCAGATCAATGTCGTCCTCATGGGATGACGAACGACGACCGCAGCGACCACCGGACGTACCCACTGTCCACTGACGTCCACCCCGGGGGCACCAATGTCCTACTCGGATCACCTTGTCGCACCCTTCTCCGTCTGCCTCGAGGCTTTCTCAATGGCAACACCGTTTGGTAGAAGATGGCGTCTTCTGCCAGGCCATGTGATCATCCAGCCACGGGTTATCAATGCACTCTCGCCCTCGCCTTCTCTCTCTCTCTCCTTGCCTCGTCCGCTCTGTTTCTCTCCCTTCTCACCTCCTTCTTCATCGTCAGGAAGTACAAAGTGCCGGGAGTCACGGCAGACAGCCCCTTCATCATCGCGAAAGCTATACATGTGTTTTTTTAATGCTGAGTCTTAAAATACTGTGCGTGCGTGCATGCGGCAGGTGAGTTTCGCACTACGTACGCGTTGGAGAACGTTGGCGGCGGAGAAGCCTTAGCAACCGATGGCATTGAGCACACGTCGTAGAGCAGCATTAATGACGGGCGCTACCAGCTCAGCTTTCTACATCGATGCAACGAGGAAACGATGATGAATGTTCTGCTCACAAAACACATTGATACACCGCGTGTGTGATGCACAATGTTCTGTAGATTCGGTGTGTAAAGATTTACGGCTCGCTGAGAGGATAAGCGCAGGAAAAAGGTACACTTTATTTATGTTAGGAGAGAACCAAGCTTTATTCGTACTGTGCTTATGAAACCCACGACAACACATCTTCTCTGCTCGCAGGTGTCGGCGTCATGGTGCAGTCCACGCTGGCGCTGTTGCTCACCTACACCGCGGCCGCGGTCGTCGCCGTCGGCTCCAGCAAGAGCGGCATGTTCAGCACCATGTTTCCTTGCGATCTCCCCCACCCAGCCGGGTTGAACGCTTCAAATGCCGGTGAACCGCTTTTCCTCACCCCGCTGCTCTCGGCGGGACAGGTGGAGGAGGCGAGAGCCAAGGCTGCGGTCAAGGGCTTTGAGTCGCTGGAGAATCCCAAGTCCTTCTCCGGCTTCTTCACCGTCAACTCGGTGTATAACTCCAATCTCTTCTTCTGGTTCGTGCCTGCCCAGGTACGTTCTTCGTAGTGCATAACGCTTGGTATTCGCTGAAGAGGTGCAGCAAGTCTCAATTGTCACTAGTACAACGCCGAGAAAGCTCCCGTGGTCCTTTGGCTCCAAGGCGGTCCTGGCGGCTCCTCCCTGTTTGGATTCTTCGTGGAGCACGGCCCGTTCTTCGTCCGCAAGGATGGCTCGGTGGGCCGGCGCACCACGTCATGGGCCCTGCACTTCAACATGCTCTACGTGGATCAGCCGGCGGGCACGGGATTCAGCTTCACGGAAGACGAGGCAGGCTACGCCGAGAATCAGGACGACGTCGCCAGGGACTTGTACGAGGCCCTCAGGCAGTTTTACATCATGTTCCCGATGCTGAGGGACAACGACCTCTACGTGACCGGGGAGTCGTATGGAGGCAAGTCGAGGATTTACCTACAGGCCCACCAACTGCATCAAGGTCATGGTTCTTCCAGGCAAATACGTCCCGGCCATTTCTTGGAAGATCGCTTTGGAGAATGACAAAGGACTGTCTCAGCCGATGCCCCTGCGAGGCCTGGCAATCGGTGACGGATTGGTGGATCCGATCAGTCAGATCGACTATGGAGACTTTCTGTTCCAGACGGGCCTCCTGGACGAAAGAGATAGCGAGACCGTGGACGAGGTCACCGAAAAGACGAAGCAGTTCATCAAGAAGGCCAACTGGTCGGAGGCGTCCGAGGTGAGCTTTCCTTCTTGGTGGGTACATACGTACACGTACCTACTGTTTTCTTCTTTCCAGGAACTGGACCTGATCTTGGACATCTTCACCACCAAGTCTCAGCTAAACTTTTACTACAACTACCTGCTGCAGGAGCAGCCAGTGGAGTTTTCCTACCACCTGCCGTTGCTGCAGCGCGCTGAGGTGCGCAAGGCCATCCACGTTGGAAACCTGACGTACGACGGCATATCCGAGCCGGTGCACCAGCACCTCTCGGACGACATGACCAAGAGCGTCAAGTCTCGCGTGGAGAGGCTCCTCGACCGTGGCTACAAGGTGATGATCTACAACGGACAGCTGGACGTGGTGATTCCCTACGCCCTGACCGAGCAATTCTTGTCCGGACTGGAGTGGAGCGGCGCCGAGGAGTACGCGAACGCCACGCGCCTGGTCTGGCGAGTCGGCCCTACGGACGTGGCTGGATACGCCCGAGAAGTCGGCGAGTTCCGCCAGGTGATGGTGCGCAACGCGGGCCACATCCTGCCGTTCGACCAGCCCAAGTGGGCGTTCGACATGATACTCAGGTTCATCAGAGGAAAGTCTTTCGGGTGAGGAACGCATCTCTTCTGCCTCTCATCTCAGGATTCCCCCTCCCCCTGCTGCTGTTTCTGCTTTCTGTTGAAGAATGCAACGACCCCCTCGCCTTCGCCTTCTCCCCCCTTATCTTCTTACTACCCTTGTTTGACGTTGTTCTCCCTGCCTTTGTTTGAAATGCTTGCGTGCGCCAGCGTCTGAGGCTGCAAAGCATGCAAACAGCCTTGGCAAATGAGCCTGCCTTGTCTCATTATTTGTATGTTTCTGGCCAGTGTACTCGTATCCATGGGGTAGTCAGAGCAGATCTCCACGTATGTTGTACAACTGCACTGTGGCGAGACCCCCGAGAACTTGTAACAGCTGAGTCCAAGACTTTGCGTTCAACGTCATTAAGCCCTTGTGTGTGCGAATGGCCCATAATACATTGTTAAAGTAACAAAAAGCACTTTTTGTGCAGCCCCAAACTTTGTTATTTGTGTACATAGCACGTGATGGATTGTGTAGGAGACGAAAATACTTTGCGCAGGTCAAAAGCTCGCAGTTTGACACTCTCATTCAATGTTATTCAATCCCAAGGCTTAGGCTTCGGCGTAACCGAGTATCATAACAGAGAACGAGAAGGGTTTTTTCGCCCCAGATGTGTCTTGACCTCAACTCTTATGCACGTATGTATATGAAATGTGAGATCAAAACTGCCACAAGCTGAAAGCTGTTGCATCTCTCACACGAAAGCAATGGGGCAGAGATGGAGGCAGGGCAGATAGTCATTTACGCACAGTTATAAAGGTCTATCTACTTTCAAAGTTTAACGGTTAGGTTGTTAGATAAAGAACGTCAGGGTGACGTCAAGTGTGTATTTCTGCACTGGAAGGCTGTTATGATACGAAGCACAAGAATGAAGTTTGTGTTGCTAAAGTTAAACATGATCTTCCCAAGTACGAAAAATAACTGCGACTTGATGACTGCGACCCAACAGTCGAGAAAGTTGTAGAGAAATCGTCCATGGCTCATAAAGGTCACCAAGTACTGAACTGAAGTTGAGATCGTCTTTAATGCAGCGTACGAACATCACGTGCTCCAAGTTGAATGGCCAATATTGCACCAATTCAGGCTCTTGTTGTGCTTCAGTGACTCTGCTTCAACTGTGCTCCAAACATGATCATTCGTCCGCCACATGAGCTATTTGTGCTCAACCGAACCATGTGTTGTTGAGGCTGCGTCGCTGATTGCCGAGGCTGCGTTGCTGATTGCTGAGGCCGCGCGGCCGATTGTCGAGGCTGCTCCGTCTCTTGGGATGCCAATTTGGCTCTCAATTCAACTTTGGAGCGCAGCACAAGTTCTCGACTCCAAGCACCAGCAACTGATCGATATGAGAATAAACTCAAAGTGCCAATTTGTTGCGCGCCATTTTGGCTCTCGCCAAGTTGGTGTACGAATCCATCAAATAAGGAGCGCAAACAAAGTTCTCCCCTCAAAGAGTTGTAGTGCTGGAGTGAATCAAAAGAGTCGAATCGGGCTGAGCTCGGACTCGAGTCCCAGTGGAATCACTCAGAGCCACTTCAACTCAAGACTGACGGGTTTTGCGATAGCTCCAGAGTCGGTTAGGACCAAAACCGGGTCTCGGGCTATCTATCAGTGGCGAGCCCTTGGAAGTCCACACAAAGCAATGAGTAGTGCACACAAATTTGTCTCAATGCCTTTTGGGCTGGTTCAAAAATGTTAACACTACTTCTTGGGGGTGGGAAATTGGCATTAGACACTTTGTTAGCTTGTGCCAGTATCATTTTTTTCACACTCTTTTTCAGCCATAACTTGAGACTGGCTTGAGCTACTGAAGGGGTTCCCGACTGTATGGAAAACTGAGAAGCAGCGCACGAAAATCACGTGCTGAATGGCTAACATTACACCAATTCAGGCACTTGGGCACTAGTTGTACTGCAATGACTTTGCTTCAACTGTGCCTCTCTGAAAGTAAACTGATATGCCCATTGCTCTAGGACCACTCATTTTTCCATATGGGGCGATCAAAGTTACGTCCTGTTGCAGAGATAACTGCATAAAAGTTGGACTGTATCGTGAACAAACCCATAGTCCTGAGGCAAAAGTGCACATAAGTTCAGTTTTGGAGGAGCTCCTTACCTTACCACTTCTAGTTTTGCTTAAAAAAGAAGTGTCTTCTTTTCTATACGTATACTACATGTGCAATTGTGCATCTATCTCTATACATAAAGCGAAGGCTCCGTATGTAGTCTGTGTGTGTGTGTGTGTGTGTGTGTGTGTGTGTGTCTGTCTGTCTGTCTGTCTGTCTGTCTGTCTGCCTGTCCGGCCATGGGAGCCCCAACCACCACACCGACCGTCACCAAACTTGGTCAGCAGATGCTGCATACTACAAGCTAGGAAGTGATGACGTCACACCTTAGGTCTGAGGCCGTTTCGAGGCCGAAATCGAGGTCCAACGTTACATTCACTGCGTGTATGAGTAGGCATATATGGCAAGGGGGAGGGGACAGAAGAAGGTCAGTCAGTAGGGGTGGACATTGAGCCAGGAAAATCACGCAAGCCAAACTCTGGCTCGACCCGGAGACTCATGGCTTGCTGCAATCACTAAGCTGAGGACATGAGAAGAATAGTGTCACGATCAGCCAGTTCCAAAAGTAAGAACAAAATGAATCCGATTCGGGTCCAGAGTGCATGGTGAGTGTAAAGTGCGAGATCAGCTTCGAGGGCGAGATCAGCTTTATGCTGAGCGCACAGCGCGTGATGGCGCATGTTGAGCATGTTATAAAACTTTTGAGTTAAAAAGTGCAGGAATTAAATGGTCCTTAAGAAACAAATGCCTCTAGCAATACAGAATGGTTGTAATAATACTGTATCTTCATATGTTGGCCAAAGACACCGAAGTCATCCATTTTCGGAAGAAATATCTTTTCGAACTGGCCTAATACCGATATATCTGTATGACAGAACGTTTCGTTGAGCAGAAGTAGCATGCGAAACTGTCGTGTCAGTTAATACGCGGAGCTTATTGACAAGGATCAGGGCGAGGAAGCACGAGGTTGCTCCAAGTTGAGATCTGGCAAGAAAGCGGATGCGAACCCGGGTTTCAGGTAGCAACTGTTGTCCGGGTGAACCCGCTCATTCTGCCCTTTCGTTATTAGATCACCGTCTTTTTTTTGTCAGCAACGCTTGATTGATTCTGACCGAGTCAAGCACGAGTCGAGCCGGGCCGAGTCTATGCTATGGCTCGACTCCAACACCAACAAGTCCGGCCACATCCATGCTGCTGCGATGCCCGCCCACCCCAGCCCCGTAACACACACCCCCGAGAAAGTTTCCTGGCCGGGCAAACTGAAAGTGCACGAAAGCATCGGCCGCAAGTTGCACCTCCCGCCGTGGTCGTGGCCGTGGCCTTGGTCGTCGCCGTGGTCGTCGCCCACGCATGACTTTGTGACAAAAAGCCTGCGGATGTTTGAGGCAGGGGCGGTGGTGATGAAACTGATAAGCGTTTCCCCGCCGTCGTCGATGTCATTAAAGGAGTCGCAGCCGCTGCTTCCGGTGGACAAGAGGCAGAAATGTGATTCACCGTGTTCGAATGCGATAAAAGGTTTTTTTTCCCTCCTCCTCCTTCAGTTACGTGTCGGATTTCTAAGTGGCCGCCCCGAAGAAGGAGGAGGCGATCAAGGCTTTTTTGTCCGCCGCCGCCGCCGCCAAGGAAGAGGAGGCAAGAACACCCCCGGGACCGACGTGAATAACTTTCTCGTGGGTTCCGCGCAGAGGTACGAGTCCTAATAGCTCCGGACGTAGGTGGAGGAGAGAAAAATCAATGTCGTCACTCATCAGCGCGCGTAATCGTTATTACCAGGTACTAAATGCAGTAGATTCCTGGGGTCGTCGTAGCTGTATTTTATTGTTTTGGCGGGGGGAGGCTGAGAGAGCAGGTGCGCCCGATCGATGCCGTCGTTGTTGCGTGCGTTGTCGTCGCTGTTGGCGGCGTGCGCGCCCTCGCGCTTCTCCAGAGAGAGGGCGACCAACGGCGAATGGCGGCGCGAACACCGGTTCGCTGGCTGGCTCGCTCGTCCGCCCGCTCTCCTCGCTCGCGTCGTCGCACTTGTGAAAGCAAAAACAAGTCCGCAGTGCCGAAGATCGCGTCTCTCCGAGCTGATGGTTGTTTCCCCCCCCTCCCCCCCCCCCAGGTGAATCATCAGAGCTTCGTCCCCCTCCAGGGCGATGACGGCCAGCAGGAGGCTTATCTGATGGGAGCAGCGAAGACGCGAGAAAGTCAAGATCCGAGGAAGATGTAAGAAGACGCAGAAGATGAGGTGGAAGCTCTCGTGCACCCTGACCATAGCCACGCTTCTCTTCGGACGAGGTAAGACGGACATTCCTTGACCCAGGTCTTTAACATTCCTCCCGGACCCGCCCGGGGGGTTTAAGGGTCGGGGTTGAGAGAAAATTAGCGCAATTTTTCACTCTCTTCTCCGCCCGCGTCTTTCTCATGGCCATTTCTCATGCAGAGGGGGGAGAGAGGGAGTGAAAAGGGCACATTCTTGGAGGAAAAATTGCATCCTGCCGTCAGAGTTCTCCTGATGAGCGATGGCGTCGCTGTCGTTGTCGTTGTCCCTGATGCGGTCGGGGACGTCATGACACATGTACTTGGCCTGCATCAATCACGTGAACTTGCTTTGTGAACCGGTGTGGCTGTGGCCGTCGTGTCGTGCACTTCCGGACCGACCGCTGCAAAGCCACAGCCAGACCAGCGATCGTTACCACACACGCACGCACAGTGTGAGCCGTAACAGCGTCAAGGGCGACAACGGCTGCCATCGCATCTGTCCTGGGCTCCTTGTTCTCTCTCACTCGCACGGTCCACATAGAAAGCTCGAAGCGGAAGTTGTACGCGGTGGCGCTTCCGTAACTGTTACACCAGTTGTGCATCATCTGCCTGCTGCCTGCAAAACGTACTCCAGTGCTACACTTCTTTTTTTTTCTTCTCTTCCTCTTGTTCTCGCTGCTGCAGTACACGTGCCAAATGATGTGTTTAAGCCGCGGCGGCGGCGGCGGCGGCGGCTTTGGACAGCTGCCTGGTGAACGAGCTGTGCTGCGGCTTTGCCAGCAACATCCTGTCCAAATACTATCCAGATGTTGCACGAGGGGGTCAGACAAACTTTTTTTCCGGTCAACAGTTCATGAACAGCACAATAAACAGAGCGAAGCATGCGCGGACTCCGACTTGACTGTGATGACCCACTCGTCCCAGTGCCTGGACGGGCCTGAGGAGTCTTTCCACAGGCTCGCTATGGTCTTCCCTCCCTCCCACACCCTTTACTCTTCGTTGTCGGTGAACGACAAAATAGATGTGACGATCTGATTCGCATCAAGTCCACTCGAGAGAGGACTCGACGTCCCCGAGAGGGACTCTGGCCGAGGCCACCTGGTCAAAGCGGAAGCTGCACTCGAACGGGCAGTAATTACACCGCCGGCTGCAGGTCTTTTCTCACGCGGTTCACGCGGCTCACGCAGGAGCGACTCGACCAACGTTGTGTGACTGGGCGTGGTCGCCTATTTCGGGACTCACGAGGCATAAAAGAGAACAGAGCTTTTGTTGCGTCACAGCCAGACCTCCTATGACAGGAGTAATGAGAAGCTTTAGTGGAGTTTGTTCAGTGCTGTCAATTAATGGAGTAGCGGACTCTGATCCCGGTGACAAAACCCACTCTTCCGTAACAGGTGAGGCGGACACCCTGAGCAGGTGATGAAGCCAATGCTGAAAGTATTGATGAGACACAGGGAGAGGAGGAGGAGGGGGGGGGGGGGGAACCAAGAGATCTCTATCAAGCGGGGCACGACGTTGGACTCGATTTCTCGCACTTGTCGGACTTCCTCGGCGTGAGCGAGCACGTGCGGTAGATTGGAAGTTTGGCCTCCCCGCCGAGAAACCGTCGTTGAAGTAAGTGCCAGCGCCACTTTTAGTATGCATGCACATCTGCTGCTCCAAAACTACATGTGTACTTCATGACATCATAGAGAGAAAAAAAGCTTTTAGGAAACAAAGGAGAGAAGAAACACCCTTTCTCTGCCCCCACCAACACACACACGTCGTACTTCCGGTGGCCGTCGCAGATTCATCGGGGGCGACCCCAGCTGCCCTCATTTAGTGCCTGGACGATAAGACGTCTGGATGAAGAGAGAGAGAGAGAGATCGTCCAAATCCCCCGAGAGTGCTTGAGCAAACACGTGCTCAATGACTCGAACTTACTCGAGTTGCGAGCACGTCGGTGTTCGCGGCGGCCACGCTGGCGGTCGCCACTTCCGCGAGCGTGCATGCATGCATGAATAAGCAGCTCAGCTTCTGCATGAATCGTGCATTTTTGCCGAGGGTGGAGAGGCCTGGCAGGCAGTCGGGGAAGCCGAGCTCGAAGCTCTCGTCGACGTAGGAAGCGAGCCTTTTTCTTTCTTTCTTTTTTTTTTGACACATCCCACCTAAGCGAAAACATCCGGGCGACTGAGACTCATAAAGTTAAATGGCCGAGAGGTCTCGTGTCGTCACGCTACAGTGTGAGCAGCAAAAGTGAGGCACGCCAGCCCTCGTCGGACCCCCCGAAGTCGCAGCTGGAAGGAAGGATGCAAAATTTTAAGCCGAGAAATCGGGACAAGAAGAAAAAAACGAGGAGGGAGAGCAGAACAAAAAAGCACGTCTGCCCCTGCTCGGGTTTCGAGTCGCAGGTGCAGGGACAGCATGGAAATGTTGTTGCAACCCGATCTGGTGTGGAACGTGCCAGCGCACTTTTCTCGCTTTTCAGCTTTCACGCTTTAATCATTACGCTAATGTGACGGCGGCGGCGGCCGCGGCGGTGGTGGCGGCGGCGGTGGCGGCGGCGGCCGCGGCGGCCGCAGCCGCCGCGGTCGTTGTAATCGTCGATTAGCAAACTCTAAACTTTATTCTCTCTTCTCTCTTTGCTCTCTCAGGAAGTCAGGGAGAAAGAAACACGTTTCAGCTACATTGCGATACGGCTCGAGTTGATTATTATAAGTCCATCTTTTATCGCTATAGCAGCCGTTGGAGCTGCACTTGGTGGAGTCAGACTACGAGGACTAAGCCCTCCTCAGCTTCTACCGGCGTGGATACATGAATGTTCTTACTGCAGCTACGGTCACAACTCTGGATTGAATTTTTTGCAGAAAGCCTCAGTATTGAGCATGTGTGTACGTGCGCAGGCATGCAAGGGTGTAAGCCACTTTGATGGGGGAGTAGGATCGAGTGCTCTAGTTTGAATGTGCCGTGTTCAACGTAGACAGAAGCTTTGAAGGAATGCGTTGCTTCGGCTGGTTGGAAGACTTCTTGACGGGACAACTACGACAAGTCCTACACGTTGGAGGCCGTGCAACTGGCCGAAGGGAGGAAGGTGGCACGAACGCACGCAGAGGACCTCTCTACTAGGCTACCATTAAAACTGTCTTCTAGCTCTAGTTGTCGTCTAGTAGAGCCTCAGCTCTGGGTTGGATGATCCCGCCCAGGCCGGGCAGCAGCGTGTGACCCATCAGATACTCGTCTACTTCTCTAGCCGCCTGACGACCCTCGGTGATGGCCCACACGACCAGAGACTGGCCTCTGCGGCAGTCGCCGGCAGCGAACACCCCGGCCTCGCTTGTCTCGTACCTGCAAGCAAGGAGTATGTGCACGAGGACTGGTGCCGAGATCAGTCAAGAGGAATTCGTACCTTCCCTGTCCTTCGGTCTT
>JAAUXU010058766.1_pt1 | contig 12393 bp, 10 predicted proteins | sample 7278151 | NCBI WGS metagenome assembly JAAUXU01 (sample SAMN14350113, study PRJNA611818) | marine sediment metagenome | isolation source: surface marine sediment (1.8m) | place: French Polynesia: Moorea | collected 2018-08 | reverse complement strand
CCCCCCCCCCCCCCCCCCCGAATCGAAAGGGGCCATGGCTCGCACGTTCTTCCTATACGGAGCTACCTTCTACCCCTGCTTGGAAGTTGTACACACACGTACACGCGCACACCATATAGCTCATGTACTTCGTGTGCTCTACAGCCGCGCGTATACGACCCACGCATGCATCGCTCTGTGAGGCACAGGGGTAGTTGTAGGCAGAATGCTCGCTTCACATGCCAAATATGCATCTGCTGTCTTTCTACAGGTAGGTGCGGCCAAAGGGGCTGCATAAACAATCAGTCAACAGTGGTGAGAGGTCTCCCTTCAAGCGTGCCATGGCCAAGCAACTATTTGCAACTGGCAATGAAGTCTTCAAAGAGGCTGGAGTGGCCTTGAAGCCAAAAGCAACAACGTGTTGCATCCTCAAGGCCAAGCCGACCGAGGCAAAGCCTCAAGGCTAAGAAGAACACACGAAGCAGCGCCTAAAATGGGCTCGGGGTAATCTCCAACTTTATCTGGACGAACGAGACAGGAATGACTCTCAACGGGCCTCACAGGCATGGATTTGCACTGATTTCCGCATGAACGCAACACCAGCAGGGATCGTGATGTGGGAAGGCATCGTTGAAGGCAGAGCCGCCAGAGCTGCCAGAGGGAGTCAAAATGGACAGTCATGTCCAAAGACACATTCCATACATTCTACACATGCATCATATGCTTGCGACTGCTCATATTGCAGACATATACGTGTAGTACACTACTGTCAAATGCCTTTCTCCCGTGGCATCAGGTGCAACTGCTTGCGAGGAGGCGGAAGTTGACTTTCACGCAAGACAACACCCCCTCTCCAGACAGCTACCTCACGAGGGAGTTGTTGGCCATGAAAGGCTTCAAAGTGGGGGTGCCTCATGGCGTGGCCCTCCACCATCGAGAAGTACTGGATCTGACGAAGAGGTCAGAAATCATTGCAATTGCTGTAGGGACAGATGTTGTCGTATATTTGTGCTTTTCAGGGAGTTGCATTAGGCTCACGAACAATCAATCCTGCGATGACTTATTGATGCATCTGCAGCCTCAGTCGAAGCAGCAGAGATTCAGATTGTTCCTCAGAGCATCGACAGACAAATGGACATGGTGGAGACCAACAAGAAGTAGTGAACGCTACAATTTGCTGCCTTGCATATGAAAGTGAGATGCATGGACACCAGCCATTTCTGCTCCTCCTGAAAAAACATGCATCTTCATTTGGTCAGGTTTGATTCAGGCAAGTTTTCTCTGCTTGCCGATTTTCTACCACATGAAGGCATTCAGTTTAGTCAAGTTCAGCTGTGAGCACCTCTTGATTCACTTTGGGAATCTTTGGCATATAGGAAACGGTAAAATCAAGTCAATTTCAGAACTTTTCCCATGTGTGAAACCTGTCAAAATGGTATCTAAGCAGAATCGAAGGAGAGTGGTAAAATGAAGCTGCCATCCAAGAAGTCTTGGAAGTCCCTCTCATTGGCTGACAAGGCCAAAATCATCCAAACCAGTGATGTAACAGTCAGTAAACAGAAAGTAAGAAACAAGGTAGAATAACTGATTTTTGTACAGTTGAGCTCCGATGAATTATGAATGATGCAGTTCATTCCTCATCGCATGAAAATCCTTTGATACTCATATCGATCCCTCATTTATAAGATTTGCATCACCTTTCGATGTAGTCAAGCTTTTGCCAGCACCACTGATCCCACTAAATCGAGGGGGGACTGTTAATATCCCTCGCGCTTTGGCGCTTCCCATTTCGTTGGGTAGAGAGAATGGAAAAAAGATAGAGCGCTGAGTGTGTGTCTGTCAGTCTGTCTGTGTCTCACAGCACGCGCTTCAGGCCCATCGGCCGCGCAAACAGCTGCAAATCTCATCAGGCCCGAAAAGCCCGCGCAAAAGCCCAAAATCGGCAATCAGCCGCGCCAACCGGCCGCACAAAAGCTGCACAAACGGCCTTCGCTCTATGTATTTTAGATTGTTGACGTTCACATTCACTGTCATCATGTCCGAGTACACCAACAACCCAGTGGAGTAGACTGGGTTGTTGGTGCAAGTGACTGTAGTCCAGAGAGCCAACTTATGAGTTACATCGTTAAGGTCTGTCTTGCGGGTAGGACAGCTCTTTTAATAAGGATGGAGTGAATGCCAATCACTCCTTGACTTTCATGACTTCTCCCTCCACAGGTGGACAGTTTTCGGGTGGAACTTTAACTGCTCCAGTGCCAAGAGTGCACTTTATCTGCTCGTCACCAAAACAATCATCTCGAATTCACCATCAGGAACATTGGTGCTAGATTCTGTGGTGCCGAATCAGATGTTCCTTATCGCGTTGGTTCCGTCTTGTTTGTACAATAGTGCTACCCACTTTGTTGGGTAGAAGGAATTAAAAGTGCCATCTGTCTGTCTGTGTCTCTGACGAAAATCAGCCGCCAAGATCACCAGCCGCGAACAAAATGAGTGAAAATCAGCCGCAAATGACGAAAATCGGCCGCCAAGATCAGTACTGTACGTATATACAGATGTCCATGTTACTGTCAAGCATGTGAATTTGCTGTCTACATTGTATCATATTGCTTCAGCCATCTTTTGTCTGGCGACACAGAAGTGGTAACTCTCCTATTGTTTGAGCTTTGATTGGATGGTGCTTAAAGTAGAGAACATCTTCATCTTCATCAACATTGGGCAAGGGGTGTTTGTGTGCTTGACGCTTGCACACAGGAGCGAGGAACACATATCTATCTATATTAAAGAAAGTGGTGTTTCGTTGCCACATTTAAAAATCATTTGACTTCACCTTCACCATTTGATATCAGGTGACATATCTAAGATGCACTCAGCAAAATTCCGAAATTTTCATTTTTAGTGCACAAGCATGCACTTGCATCCAGTGAGGAAGTGCACCCTGTGTTACTAGATGTACTGTATATGCCTTGCGTGCAAGAATAAAGGGTGTAACAGCGAAAATGTCAATGAGTCTCTCAATAAACTCGGCCCGAGAGTCAAAGCGTTCAGGGAAGAAAATGACTCGAACAGTTTGACTCGAGTTTAGGAGACTCCATCACCAAGGTGTGGCCAGAGATTGAGAGACTCAGTCACATTTTTGCTGTTACACCCTTTAACTCTTTTAGGCTTTACGTCATAGCCTCACCAAGATCCAGGCGCGGTTGCAGAAAAGGTGTCAATACTTTTGCTCGTCTGGCCTTGCCGGAGCACAAAAAAGGCCAACTGGGAACCTTATGATTTTTTTGGCTTTGTGCAAACAAATAGGTGTGATTTATATGAGGAAGTCTCTCATTTTCTGAAAGGGCTGTCATATACGACTCGATTGTACACTTTGAATTCACTGAGCAGGAAATACAGTACAATACACAGAGGATCATAAAGCTTTAGAGGCAACTATAATGTCAAAGTGCCCACCGCTTAATATAGTTGTGGTTAACTCTTAACACTGCAACCAAAGAGTCTGGCCCTAAACTTGGACAAATAAAAATCATGCATATACCTGTTTTGTGAGTACGTACGACAGAGGGGTTGCAGCTTTTACAGAGCCAAGTGGTTCACAACTGTACTACCAAAATTTGGGGGAGGAAAGCACCTGACACCGAAGGTGTTTCTGAACTGCTGCAATAAGCGGTGGCCACTGTGAGGCATACTCAGAAGGTTGTTGGCGCTGTTTACTCGAGTTAAGCCGAGCAGCTGATCTTAGGTGCTCACGATTCATGAATGGATGAGAACCATTGGCATCACCAACATGGAAGTACAACCATGGAGTGAGAATGCTGTAAGTTCTGTGAGTATTGCGGTTTCTTGCGGGAATGACTTCACTGTAAGCGCTGTACTGGAACATGCTGATGTGGAATTCTGGTGTGAAAGTGGCTTGTATGACAAATCTTTTTACGGTCAAGTGGACTCACCCCGGGGGTGTCAAGGGTCTTGGTTTAACTACAGGACCCCCTGAAACTCTGTACAACTATACAAACTATACTCGTATTTTTAATTACGAGTGCAGACTATATCACTGAATCAAGGATTCACTTCTTACGGGAAGGGTTGTTTTGCGAATGCGACATATGCACACAAGGGGCATGGATGTATGAACTGGTGTTGACTGACAGAAAATGCTGATTATTTGGATTCAGAAAGGTGAGAGTCGAGTAGAGGCACAGTCAACTCGAGTTATGAAATCTAAATAACTTCAGATTTCCTCTCTGATAGAGGAGAACAAAACTCTCTCTCTCGCTCAGCCTCGTATAAAAAGGCAGAGACCGTCTCTACTGTTGGCGCAAATCCTGTCCACTGGGCCTGACAATTCGGTGACAAGGTTGCTAATAATGGTTAGTCCTTTAATCTATCTATCTCCATATAAAAAGCGCTAGGACTTTACGTACTCTGTCTGTCTGTGTGTGTCAGTCTGTTGGGAAACCAAGTCATACCGTCTCTTCCTGGTACTTTTTACTTTTCCCACCCAGCGAAGCGGGTGAGATGTACTAGGTTTTTTTTATGAATCATTCACTTTTTGTCATGCACCGTGTCACCAGGTTTCTTCACTTAGTCAAAATTTTACTGCGTGAGTCAAAAATTTCTGTATTAAAGTGGTACAGTTTCAGTTTTCTTCTTGTAACTTCTTGTCCCATACTCTTGCTGCCCACTAAAGTCCTCCAGTTAGACCTCTATCCTGAGTCCTTTTGACCTTCACCAAAGTCTCAATTACTCTGTATTTTCCACCATATCAAGGCTTGTAGTCAACTTGGGACTTCTGACTCTACCCTGAGGAGAGGAAATAGTTCAAAAGGGTTATCATCGTCGATTGGTCTAGCTCATGTCAACCGCATCACACTGACATTTTAGATTCACTCGGCAGTGAACATGCGTCCAAAGATCAACAATTTTGACGTCCTTCTGATCAACTCGTGCGGCATCATGATGAAAAATTTACTTTCAGAGTACCATGAAGTCGGCCTTAGTGATACTTCTGTTTCTCTGCATGACCAACTGGACCTTTGCTCAGGTGCCAGCTTTAGATAGATTTTCCCCCAAAACTGCTGTCCGCTACCACTATGCCCTGAGAGCAGAATGGAGTGGTGGAGATAGTCCTGGTCAATGTGGTGGTCCTGAGACACCACTTACAGCTTGGGCCGTTGCCAAGGAGGTCTACGTTGAGGGAAGGAGAGGACTTGGTCGAAGGGGTGAGTCCCAGTGTGAAGGCCAATTGTTCCTTGACTTTCATGACTTCGCTTTCCACAGCCCAACTCTCTAATGGACAGTTTTTAAATGGAGAATTCACTGCTCCAGTGGATGGCTATTACTTTATCTGCATATCTGCTCGTCACCAAGATCATCAAATTGAATTCACCATGAGGACCAATGGTGAGAGATTCTGTGCCGCTGGATCAGATGTTCCTGATGCGCCTGGTGTTGATAGTAGATGGTAAGTGACTCTCCCGGTCTCAACAATCACTGTGTCTTTGATTGTTATAAATTCCAGGGCCTCGTACCAAATCTGCTGTGTAGAATGCTTGGCTCAAGATGACGTAGTAACCTTCTATTTGGAATCAGGAGGAGGTGATGACTGTGTCATTGATACGACCTATGGACACACAAGAATCAATATATTTCTGATTTTTGCTACAAACGATGATTAAAGTTTCTTTTTCTGGGCAACAACTACTATTCTTATACAAACTTTGTGTACAGTATTCACATGGCTAATGGTGCACATTTGATTCACTACCATGTACCTTACTTGCGCAAGTTCAATATACATGTCTGCAATGCTATCAGCCACCTGAGTTTACCGTCTCAAATTTCTTCAGGCTTTCTTCGCCTGCTGGTGCAGAATTGTGAACTATTGCGACGTTCTTGCTCTCACTGAATGTGGATGGGTGCAGAAAAATCTCCATCAGAGCAGCACCAGATAAGGTCCTTGTGGTTAAGAATTCCTAACTCACGATTGTTCTCGCACGTCTTCGTGTCTTTTGTTGTGCGTAGTGAATTGTGAAGGGAGAAGAAGCAACAGCACGAGGACAAAGAGTTGTTCTGCGGCCCTGCAGGATGGAGGGACAGGTGTAGAGGACAGACAGAATGCAGCTGGATCTGTCTCAGAATAACTAAATCTGTCTTAGCCTGACTCTCATGGAGTGAAAAGGGGAGTATTACAAGGAGGAGAGTCTTGCCTCACCTCAGCAGTCATCCCAAGGTGCTCACTGAGGTAGCCTCTCCCACTCCTGGCACTCCTCCTACTCCACGAAGTTCTGCTGCACCATGGTCAAAGCTGGCCAAGTTACCTTCTGGCAAAACTTTCCTGCCTCAACACACCTCTCCCTACAGTGTTTCAGTTGAGCTGGAGAAATCCATTCCCCTTTCAGGAGCAGATTAGTTAAGTACACATTGATGGTTTAATTGTCCTAATTTTGTAGAATGAGCTTTCCTATGCTGTCCAGACAGAGAAGAATAAAGTACCTCTTTTTTACTTAAGTCTCTGTTTTCGTCTGGGATCATTGGGTAAGGCTTAAAACTACTCTAGTCAGATCCATTCAGTCGTGATCGCAGAGCTCCATCCTGGTCTATATCTCTCTAAGGCGAAGTCAACACGGTCTAAATCTCCTCACACAGACTATGTGCATTGATGGCTCACCTTGGAATTCAGTCAAGTGTCTATTTATGACTGAGCTGAAACACGATATGTCGAAAAGCAACGCTAGAAAGGGTAATCCAAGTAATCACCCTTATTAAGTTATTAGAGCTGTCCCATTTTAATCTGAACGAACCACGTTCATAGGAGCTGACTGAAGCGGACTGACTGAAGCCGGAGGCACAGGAAAGGTTAAGACCAAGCAGGATCACTTTCCAAGCTTTCAGGAGAAAAGCACTCCTGGCTTGCATAAATTTCTCCCTATTCCCCTCTCCTCGTCATAGGCAGAAGGAGGCTCAAGACGTGATTGTGAGGCTGTTACCAAGTTTTGCGGCTCTTTCGGGTCTCTGCACCCCACAAGTTGTCGTCAAGTTGGTGAGAAGTTAGAGAAATGACTTCTGAAGTGGCCTCCGAGATCCATTCGCACTCATTTTTCTCGTACGTTGACACCTGTTGCTCGTTCCTGTCCAGTGAAGATAAGGTGCAAAGTGAAAAAATGGGAGGGGGGAGGCAGGTCCCAAGACAAATCGTGTGAGGAGCTCTCGAGGGCACACTCGACAACTTCATGGCAACCCTAGGTGCTGGTACCCAGGGTGGCGCAAGAGGTAGCTGAGGTCCACTTGGGTCCCTGCATGGCAATGACGTTCCTGTGCAGACCAGCACGGTGCTGAGACACAGTAAGTTGTGGATTTTTCTTCCTGCCACCCCGGGTTGAGGACGGGTCACATGACTGGAGATGCTGTCTTCCGCTACTAAGACACTGGGGCGTCACCGGGACGACCGGGGTGACTCGCAGACTGGATGTATTGTCGGGAATCTGGCCAACAGCAGATGTGGGGGTGACATCTGTCCACATCAGCAATATAAGGTATAGCATCCCTTAGTCCCACTATTAATCTTAATGCCGTCAGGTATGTTCAGCCAACACCTTTTTGGGGGAAAATTTTAGGAGCACAGTACGTAGGATTACTGAGAGCTCAAGTTTGACCAGAGGAATCGTCCTGACATTGTATTGTACAGGGTGGAACAGAAACCTTCCATGAACCAGTGCGAAGTCATCAAGCATGTGGTACCTCACAGTGACCCTTGCGTTAGTGTTTTTGTCATTCAGTGAAGATAACAATAAAGCGTGACTCCTAATCATAACATTATTATTAATATTGATGTCAACTTGCTCACCTGAGCCAAAAATTTAGCTCAAAAAATCAATGGATTATTGCACGGTGGAATGGGTATAACATCAGGATCACTTTGAGAGTAGTGAATCCTTCTATGCATCTGATCCTTGCATCCTGAGACACCGTTAGCTTGTATCGGTTCTTCACAAAATGATCGTTACAAGCGTCTGATCCGCGTATCCAGTGATCGTTACATCCATTTTGGGATGTTTCAATGTGCCAGCGGACTCGATATACAATAAGACGGAGGAGGAGGCCTCCAACAAAGAGCTCCTTCTCTGTTCACTACATGGGATTCGTGCGTCAGCTTTCCAGTTACTTACGTCACACTCGAATTCTTTCCCCACCCATAACATACTATTTTCCCCATGTGCAGTGGTGTACGGACATAGGTATATACAGTGCAGTCACCAGCCCCATTTTTCGTCTATAAGGAGCACCACTTGATGGTTCCTAAGCCTGCGCACGCCTCGTGGTCTGTTGTTTATCATGGCACAAATGAAATGTAGCTGAACTACGTCCCGTGGGATCTCCGACATCTTCTCAGTCAGGAGCTTGCCAATAACTGGTTGACGCCGTCGGTGTTCAGGGGGAGGAGGATGATTGAGGCTGAGCCTCAATTTTGATGTCATCTCGAAGCATTTTTTGTAGGACCCGATGGCTTGCGTGTGTGGTGCTGAGTCTTGGCTTTCCAATGAGCCGTTGCTGGCCAATATGGGGCAGTTGGTCATGGTGCTGCCAGCCAAGAGAGAGGGTGGCAAGTGGGCAGTATTCCCACTGTCACGGAGAGGGTAGGAGTGGCCGGAAATACTATCGGGGTGGGTGAGGGGTCCAGAGCAGGCTGGAGGAGGACAACCTGGACATCTCCAGGTGTCCCCAGCCAGAAAAGCACTCTTCTGAGAGAAACTGGCAGGTATGAAGGCCTAAATCAATGAGAAAAGTTGCCAACCACATCCATGACAAGGACGGTCAAGGACTTGGCACCTGATGAGAAGGCAGCTTGGCTTGGCCAGAGAAGTGGGAACACCCACCTGATCCTAATGAAGCCCAAGTCCACATACAGTATGTCTCATAATGTCTCGGACACTATTTCTATGGCGTATAGCAGCCAAACTAATAGATATGGATTAACAGCTTACACTGCGATGTTTAGTGATCCAAGAGCTTCAAATTGTGCCTAAGATGAGCTCCGTAGCTCAATTGTGAGTCATTTGGTGTGAAGATGTCAGAGCGTCGCCGAAAGATCTTCAAGCGCATCGATGCCGGCGACTGGCTGACTGACATCTCTGTGAGGTTTGGGGTTGCCAGGTCAACTGTCTACAATGTCAAGGCATTCTATGACAAGACTGGTGATTATAAGAGACATCCCAGCACCGGTAGACCACGGACGACTTGCACCACAGCCGTTGTGGAGGCCATCAAGGAGAAAGTGGGGGCCAACCCCTGCTGCCTCATCTGCCAGATTGCCGGGGACCTCAAGGTGGACAAGAGCACCATCTCATGTGTCGTGAGGAAGGACCTGGGCATGAAGTCAAGAGCAGTACAGAAGGTCCAGGGTTGGATGGCTGTGCAGAGGGAGAAGAGGCTGGTGAGGTGCAAGTCCCTGCTCAACATGATGAAGAAGGGGAGTGACAAGACCCTCATCTTCAGCAACGAGAAGATCTTTACCATCAATGCAGTGTCCAACTCCAGGAGCCTCAGATACATCGCAAGGAAGCCAGAGGTCATTCCCCCAGAGGTCAGGTATATGGGCAGGACCAAACACCTGGCATCAGCAATGATGCTCAGGTACATTGGGGCTGATGGAAAGGCATTCCCACCAGTCTGGGTGAAAGGGTCTGTCAACACTGCCCAGTACAAGAACATCCTTGCCTTCAAGGTCTTCCCTGTGTTGGATGCAACCTATGGGCATGGCAAATGGGTGTGGACCCAAGATGGTGCCCCTGCACACACCTCCAGGGCCATGCAGGCCTACCTCCTCAAGAGGCTGGGGTTGGGCAGGTTCTGGTCAAAGGAGGTTTGGCCCCCCAACTTGCCCAACCTGAACCCGCTCGACTACCACATGTGGAGTGCCATAGAAAGAGCAGCCTGTGCCACACATCACAGCAGTGTGGATGCAATGAAGACTTCTGTGGAGGAGCACTGGGCCAAGATCCCCACCCCCAAGATGAATAAGGTCTGCTCAAAGTTCTGCTCCATGGTGGAGGCCTGCATCACCGCTGAGGGCAGCATCTTTGAAAAGTAGTCAGGCAAGCTATACATTGGTCTCGTCTATGCAATGAATTGATAAATTTCTATGTTTAAATTATGTTTTTGCAGTGTTTTATATAGGGCAAAAAAGTATCCGAGACATTATGAGACATACTGTAGGACGTGACAAAGTCTTTGAAATCGGGAACCAGCTCAGTCACATTGCACATGCAGTAGGAGGCTTCAGCTGCAACTGGCAGCAGAGTGGAGAACCTGGTAGCCTTAAGGTACAGAGATGGTGTGAGATCGACTTGGTCAGCCTTTGACCTAAAGAAAAAAGTGACTTTCCAGAAAGTGGCCAGGTTGAGAGGAAGACCTTCTGAAGAGCCTTGCCAGGGTAGGGAAGAGCTCCAACATCTCAGCCTGGTCCAACGTGTCCGAGGACTGTGCCCAACAGGGTGGCCCCACTTGTGCCTCCACAAAGAATGCAGGTGCAATCTTCAAAATTTGGGTCACAGGACATGAGTTTATAGCCCAGCCAGACTGACTTCTGCTGCACTCTGTACAGTACAGCCTAGGGAAAGTCGGGGTTAATGCTGCCTCTTCAAAAAGTTTGTCTAACTCTTTCCTTGACTTGCAATACACAAACTATGTTGAAATGAAATTTCGCGAGTGCAGGAGCCAAAGCTCACTGCCAAGTTAGAGATGGATGAAATAGAGCAGGGAATAAAGGTGAAGGAAGTCACTAGTCCAAGAATCCTTCCTCCTTTTTAATAAATGTAACAGCATCTTTTTTTCCTTGTTTGAGACCAGAATGTTTCCACTCTTTGCCAAAAAGCTTCTTCTTTCTGCTAAAAAGGACTTTGAGACGCAACGCAAGCAAAATTTCGGAGACAAGGATGAAATTTGACGGAAAAAATGACGCCTTTCTTCAAATAAAGAGAGAGAGGGCCCAGTTGTTGCCCTCTTTGAGCTCCTGCTGCATTTAATATAAGAGAGGGGACTGAGAGGACAGGAGGTAAAAATAAATATTCCTTTACGAATAATTTTTTTCTATGCTAGCAAAAAATAAAAATTTTGCTCGTTCTTTACGATGAGGTTGTCACCTAACTCTTCCCAGGCCCCTGCATTGAACTTGAGGGAGGTTATTCCTGAGCACGTGGGAAATCTCACTGCAGATTTTCATGCAGTGCGGAGAAGCACTTGACTCTTGCACTGCCCCTTCTCCTTCTCCAACCAGACCAAGTTGGACTCTTCAACTGTTGTTTGAGACCAGAATCACTCTTCATGATGAACCTGACAGAGAACATAACTGGCTGGAGAAAAGGAACCACCATCATCATCATTCCGCACTGCAGAAAAGTTGTTTTGATTTCTCCCTCTTTCTTTCCCTCTCTCTTTCTCTCATTGTCTTTCTTTCTTTCATTCTTTCTCTTTTTCTCTCTCTCTTCCTCCTTCTTTCTTTCATTCTTTCTCTTTCTCTCTCTCTCTTCCTCTTTCTTTCTTTCTGACTCCGGGATGAACTCCCGCACGTCAACACTGCGCAGCTGTGGCTCCCCTGTCCAGGCTTAGTCCTGTGAATTAGACCTTGGCTGTTACCGTGGACACGGTCCTATATGCATGCTGTATACCATTGTCCGAGGACGCCCTACTTTTGTGTTGATGCATGCATGCAGTGTATGTAAATATCTTTCATATGTATTGGTTGCATAACAAACAGGTTGTATCCTGGGGGGAGGGGAGAATTCGCCAGGCCTCCAGAGGCCCAGACTGGGCTTGAAATGTTCGACCGTAAGTCAAATATGCGCAGCAGTCACTACTATATCCATGTTTGCATACTGCACATAGTCCCACATGATCATGAGTGCTGCGAGTGGATTGGGTCACATTTGCCGCACACTAGAATATGAATGACAATAGGAGACCCTTCATCACTTGGGGCCAAACCGGAGGGGGGTATATTCATTAGGCAAGATATATCACTTCATAATGCACCCCATTTATAGGGGGGCGACAGCATTGTTTATCTATTATGTAAATGACAAAGTCCACGTCGTCTGTGCCAAGCCAGTGGAGGGCTTTAAGCGCTACAGGTGGTGTCTGCGTCTCCCTGCGCATGTTTTCATGGTTTTAGATTGTTAAGACTATTCTTTACTTTGTACTTGAAAAATTGGGAAACGACACAGAAGCACTCACGTTTCATTTTTGTGAGTCAGGGACGACAATGCAATAAATCCTTTTTTTTATTTTTAGTCCTACTCACATTATTATTGTCTCTACGTACGATACCGCGACCCCGATTACCCGAGCGAGACAATCTGAAACTCAAGGCAATCTTAGTTTCCAGTTCTCTTAAGTAAATAGGGGGTGAGCGCGGCCACT
>JAAUXU010160919.1_pt1 | contig 12408 bp, 12 predicted proteins | sample 7278151 | NCBI WGS metagenome assembly JAAUXU01 (sample SAMN14350113, study PRJNA611818) | marine sediment metagenome | isolation source: surface marine sediment (1.8m) | place: French Polynesia: Moorea | collected 2018-08 | reverse complement strand
TTAAAACCCCCTGGAAACAAGTCACTGTAGTCTGGTGGCTTCCCGGGGTTGGGGGGGGCCAGTGCCCATGGCCGCGGGGGGGGGGGGGGGAACTGGCTCGCCACCACAATGAAGTGGGAAGGTTAAAACATGCAAAAAAAACCCTCGAGGGTGACGGGGCTGGGGCTTCGGAGGGGGGTTCCTCCTCCAATGTGGAGGGTGTGAAATGGTACCTGCAGAAACTCTTCTGCACTTTTGGGGAAAAAATGGGCCAAAACTGGTTGTGGGCTAATCTATATGCTGCCGCTCTAGAGTCACAATTGGCTGTTGAGGCATTGCTTTGTCTTGGCAAGCAGCATCTGAAGTTGCATGTGGAGGTTCCACTCAAGAGTGCTTCAGTGCAGCATTTGCACTGAAGATACTTTGAGAAAAATCAAAAGAATGCTCTGAAGTAAGACAGATCTTCTTCACCTTGCTGTTGGACACTCCCTTGCCGAGGTTGATCCATCCTCTTTGCTGCAGGTACCTCTTGGCACTGGTGAAGCCTCTGCCGAGACAGTAGATCTTTAAAAGAAGAAGAAGAAGACAAACTCTCTGAGGTCCACGCAAGTCTCGTCGTCACTCTGGCACCTTCTTTCTCCTTGCCGCGTTGTAGACAAAGGCGAAGATGGACTTGAAGAAGTCCATGTGACGGCCGCTACCGCTGCTGCCCCTGCCGCCCCTCAAAGGCCTGACCGGCCTGGACACCTTGACATCTCTTTGCTGCAAGGGAGACACTTGTGGGCCACCCTCAGCCCTCAGCTTCTTCTGGTTGTCGTCATCGTCTTCTACCTCTTCGTCACCTCTCTTCATTTCAAGATGTTCCACGGATACTTGACTCTGTTCTGATGTTCTGGACCAGGGAGTTGGCTTTTCTTTTACTGCCAGTCAAAGTGCACATGTGCCATGTCCTTGCTGAGTTATTGATCTAACCAGGCAAGGTCGTCCAGAGAAGAAGCTACCTCTTTCCTCAGGTACTGCATTCTAAGCTTCTCCTGCTTTCTCCCCCTTACAGCAGGACATACTGTACCATATCGTATGAGTGTGGTTTATGCACAGTTTGCACATACGGTTGAGCCCTAAAACATTGACAGGCAGATGTTGCCCACACAATTTGCATGGAGGACATGGATCCATATTGTTTTTACTCAATAAGCTGACTGATCCGGATACCGCTGGTCCGGATCTTCGGGATGAACCAACCACAATCTCTATACTGCACGCACCCAAACTCTGTTCCACTCACACACACAGAAAGTACACACACATATAAGTTCTGTACTACACACAGAGACAAGCTCTGTACTACGCACACACAGAGGCTCTGTACTATGCACAAAGAAGCTGTGTAGTACATATACGAAAACACAAGAACTACACCTAATCCATATCGCATGAGTCAGCAGAAAGAGCATTTTTTGACACACGCACGGTGTTGTGTCAGCTGTTGCATCAGCTGGGATTTGTAAGAAATAAATAAGTCAGCGAATAGAAAAAAAACACACTGCTGATAACTTTCAAAAGTCGCACGTTGCACGTTGTTTGTTGATGACTTTTGCGTCACTTCTTGATCGGCGACTCGATCAGCTGAGCTTCCGCTGCTCCTCAGAGACGTCACGCTGTCAATAAAATTAGCCACGCCAAGCGAGATGACGTCAATGAACCTTCTGCACTCCTCATCCAGGCCGATCCAGAGGCATCGACGGAGAAAAAAGGGACCGCAGAAGCTCCAGTGGAAAACCGGGGACAGAAGTGAAACTGGATTGTTCAGTTGTCAGTCACAAATCTTTGTCCCAGGCCCTCAAAAATATATTTGAATATTTTTTGGATTTTGCTCTCCCCCCCCCCTAATTCCCAGGCTCTGAGATTTGTTCACAGACTCGAAGTTTGTCCTTCGCTCGCATTGATAGATTCTTCTTTCATCAAATAATGTGTGTTCTTATACAGTGTGAAATAATTCGTCAGGCCAAAGAGGTCACAGAGCGAGTGAACTTTTGCCTCTCCAGCCTCGTGCCGGTGGTGGACGTGACGAGGATGGCCTCGATGGCGGCCTCAGGCTCAATCTTCATTGTCTCTCACACCTGGTCCAGGCAGGTGCTACAATGGGGGGGGGAGGCAGAGACACCACTTAGCTCCAGTGCAGTCTTATAACTGACTTGTCAGTATGAAAAACCCACTCAGCTTGTGCAACAACCCTACATAATGCCTATGATGTTAGGTCTGATGAGTCAGTTGTTACTGCTGTATGTATGTACGGAACCATTTGGAACCACATTCGAATGACTGCACAGCTGCATAAGTCGCAACTTGCATCATTTAGAAGTACAATGCATCAACAGCTTGCCATCAATATTCGTTTTGCCCTTAAAAGTCACTGTTTGCAACTGTCTATGAAGAAAAGACAACATATACGGTAGTGTACTCCTATACATATATGAGTAGTGACTGTGTTAAATTTTAACCACATGTGTACACATATGTAATAATACACTGCGATTAACACTCAGATCCACCCCTTTAAGTCGGTTCTCACTGCATAGAGATGTTTATCGAAGAAACACGCTCGAATTACTCACCATTCTACTGCTGTGTCAGCTTATTAGTCAGTACGTACCTTTTAGGTCAATGTATATAATAAATGCATGTAGGAGTTTGTGCTCCTGCAACAGCTGTGCAAGCTTGGAAGTCAGTAAATACCACATGTATGTGTGTGTACAGAGTTTTCATTGTAGATGATGGCAAAAATGCAGGGCCGGAAACACGACTTTGTTCATCGTTGTTACAACGAGAGACATCACTCACTGAATTTGCACTTGTCCGCCATAAAGACTTTATTGTATTCATTCGCCCGCAAGCATTGATTGGGCTTTTGTCCACTGGCACTTCGATGGCAACTCTGACGAAGTGCACAGAGTTGTGAGCCTGTCGGTTGGACTTGTATGAAACACTTTCCACGGGATTCAAGTCTCAAGGGTATTTTTGTGGGGGGGTTGGGGGGGGGGGGGTTGGGGGGGAACTGTGCAGAACATTGTCCCTGAGCCAGTCATGCACTGCAGTAGAATACTGATTGAGTGGACTTCCTCCGTCAGCAACAAAAAGTTCACGAAATTGGTCATCCCCCAAATGGATGGTCGAAAATTGGTGGTCAGCAGCAAAAAGTTCACTCAATCAGCCTCTGCCGCCCGTGCACCTTGGGCAGGCCCACAGCCAGGCCTGGGGGGTACCAATAATTGCAGCCTGGTGGTCGTGCTCAGTCAACATTATGAGAAATCTGAACTTAATTTGACAGCAAAGACTCGATTGTGCCTGCTGTGGTCCAATTTCCTCCCTAGAGGCCAGGTTTGCCATCTCGCTGACAAAACACTGAATGTGATACTGCTGCAGAATCGTGCGATTTCCCGCCGCGACCGATACTCGATAGCGATCCAGGCCCAAATCCTGCGTGTGGCAACGCTGACGCACCAGATCATGAGACGGGGTTCAGTTCAAGAGGGGTCAAAGATTGATGGAAAACATAACTGTGCTCGCAATTACGAGGTTAGCTGAATTAATTGATCACCACTAATCGCACAAGCCTGTCTTGTTCAGCGCCTCATAGATGCAACAGTGTATTTTTTCAGTCATTGCTCAAATCCACTGGGTCGATACCAGGCAGATATATTTTCGCTCACTAAAAGCATGTCAACCTTAAAATCCGTTCTAAGTTGACAGTGCTGTTGGGCCTCCCCCCCCCTTCAGGCCTTGACAGGCCTGAGTGAATTGTGGCAAGAACTTTTCATTCTTTTTGCCAGTTGAAAAAGTGACGAAGAAAAATAAAAAAAAAAAGACTGATTTTGTTCACATTTTGCCTCTTGGCTCCCCCAGGTTTTCCTGGGAGGCGACACGAATATAAAAAACTATGTGTAAAGTCAAGCTTTACTTCTGGTCCCAAATCGAGGCCTTCAATGCTCGCTTGATATTGTGCTCTTGGAGGGCAAAAAAGTCACAAAAACGAGGACAAAAAAGAGCGTAAATGTAGTCGTGGTAATGATGAAACTTCCTGGACTTTGTCTGGAGAATCTTCTTCCACCTAAAAAAAAACAACCCGGAGCTGTCTTATATTATTAGCTTTTATGGGCGAGACGAAGTGGATTTTGTCTGGCTTTGCTGATTTTTTTGTCTTTTTTGCCTGCCCCTGTACAAAAAGAGATTGAAGAAGCTGTCGATTTGGGGAGGAGCACGGAAACAAATGTCTTCTGACGATGCTGCCAGTGCAAACGGGACTTTTGTCTGGGAAGCAGCAGAATCCGACCAGACAAAAGACAAAGACAAATACAACAATCAAAAGGGGGAGGGGGAATTTGTCATGTTCGCCACTGGGAGGAGTCGGAGCAACGATGTCGTCGAGGAGAGGGGGAAAAAAATCCTCCCCCCGATTTTCGTTAAGCGCGCGATTTCTTCAAATTTCTTCGATCTCTTCTCTCTTTTCCCCAGTTTTCTTCTTCTGCTTCGCCCTCTGCACAAAGAGAGAGAGAGAAAAGAGGCCTCGTGAAAACGGGACTTGAACCTGTGCGTGTGTGTGAGAGAAAGAGGAGTCAACGTCCTCCCTCGACCTACAGACCGAGATTCTGCAGGCTACAACGCGGACAGACAGACAGACAGACGGACAGACGGACAGACAGACGGACAGACGACACACTTGTTGCCTTGGCGGGCGGACAGGGTTGCCACCGGGACAGCCACATGACCGTGCTGAGATGTATCAACACTCGGGTATAGAGTCTGGGTGCCACGTCTTGACAGACCCAGGCCCAACGTTGTTAAGGCCGGCATCTTCTTTCAGAGTAGGCCTGAACAATAAAGGCTTCTTGCAAATGGCCTCCTGGAAGATGGCCTGGGCAGCGACACCACTGGCCAGGGAGTCAGCCACCCCCGCGGCTGGGTGGCAACCCTGGCTGGCGGCGTCATGCAAGAAGAGGCCTCAACGTCTCAGGATCGAGACCAACAAACAGGCCTTTCCTCCTCCTTCTCCTTCCTGGCCTAATTCCCTCATTATTACACGACGACTTCAGTTCAGGCCTCGTGGAGGCCTGACAATCATGGTGCTCCTGACTCATTTTGACCTGTTTTTTTTTCCTCTCCCCCTTGCACAAGAGATGCTTCTTCCCGGCCGAGATCAACTTGGAACAGTCGATGGTGGCGCAAACAGCAGAAAGGATTTGGCGGGAACAATGGGTGGAGAAGGCGCGAATTCCCGCCAAAAAGACTCCTCTGTCCTGTTTTTAAGACAGAAAATGTCTTCTCTTTCACTCATGTTTTGAAATGTATTTTAGGATCTTAGAGCTTGGCCGAAGCCACCGAGTTGATGGGGAAAAATCAGGTCATCTTCGTGGGAAGTCTTGGCCAATGGCAAATGTGGCCAGACTGCACGATCGTGTTTGCACTGTTGCCAAAAGTGATTCTGGTAGTTTCTCTAGCCCAAAACGTTAAAAAAGCAAACTTCTTCTGGAGTCTTCATCTAAGTGTCCTTGTACTTTGCAAAGATGACTCAGTTATGCCCCAGAAGGTGAAAATCTCTGCTAAGTGCAAGCTAAAAACAACCTAAAAAGTTCATAGAAAACAGTCAGGCCAAGTTCTGCCCACTGATGAACACTGAAGACAGTGAGAGAAAACGTTCACGTGGAAACAACATCATCATTTCCGACTCCAGTCAGGAAATTCCAATCTTTTGCTATCATTTTCTGCACTTTTTTGTCTCTGCTTTGAAATCTAGATAAAAAATTCCCCGCACAATTAGACTTTTTGCCCTTTTCGTCTCTCTCTCTCTCTCTCTGTCTCTCTCTCTCTTTTTTGGCTCTCGTCACAAAATCACCAATGATTTTTTATCCATCATCACACGAATTCACTTGAGGAATTTCCGCAAATGCTTCCTTCGAGGTTGCGAGAAAGCGCGGTCCGAAATTCCGCCCATTCCTCTCTCCAAGGGTGGGGTTGGGTAGCATAAAAAGCACCCTCATTTTATGCACACTAAACCTATTCTTGGCTTGGCTACTGATTCCTTTTTTGTTTGCCCGTGTGTGTGGCCACGTGCGAGTCACTTTGATCCACCCACCCGAGCGTCGTCAACACCGCCAAGCCCCTCAAAGTCCCCCGCCCCCCTTCCGTCATCATTGAGTTGCGTCGACCCCCATCGGGGGATTATCGATGAGAATAACGAACACGAGCGGATTTTTATGACTGCTGCTGCTGTTGTTGTTGCTGTTGTTGCTGCTGCTGCTGCTGCCGCTGCCGCTGCCGGTGCGCACGTTCATGTCTCATTCCGGATTGCCCATAAAATGCATTGTGCGGAAGAGTCAGAAGAAGCAAATCTGGGAAAAGAGAGGAAAAATCAATTGGCGATCACGGAGAGAGAGAAGAGTCCATACTCATTCCCAGGCGATTTCCGCTCATGCGGAATCCGCACAAACTCATTTGGGGATATTTGCCCTCGGACATCTTATTTGCGTAGTAAATCAATTCTCTTGAGATTGGTCACCTTTTCTTCACTGGACTCTATCAGGTATGCAGGTGACATTGGCCAGGGCGACGTCCAGCACCTGACAGCACAGCTTCAGGGGCAACGAGGACTTGGGGAGGAGGGGGGGGGGAGCGAAGGTGTGCAACAGCCAGAAGTTACTGTTGAAGTTTTTGGAAGAGACGTTTGATTGTTTTTATTAACGATATTGCACTGTGCCATAGGTGTAATACAAGTGTGCCCGGAGAAGCCCGACTTGGACACGACGGAGTCAGCCTTGTTGAAGCAATCGAAGGCCTGCTGGGTCAGAAGTCTGGCCGAGCTTAAGGCTGGGTCATCTTGGCCAATAAACTGCACCAATCTTGGCCAATAAACTGCACCAATCTTGGTCAATAAACTGCACCAGCTGTTGGTTCTATTACGTCTTATAATTGCAAAATTGCTAAAAAGCAGCTAAACTTCTCTTTCAGTGCAGCAAACATTGAACACTAACCTAAGAGAAATGATTCTTGCTGTTGCAAACTGTTATTGGATACTTTTGCCAACAGCGGAAAGCTCTCTACTCGAATACAACTTTAATAACTTGTCTGACGTTACTCTGACAGACAATATTCATATAGGAAAATGTGATGTATTGTTTCTTATAGAAGGAATATTGCTATACTGCTGCTTTCAAAATACCCTTCAAGGCTGAGCTTTTAACTTTTGTCAGTGAGGGCTATTCTGAAGCATCAAAAGTACACATTGATATCAGTCTCAGGCAGAGATTCTGCTGCATCACTCGTACTTTTTACAAGTATTATTCGTCAGAATCGGAACTACACGTTGATATCATTGATATTTATATATATCATTATACATACCCGTATATTTATATCAATGTGTAGACTGGAGAAATCCTCGTCCAGCAGCAAATTCTGCCTGTTCGACTTTTCTGCAGCTGCGAATGACGATTTTTAGTCCCACTTTTTTGCCCCCTTTGTACAATAACATAAGTTCTGCTTGAAGTTTTAGGTGAAGACTTTTAAGAGACAGAAACTGCGCCTTTCGTGGCCGAAACTTGATGTTTTTTCACCCATTTTTTTCTCTTTTAACCTAAATTTCCGAGATTTCATCATCAGCGTTGGCCAGAAGAAAAACACTTGATCACTTTCAGACACTTTGTTCTTTGCTGTTGAGCTACAGAAATCAATATCACCGCTGAAAGATTTAGAAAAAAAAAGCTGCAACTTTAGTATCAATTTTTTTCGCTATTGTCCTCTGTCACGTGCCCTTTTTTTCCCTTTTTTTGGCAAAAAAGAAAAAAAAATCGTTCACGCTTGATGCTTTTCTCGTGGCAGCTGCTGAATCTTTTGGATCTGATCGTGAAATGACCAACCTCTACTTCGACACCTGCTTCGTTGCACCAATTGATATCTGGGGAGAGTCTGGATTTTGAAGAGAGAGAAATGTTGGCAAAAAACTCCCAAAAAATCGTTTCCCAGATGGTCAAAACTGTGCAAATTTTTTGATCTCTTTTTCGCAAAACTGGCAAGAAGGGGAATCTTTGTCAGATGGTCAAACATGTTGACTTATTTTTCTATTTTTGGGTAGACGAAATCCCCGGGAGAATAAGTTGCTCAGAAAGTACAATTTTCGGATAGGTTCTGAGGGGAAAACGGTTTTTTTTTTTTCACATTAGCAAAATGGCTCGATTGGGGAAAGTCTAGATGGGGAAACTTCGATCCTGTCAAGTTTTTCCAATGCCAAAAATTTGCCATCTCTTTTCCTGCTTTTTGGTGCAGGTTTTTTTTAAACACAATGTTTTTTTTTAATCACACCTGGCAGAGATTTGCAATGCAGAATGGTCATTGGAGCGAATGCAACGCGTGATCTCAGTTCAGCATTTGTTTTCATTCAGCATTGACGCAACCTGCAATTGGGCTCAATCTTCCACTTGAGACCTCCGGACTCCAGTTTGGGCAAGACTCTGAGTCTTCTTTTCTGCCATGACCACAACAACTTCTGCAGAATTGAGCTTCGACTGCACTTGTGCTGCTCCAAAACATCTCCTGAGATGCTTTCAAGCTTATCTGTGATGCTCGTCGATGCCTCAGAGGCACTCAGCAAAATGGAGCTTCAGCTGTACTGGCTGGAAGTGGCCTTGCTTCCCATATGGTCAAAATTGTGGGTGCTGGAGGGCAGCCGAAACTGGGTCAAGTCGTGCATGACCGACTTGTGCGATGCTTTGCCCAGCACTGACTTCTTGAGCAGTGAAGAACAGAGCAATGAGACCGATTTCTTCCAATCAAGCCTCCCTCAGCTGATGAGCCAGATGTCATTGACAGGGTGGCTCGCAAACTCCGCTTTACGACGCACCCTGTACACATTGGACACACTCAAAAGCCCGCCAAGGACTGCGACCGCTGCTGCAGGCAAAAAAGCCAGAGAATAAAGTAAAATGTGGCAAGTGTAAAAGTCTGGCTGCTCAAGCATTTGGCTAAATGGCAGCAATAAAGAAACGGGGCCAAGAATTTGTACTTCCTCTCACCCTGTAAATGTGCCAACAATATTCATTTTGGCTCAGTGGAAGCAGCTAATTTTCGACCTGGTCGCAGGTGAAGAAGAGGAAAAGCCTTTTTTTTTTTTTCTTTGTCTGAATTTTTTTTTGCCACATCCTGTGGGGATTCTTGTCAAACCCTCCCAGACACAAACTTGGGTTTTTTTTCCTTGACATTTCCCCCCCCCCCTCAATGGATATTTAGTGGCGTGACCAACGCCCTGTGGGCCCCATCACGGCCACCCAATCTATCTATATTACTATCCTTTATTACAGTTAACTTTTAAGGCCAATGTGAGTGGAGAAATGCCCTGACAATAGCATTCATACGTGGCTAAAGGTGTCCTATCAGTGTCAGACATTCAGTTGAACACGATAGGTTGGGGAGGGGGGGCTAAAATTGTCCTCAGAATGTCATTCTTGGGCCTGGAGAGGCCTTAGAATGGCATTCTTAGGCCTGGAAATGTCTGAGAACGGCATTCATAGGCCTGGAGATGTCTCTGACAATGGCATTCATAAGTCGAGATACATGGATTTCGCACGAAAAATGCCCCGAGAGTGGTGTCAACGAGCCTAAATAATACATATATGGGGCTGACAAAAAGTGATCTAAAAATAGTCTCCTCACACAACACGAGTGGGTCATCTATGCAGCTCTCTTTGGCTCACACTGTATTCGCCTTTTTGGTTGAAGTAAATATTTTGCAACCTCTGTAACAATAACAACATTCCAAGGAAGATGGTGTAGTTCTCTACATCTCCTAAGGACATTCTTTAAAGTATGTTTTACAGTGGACTCCGCATGCGCTGACTGTCAACACAAGTGGGGTCCACTGTCCTTGCTGACGGACTCATGATGACACCTCACTTATAGCCACAGCCCCGAGGGTGTCGGGTGTCACCATAAGCGGAGTCCTTTGTACATACTCACTACAGAGGACTCCGCATCCACGGTTTTTTGAGGGGGCTCTATAAGCAGGCTTCACTGTACAGAGCCATTACTGCAGTGAGCTCAGACAATATAAGCAGGCTCCACTGTACAGAGCCATTACTGCAGTGAGCTCAGACAATATAAGCAGGCTCCACTGTACAGAGCTATTACGGCAGTGAGCTCCTTATGAAACGACAGCACGAGCAGAGTCCACTCACTGCACAAGAATGTGACTACTGCCACGGGTGGTACCCGAGCCCGGCGGGCCTGTGGCCTTGGACATGGCCCACCGGTCCCACTCGAACTTGATCAGCTTCCACCAGAGCATCAGCATCGTTCAGTGACCTCTGAGTTGTCTCTCTTTTTTTGCCACAAGAAGCAGTTTTTGAGGAATCGTTGTAATTCTGTCTGAACTGTTATCAAGCCCTGGTTTCCGATTTCCCTCAAGGAATCTGTTGCTTCTTCTTCTTCTTCTTCTTGTTCCCCCCCAATTTTCCGGACAAAGAAGTCGCTGGCGGCCGCAGCCACCAGAACGAGGGGGAAGCAGAAAAACGTGAGCTCGCACACATGGACGGAGGCGGAGAAGGAGTTTTTCCTCCGTCTGCCGGGACACTCAGAAGGCTGCCTTCGCCTCCTCCGGGGCTGGCATTTGTGCGCTCTCCGCCCGCCACCTGACAGTGAGAAATTGGAGATCGCTCAACAAAGAAATGTGGCGGCTTCTTTTGTGGACACAAGCAAAAATCGCGCAATTTTTGGCATGAAAAAAAAAAAATCGGGCTGGCAGCAGCAAAGTTGTTCTAGAAAAATCGGTCTGATCCGCGGAAGCCACAGCTGAGGTGGTGGTTGTTGGGTTATGTAGCTATGACTCTGGACCTGACACGGACAGCTGGAGTGCTTGTTGATGGGTTATGTAGCATTATTGGGTCTCAAAATGGGCTGGACCTGACCCCAAGTGGATGTCGTGTCAGATAACTGTTACAGGGAGCCGACCTGATTTAAAGTACACGCTAAATGCTTGTTGTACTACACATCACAATCGATGGAACCCAAGCTGCCGCTCCAGATAGTTAAACCTGTCTATTTAACTGTAAGATAGTTAAATTAGTCATCATAGTTAAACCTAAAGTGTCATGAAACAGTGTCAGTTCAGCGGTTGTTATGCTAGGTATTGTAATCCGTTAAACCTAAGCTGCCCAAAACAATGTATGTTGTGTGAGATATCATAATCAGTTTGACCTAAAGTGTGATGAAACAGTGTAAGTTCAGCGGTTGTTACGTTAGGTGTCACAATCCGTTAAACTGTTGTGTTAGCTGTCACAATCAGTTAAATCTAAACCGCCATGAACCAGTACAAGTTCAGTGGTTGTTGCGCTTATATCATAATCAGTTTAACCTAAAGCGTGATGAAACAGTGCAAGTTCACAATCAGTTTAACCTAAGCTACAGCGAAAGTTCAATGGTTGTGGCATGAATTATTGTACACCACAATAGGTTAAACTTCTAAGCCCACCAGAAACAGTGTACGCTCCATGGTTGTTGTATTGGATATCAAAATCAATTGACCTGAAACAATGTAGGTTTAACGGTTGTTGTATTAGATATCATAACCAATTGGACCTAAGCTACCATGAAACAATACCGGTTCCATAGTTATTAGATATCGCAATAAATTAAATCCGTAACAATGTAGGTTAAGTGGCTGTTGCATCCAATATTGCCATCAATTGAACCTCAGCCAACCTGAAACAATGCAGGTTGTGGCATAAATTATGAATTTCATACTTTCGGGGTCTTGGGGGTGGAATCAACAGCCAGCAGCACAGTCGAATCTTTAAACTATGATAATGTTGTGGCTGCTATTTTGTTTTTCTTAGTCGCTCCAAGTTTAGCCTGCATGCGGAAGATGAACGCCAGTGACGAGGACGCGGCTGGCAACTCTGGCCAATGAACAGTTGAAGATGTCAGCTTAGTTGGTGTGACGACTTGATTCTCTGTGCAGTGTGAGCCACAATTGGGCCTCAACTGGCCATGCCAGAGACGTCCCCGATGCCAACCCTGACCGAACCAGAAGTGAAGCGTGGCCGCTGGCAACTCTGACGCGCCAATGAAGTGACGAATGATGTCGGTGACGCTGAGTAATTGCAGATGCTGTAAACACGTCAATAAAGCTGCTAATTGCCCCATCATTAGCTCATTAAGCCGGGTGGAATGACCCCTTTTTAAAAATGCACCCACCTCGCCCACGGACGAGAACAGACGTGGCAGAAGGAATGGTTCTTGCTGCTGCAACTGCAGTTGTTTCAGCGGGCATAACGAACCTCCAAGGGAAGATCAATGGGTTCCTTCCACGCTAGATAAATCTAATTTGGGGGGGGGGGGGGGGGGGGGGGGGGGGGGGGGGGGGGGGGGGGGGGGGGGGGGGGGGGG
>JAAUXU010173798.1_pt1 | contig 12409 bp, 10 predicted proteins | sample 7278151 | NCBI WGS metagenome assembly JAAUXU01 (sample SAMN14350113, study PRJNA611818) | marine sediment metagenome | isolation source: surface marine sediment (1.8m) | place: French Polynesia: Moorea | collected 2018-08 | reverse complement strand
CTGGAGTCTGCGGTTGGTGCCTCCTATTGATGAGTGTCTTCTTTTGTTTCATCCTATGGAAGTGAGTACAGAGTGCTTTGCTCCTCTGGACGAGAGTCCACAGTTGTGACCTCCTCTGGGCGGGAGTCTGCGGTTGTCGCCTCATCTGGACGAGAGTCTGCGGTTGTTGCCTCCTCTGGGCGAGAGTCTGCAGTTGTTGCCTTCTCCGTAGATGAGTGCAGGTCCTTTCCAGCATCTGATGCTACAAATGACGCTTCTGGGGCAATGCGCTGATGTGATGGACTGGAAGAAGTGGTCGTCTTGTAATCCTTCTCTTTCTTCTCTTCTTCGTGCTTTCTAGCATCTAACTGCCAAGATCCGATCTCGTAGAACTCTTTCTGTCCTCCGCAGACCTGCTTCTTAATGACTAGATATCCACTCCTGTCTAACGGTTCACCTAGTTTCTCTGAGGCCAAATCTACGAGTTGGCGCTTCCATCTCACTAGCAGGGTCAGTGCATTCTCAGCTCCCCTGAAGGCGTTAAAAAGCATCTTCGACTCCAGCCTGGCTTCCAATTGGCAGTCAGCGGCCAGCTGAAGGCCACCTTTGCATTCAAAGGCATACAGCGACTTGTCCGTCACTTCAATCTCGCGACCGTCGATCAGCCTAGTCCAGTTGGCTGCATCCCTGCTCTCTGGGTATCCGTCCAGTCGGTCGTTGATGCACACGTACACGCGGAGCGCGTCGCACCATGCGTAGGGGAACTGCTCGCGATAAAAGACCGTAAGTCGGGCCAAGTAAGGCGAGACCGTAAGCTCTTTGTACAGTGAGGAGGAGAGCGCCAAAATGTCATGAGCGCTGCACTTTTCTCTTTTGGAAGTGATGAGCCAGAAAAGAGCAGAGACTTTGGTCTCGAAGACCAGATGCTTGCCCCGAACGGTGACGCTGGCGGATTCTGACACGTCTTCCCAGAAGGCTGGCTCATGAGCGCCAGAGAGCGAGCACAGCAGCCAGATCTTCTTGACTTCAGAGTTGCGTTGTGGATTGACGATGGGAATTGCGACCTCCATCGCACTGTGGAATTTTCTTCTCCGAGGATAGATGCCTAAGAGTGGATACACGTCCACTATGTTATCATCCTTGTCCAGCAATTTCACTGCCTGCTGAGGCACCTTTTGTAGCTGCAGACCGATCTTGATACGTTTGCGTAAAGCGTTGGGTGGAAACGCCACCGAATAAGTTCCTTCTGGGGTTATCATCTCCACCTTGCTTCCCTCGGGTCCGACAGCTTTGACTTCACCTTTGATGCGAGAAAGCACTGCAAGATATTTCGGAAAATAAGTCGTGGACAGCCTTATGATTCTTCCAGTCTCTAGGTCGTCCACCACCGCCTTCAGATCCGTGCTGTTCACCACGTCTTCGTAAAGTTGGGCCTCTTCGCCGTCGCCCCACCCATCCTCCGGGGTGGATCCCACAGATGCTGGATGTTCCTGCCAATTCTCGCCGTCTTCTGAGCGAAGCACCACCAGCTCTCTTTCTCCGCCTCCCAGCGAGGCGAAGTATGGGATCTCAAGCAGCACGGGAAGGCGAAACTTGGCTCCAGCAGGTCCTGCCTCGACTATGCCGGAGGCGAGGGCATCTCGCTCACGAAGCGGCGGCCGCGGCGGCAGAAACGGCGGCGAACGTTGCCTGACGAAGCGGCAAGTGACGCGCATGGGCTGCTCCACCGCTCCTGGCGGAATCAACACGCGGAGGCCGGAGCCGCGGCACCCAGTCATAGCACCTCCGCGCGAGTCCACAACGAAACTGACGAGAAAGGCGCCCTTCACTGGCGACACGTCAGAAAAGGAGGAGGAAGTTGGAGACGTCGGGGCTGCCGGCCCATCACCGTCTTTCTTGACCTTGTCCACCTTGGCGTAGACGGGCTCGCCGCCATTGGGGATTCCCTCCGCCTTTTCGTCTACGTGGTCCCCCTTATTGCCATTGTGCGCATTCTTGTCATCCTTCTTTTCGGGATTGTTTGCCTCCGAGGACACTGGCTTGGCCTTGCGGCAACAGTTGAGATTCTTGCACAGGCCCATCACTGCGAACGACGCGTAACTCATGTGCCGCCTTCTCTCAGCACATGCTACTGTCAGCCAGTAACAGCTTGCGCATGTGCTTATGCACTTTACTGCTACAAAGTATTACGTAGCACAAAGTGTAGAGGTGCACTTGAACAACTGGAAAGCGATTGAAATTGGCCTGGGGTACAGTCGAGGGGGAGGACAAGTGTGTCTCTGCTCCTCCTGTCGGAACAAGTGAAAATAACCTTGGGTGTGGCTTTGCTGCATTTGCTTGCCAGGGATAGCTTGCTTACGTAGTAGGAGAAAGGGAGAAAGTAGAAGGAGGTGGAAAGGACGGACGGGACAGCATTTGACGAACGCACACCTTTTAGCGAGTTGCGTAAGATTCTGGATTGTCAGAGCCGCTCTCTCTCTCCATCTCCCCCTCGAAAGTGAACCCGAGGTAGAAGCACGAGATCGGGCTCTCTCCCTCAGGCCACGAACACGACGTTGTCGACGTTCATTCATTTTTGTTAGACACACACGTGCATGATATGCTGCTGGCTGGGTGTGGTCAAAATGAGCCTGCTTGGACACGGACAGAACAGCACCGTCATAGCTAAATTCATTTCCATGAGTGAACAAGCGTAGCATAGTAGGAGTAACTCATAGGTTGCTTTGGTACGCTCAAGGAATAGAAGGGAATCTTCAGTTAGAAAATAGAAGCGAGTCAAAAAGTTTCGACGTGTTCTGCCCTTGCTACTAGTTATTGTACGAGTCACGCGTGAAGCTAAACTCCTTTGCATTGTCAGAACTTTGCTTTCTGGCGTGAGGTCTCAGGTCTCAAGGAGTCAACTTTTTGCAGGAAGATATTTGTCGCATTGCACAAGAACACGCAGCAAAAGGTAGGCGAAGAACGCTGGAAAGTGCACAACAAATGACAAACATTGCTGGAAATACGGTCAACTTGCTACTGAAGCAACAATATAAAATATAACTCTTGTCGCCAGTCAGGTCAATCATGGCGTGCGTGTAATTTCGAATGCAAAGGGGTAATCAAAGCCAAACGTGCCCCGTCGCTATGCTAATTAATATTGCAATGATGTCATTACCTGCTGACTGACACCGGTTTTTAGTTCGATTCAGCATTCCGATGACGCGCGAGCGGAAGTGACTTTTCCTTTTCCGGTCGCTGGGTTGGGTGACCGACCGGTGAGAAAGATTCCGAGGAAGCTCCCGGTGTCGCTGTCGCTCTCCTCGGCTCCGGTCTGCCTGTCCGCCTAAGCGCTACTCAGCCCAGTGTAAGAAGACTCAGGCTCAGTCACCGTGAGCAGCTGGCAACTGTCAACAAAGACAACAGTGAAGTTAGGAGTGGAGCTCCACTACGATCACCACTTCGTCCGAGAAGAAGAGCCAGGGGATGATCCCGTGGATATCATTGACGCCCCCAGAGTGCGACGTGGCCAACTCCTGGCTCTTGGTATGAAGGAGACAGGCGAGTCTCTTTTGCGCCTGCGCCTTCCAAGCGAGAGCCGTGACAGTCTTCTGAACGTGGGGAGTGTCCCAAAGATTACTTTCTGACGAGATAGGTGGGACGAGGCTTCCACGATGTCGTTCTTGGACTTTTTTTTCGGCCGGACCTCTTCTGGAGGTGGAGCTGGCGCGACCCAGGCTGTGGATGAGCTTGCCCCGTCGGCTACCCCACCCCAATGGATCCCTGATGCCGTGAGCAGCGACTGTTACCGATGTAACGCCAAGTTCACCACGCTCCGGCGGAAGCACCACTGCAGGACCTGCGGACAGATCTTTTGCTCCAAGTGTTGCAGCCTTTACATACCCGGCTGGCACCTGGGAAATGCAGGTGAGGACGAGACCGCAGGACACAAAAGATAACATTCTGTTTAAGTTGTCCTCTTGTTTCTACTGTCAGGAAGCGTCCGCGTGTGCATCTATTGTCACACCTACTTTCAAGAGCAAATCTCTCCTGTCATGAGCGCTGCAACTTCGAACTCTTCTTCTTCCAATGCTGCCGTCGCTTCTCGTCAGAGTCCAAAGGAGGGTAAAACGAGTGCTGCATCTGCTGCATCGTCTTCCCCCATCTCGTCGGAGCATCGTAACTCCATCATAGCACTCAATCAGCCGTTTGGTGGCGAGGAGCTGGCGCAGGACGCCGTGGAGGCACTAAGAGCCGACGCAGCTTCTTCAGATAACTTTCGGCTCAAGGATCCACGCATCCTGCACAAGTTTTTGGACCGAATCACCGCCGCTGAAGACGGTATTAGATTGGGCACCAAGTTTTACCGCCGCGGGGTCTACCATAACTGTTTCACCGGCGCCGAGTTGGTGGCGTGGATTCGTCGCCAGGACGCCGGCAAGACCGATGTCAACTTAGCGCGCGCGCTCTGTCAAGGACTGCTCGATTACGGCTTCATCAAGCCGTTTGTGGAAAGCACCGGCGACGTCTTTCAAGTGAGCGATGTTCCCTACCGAGCAATGACGCACTTGGCGAGGCGTAACGACAACTGTCACTCCTCGGATCTTGGCTCAGCTGGTGATGAGGACTTAACCTTTCCTAATTGGCTGCAGGACGGTGAGATCGTGGACGAGCAGACCCCTGTCTTTGGACTGGAGCGAAAAAGACAAGGTCAAGAGACCAAGAAAGCCTCTACATCCTCCAATGCTTTTGATGGTGATACCAAGGCAACACTCGATGCACTTAAAGCTCCTTTAATTGAACCTCCTCATCAACCGAAAGAGGAGTCATTGAGCAATCGTGCTGACCAACAGCTGGCGGATTCGTTCGCAACCACTTACAACATGCATATCGAGAGTCACCTGAAACATTTTCTGTCTGGCGAAGGATTGGACATCAACAAATGGTTCGACTACGTGTTAGAGACTGTACAAAATGTCGTGCGCAACATCGAGCCCGACATCAGTGCTGAAGGCGAGGTCGAGGTGGATTTGAAACGCAGCATCAAGATCAAGAAACTTTCCGGCGGAACCGTGGCCGATTGTGCATATGTAAGCGGCGAGATCTTTTCTAACCGATTCCCTCGAGATGCTTCTCTTCCCAGAATCGAGCAGCCCAAGCTTCTCCTGGCCGGTGGATCACTAAAACTTGAGGAATACGAGGGCAGGTGAAGTACACGTACCTATGGGACAAATTTAGTATGGTCATTCGCGTGTTTGCGCACACAGGTATGCGTCTCTCGAAGCTCTGCGCCTCCGCGAGGAGGAGCTGGCGAGGAGTGTATGTGCCAAGGTGTTGACGGCAGCCCCAGACATACTGCTGGTGGAAGGGTCTGTGTGTCGGTTGGTGCAGGACGTGTTGGATCGACGAGGGATTGCTTTTGTACACAACGTGAAGCGATCTGTGCTGGAGCGCATCTCCAAGTACTTTGATGTTCCCATTCACGACGGCTTCTCTGGGGTCTTCTCGTCTGCTGCTACCACTCCTGTTTTAGAAGGATCGTGTAGGTGAGAGAAAGTAGCTCAACAATGCTGATCGCAGCACTTAATGCCGCATTTATGTGACGTCTGAGTTTCTCCTCCCTGTCTCCTAGATTGTTTCATACCGTCCGGTGTCGCCTCTCTAATGGCCAAGTAAAAGAGCTTCTATTCTTGGAAGGAGCCGTCCGACGTCTAGGGTGCACTCTCCTGCTGAGAGGGGGTCCTTCCCATGAGCTGGAGGCAATCAAGAGAGTGATTAGGCGACTGCTACCATTTCAGGTTAATGCCAGATACGAGACTGCCTTTCTCATCGTTTCCTACGCAGATCCGCAAGTCGAAAACCTACACCCGCAGATACCGATAGAGAGAAAGACACTGTCTCCGTTCGTTGATATTCCAGAGCATTTGATAACTGAGAGTGACGAAAAAGAGAGTAACAGTAACGTCTGTGATATTGATGTGATCATTTCCAAAGACGACAAGAAAGCCAAAAGTAGTGAGAGTGATGCCACCAGCAGCCACAGACTTCCCTTCTTCAAGTCCTCTGACTGCATTCCCGTTATTGTGGATGGATCTTTGTCCGGAGATGTAAATGAGGAGAAATTGCGACAGCTGTTGGCGCACTATCGAAACGAATTCTCTTTGAGACCATTAAGTGGAAACGATTCCGAGATGTCGTTGTCACATAAACAACCAAAGCAGAACTGCGCAAAAGATAATATTGATGGAAGCGACAATAACTCGAACAAGTTCATCGCCGTGCTCTTCTCCAGCCACTGCCCAAAGTCTCGTGCCATGCCCTATTTTTGCGTGAAACCTTGGATCGTCAATATGCAGTATTATGGCCTCAATGATATGACTTTGGGCAGCTTTCTAAATATTTTCTGCTTCGCGGAGACCTACTCATGCGTCAACGTCAAGGTCTGTGAGAAGTTGATGCACAGGCACGTACGGAGGTTCTGTCACGGAGACGCCAGCATCACCCTCACTGTGGGACATTTTCAGGTATAAAGAATCGGGCTTTTGATCCTCAATATGTTAAGAACTTGCTACCTTCTCCCGCAGGATTATGTCTACCCGCAGCTCGACGATGAGAACAACACTACAGTCACTTGGCGCTACTGCCCCACCTGCCAGTTGACCACGCCAGCTCGTCAAATGACCTACGACGCCAACATGATTTCGTTCGCCATGTTTCTGACGCTCTCCTTTCATGAGTCACGACTGCGTCGACGAGGCTCTTCAGCGACCGTGTGCAATCACAGTCTTCATCGTGGCTCGGCGAGCAGCGATGGGGAAGGCTCTTTGGGCCATCGGACGCATTTTGCTCGTGGCAAAACACTAGTGACATTTGAATTTGCTCCAGTCTATGCACACGAGCTGGCGCTACCCCCTCGGCGCATTTGGATTCCTTCACCAACGGCAGACGCTGAGCGCATCGTGGAGGAGAGTCTTGGGCTGGCGGCTCACGCCAACATCATATTCAGTGCGATTCTGGAAGAAATGAGCAAGCTCAAAGGATGCGGAGTTCCATTATTGGAGGAGCAATTGGATTCGTTCTCAGCAGAACACGCACGTATGCATAACGAGTACAGGGAGCTCATGAGCACTCTCACCGCTACCCTAGGCAAGGAGGACTACCTGCAGGTGAGCATTTCTTGCGTTCATACTTACGTATGTGTAAAGCTACAACAATTTTTTAAATCTCTTGCGGCGTGCTATGTTTGGTGCAAGGGTATGCTGAAATATATTCTAGACAAATGGAGTGAAAAAATAATGTGTTTTGGGTCCCCTCTCTGCCTTCAAGAGGCACAGTAAATAAAGACGTTTGGGTAACATGTCAAAGTTGATGTGGATGTGGACCAGCTTTTTTATTGTCAATGTGCTAAACTGGAGCACTATAGTCAAATGGAATTGAAAAGAAATGTGTTTGAACTGAACCTGAACACCTTGTTATGTACTGAAGTTGTGTCGTAAAAGTTCATTGCAAGAGAGGGGGGGGGGTCAATGTTTTTTTTAAAAAATGTGACTACATCTTCACTATTTGGCCCGAAGTAATTCACGTAAGATGCACTCAGCAAGAATTATAAAATATCTGTTTTCGATCTAGCCTACATGTATGGTACTTCATGTAATGTTTGCACGCTTTTTCTTGTAGGAGGGCCGATCTCTTGTCTTTAAGATTAAACGCCACCTATGTGTTACTCTGAACACCTGGAGGAAGCTGCTGCGGTCTTTGCAGGAGTTGGGTCGCAAGGAGGAGAAGTCCTTGCAACAGCATGGTAAAGATCAAAGTCCGGCTACTGTTGCTGACCCTAGTAATGGCGGAAGCAAATTCGACGACATTCTGTTGCCCTCGTCCAAGAATTATGAGACCATCTTCAAGTCACCTTTCCCGCCGACCCAGCACTACTACATTTCGGGCACGCAGCGAATCGTGGTAGATGAGAACCAACTCTCCTCCTTGATCGCCTTCTCTCTGGGCTCACGTGAGTAAAAGTTGAACAAAGACCAATCGACCAATCGAGGTCTACTGCATCAGGAAGACCTGACAAATGATCCTAGTTTCCTTTTTTAAAATTAACTTTTTCTAGCCTGTAGGCGTTTTACCGTATGTTCGATGAAGTAGTGTCATCCACTGGACTACAGATACTGTTGACGTTTGCAGCCCACTACGAGGCCTACCTAACTGGAAGCAGCAGCTACTTCTCTGCGGTGCGTGAGGCTGCGCGGAAGGAAACCCGACACTTCGAGCACACCTTCAGCGACGGCACAGACAAGTTCTTCATCTTGGCGTTCTTTGCTGTAGAATTCCAACGCCTCCGGGACGCTGTCATCGGTAGCAGCGACGCAGCTGCCTTCGTGGACTCGCTTGCTGAGTGCTCACCTTGGGAATCAAAAGGTGGAAAGTCTAAGTCCGTTTTCTACAAGACGAGGGATGACCGCTTTATCCTCAAGACACTCAACAACAAGGAAGCCGACCATTTTGCCTCTTTTGTCCCTGGCTACATCGACTACGTCCTTGAGGGGATGGCAGCTGGCCGTCCCTCTTGCCTGGCCAAGATCCTGGGCATCTTCAACGTGGGCTTCCAGACTGCCTCGTCAGTCAAGGCTTGCAAGGCAACGCTTCTCGTCATAGAGAACGTCTTCTACGGCCGATCCCTAAGAGAAAAGTTCGATCTGAAGGGCTCAATCCGTAATCGCTTAGTGGACACGACTCCTTCAGCGACGGCCGTGGCCGACAGCAACTTAGTGCTTTGGGACGAGAACCTTCTTTTGCGATCGTGCGAGCGACCGCTCTATGTCTCTTCTGGGTCTAAGCGCACGCTGCTGGAGGCGATTACGGCAGACACCCACTTTCTCTGCCAGATCGGCATGATGGACTATTCTCTGCTGGTGGGCTTGGACAACCATAGGCTGCTCGTAGTCGGGATCGTCGACTACCTCCGCGTGTTCTCGTGGGATAAGAAGCTCGAGCAGATCCTAAAGTCTTCTGCCGGGATCCTCTCCGGCAGGGGCCAACAGCAGCCGACCATTGTATCTCCCAACTTGTATCGGGACAGGTTTAGAGAGGCCATGTACAAGAACTTTATCCTTCTGCCCGATTTCTCCTACAAAGATCCTGCCACAGCTGTTGCTGTAGCCGAGGAGGAAAAGGTCAAGCGTTGAAGCCACAGAAGATAACGTTCCCGGCCGCTCTCCTCCTAAGTCGGGCACTACCAAAGGTGCCTACGTCCTTCATCTTCTTGGACTGTTCTTGGTCCTTCTCCCCTCCCCTGAGGTCCCCAGCCCTTCTTGGAGCATTTTTCCGAGCCAGTCACGTAGTAAATAGACAGGAATAAAACGGACATTCCTTTTATTTGGCACGAGCATATTTTCTTATACTCCACAGAAATAGGAATATGACATTTTCTAATGAGCCATCGCTGTAGCATTGAGAATGACTGTCTGCAGGCATCTGGAATATATATGGGGACGTAGGAAGGAGTACGTGTGTGATGGTAAAACTTAGTGTAGTAGAAGTGAATCTTTCGCTTGCGGTGTTTATTCTTCTACCTATGTACATTACGTAAATAGCAACTGGGAATCATGTTCGCCTTGAGAGAGAAGACTTGACGTTGTAATAGGTCGACTTTTATCATACATAGTATTTACTGAGTCCAATCAGAGGGTGAGGAAGCGGGACAAGTGTCCGCGCACCCCGTCTCTGATCTCTGCAATGATGGTGGTGGTGGTGGTGGTAGTGGTCATAGTGGTGGTGGTATTTACAAGAACTTTTAAAAGAAAAACTGAACGCCAGAAGTATGGAAGATGCAAGAGTTGGTGTGGGGCCTCAAGCACCATCAGGTGGGAAAGTGGCGGACGAACCTGTCTGGCGCTCCATAGCTACAGAGACTTCTTGGTGGAGGGGCTGGTTTGGTTGGAGATTTTTCTAGGCAGCCAGCTTAGTTGGTGGTTAAAAGAGAGAGGGGGAGGATTCGTGTGTGGGTTGGCGAATAGTTTGGCTTGGCTTGACGGCAGGTAGACGTAGAGGAGGAGATCACACACGCACACGCTTAGAGTGTAGTAGTAGATGCCGCACACCGACCGACCGACCGACCGACCGACCGACCGACCGACCGACCGACCGACCGACCGACCGACCGACAGACCGACAGACCGACAGACCGACAGACCGACAGACCGACAGACCGACCGGAGCGCTCTCGTATTATACCTCTGCGGCGGGGTGCGGCGGCGGCGGCGGTGGCGGCGGCGGCGTCAAGCACACGTTTCATCTATAGGCACACTGGGGCCGGGGCCGGGGCCGCGGCGCGCGAGCGCGCGAGCGCGCATGCGCGCACGGCCTGAGCCAGGGAGAAGTAGGTCGATGGAGTAATCGTTTTCTTCCAGTTCCAACCAAACCACCTTCCACCGGTTCGCCGCCGTCGTCGAAGTCGTCGTAGTCGTCGTCGTCGTCTTTTTCGGCGTCATCCGGCAGCCGCAGGCGAAAAAGAGACTCACTGACTGGAAGGAGGAGAAGGAGAGTGGCTTTGCACACTCGATTTTTAGCTGCTGCCTCTTCTTCGTTTGCTTCTGCTCTCCCTCTCCCTAGCTCCTATTTCTCAAGCACCGTATCTTTCTTACAACCACTGGGGGGCTGTCAATTCTTAAAAATGCTTCTGGCACTGATCGCATTTGGCCTCTTCTCAGTGTCTTTCTCCCCCTCATCGAGTTGTGCGTGTGGTGCGCGTTCATGTGCTGTTGAATGACAATGTTCCTGGTTGATGTTGATGGCATTGGCTTCGCCTCTCCCCACTCTGCCGCCACTTATACTACGTTGAGCTACTTAGTTTGATGCGATGTTGCGAGGTGGCTCCGCCGGCCTACCACTTGTAGGACTGGCAGTCGCCGCCGTCGAGCGAGTGCTGGGTGGCCTCCTCCAAGGCGCTCATGATCTTGTAGTAGGGATCGGTGAAGGGAACCACCCTGCAAAGAAGGAAACGTCATTTCTGCCACGTATGTGTATATGCATGTGTATCTAGCCTTGCGGAGTCTCTGCGCTTTTCCTACTGTAATAGTACAGCATGACGTCCACGTTGCATTATGCTCCGTACGTATGGACGTACTTCTTGTTCTCTTTAGCCTCTTCTCATCTTCTCCATACGTGCGACAGAGGTTCCGCGTGAAAGTGAAAACACGTTCTCTCTCTCTTTCCTGGCTTATCGAGGCTGCCATTTGCCGCTGCCGCTCAATGGCCGCATTAGAAACGCCTTTCACATTAATACACCAAGGTTATCCGCACGATAACAATAGGCAAAAGGAGCGCAAGTGCGCTAGTTGCACATTCTTATGAGGCATGAAGTTATGGTGCATTAGTTGTCGTCCTCTGGAATACTTACTTCATGAGTTTGTGCATCTTGTACCACATCTTGGCTGCGGTCAAGTAGTCGGCGGCAGTCTTGGGGTCCTCGCAAGCTGACCTCTGAATGCAGGAGAGCTTCTCCACGTCTCCCGATGTATACATCATGAAGCACATCCCTCCGGTGAGGGCAGAGGGCGACAGCACCTCGGCCACGGTGCTCCTGCGGTCAGCGCTCCTGGAGTAGCTGGAGTAGGATGAGTTGTCGTCGTCCAAGGTTAAAAAGCCGAAGGAGACGGCGATAGCGGCAAGAATGCCCAAGATAAGCAAGTTGGTGAGGTTGAGTGTGAGGACTTCCGACGTCGAGGACGCCCTGGCCAAGAACTCGAGGGTGGTGGCAACCAATGGATTGACTTCTTCGGTGGCGCAGGTGCCTGCCAGGCTGCAAGCCAGCACCACTAAGCCGGTCAGCAACTTCATCGTCTGTGTGCTGGAAGAAGAAGCAAAATCGCTTATTAGTGCCAGCAACGACGACGAAGATCTTGCATGTGCCACCACTGGATGCCGACAGAGAAATCCTAAGGCACACAGTGAGGGCACGAGTAAGAGAGACAGAGAGAGAAAGAAAGAGAGAGAGAGAGAGAGATCCTGTCAAAAGTGCCTTGCTGCTACCACTGCTGCTGCTGCTGGCGTTCCTGGTCTTGCTCCGGCTGACGCGGGCCGGCGACGGTGCCAAAGCCGAACAAGGAGGAGGTGGTGCCTTTTTTGCCCGCACGAAAGTAACTGTTCACCGAATTCTGTCCGGAATTTCGATGCGCCCCGGAAAAATCAGGTAACTTCGGGGGTAGCGGGGATAGCACACCTTTGAGCAACGGAGAAATTCTTGACAACAGCAGCAGGAACAGGAGCAGGGGCACGAACAAGAGCAGGAACAGGAGCAGGAAAAGGGCCCGAGCAGGAGCAGGAGCAGGAGCAGGAGCAGGGGCAGGCGCAGGCGCAGGGGCAGGCGCAGGCGCAGGCGCAGGCGCAGGAGCTGGAGCTGGAGCTGGAGCTGGAGCTGGAGCTGGGGCTGGAGCTGGAGCAGGAGCTG
>JAAUXU010022089.1_pt1 | contig 12409 bp, 8 predicted proteins | sample 7278151 | NCBI WGS metagenome assembly JAAUXU01 (sample SAMN14350113, study PRJNA611818) | marine sediment metagenome | isolation source: surface marine sediment (1.8m) | place: French Polynesia: Moorea | collected 2018-08 | reverse complement strand
GTCTTATACTATTGCACTGTTCGGACCAACTAGGTCTAAGGCGGCTCAAGGCCCACGTCCCCCTGGGCATATCGTGCTCTTGCATATTGTGTCGTAAGTGGAGGACACGAATATCTCAGAAAGATATCTCCAATGTCATGGGCCTCTTGCACTCCCTTTTCCGCAGTCTCTGCCAACATAATCTACTCTCTGCCAGACAAAGTTGTGCCGGAGTGCGTGAAAAAAGAAAGTCGCATTTGTGTCTGGCCGAATGTTCCGCCTCTCTGAGACCGTAGGCACATTGTGACTGTCACGAGGTAAAGCGAGGCAAAGGACGGTAAATAAGAATTCTCGCACAGGAAAGCTACGACAGCATTGTAATGAACATGTATATATTCCGGAAAGTTCCTTTTCTTAACACTTCTTTTTTTACAAGCTTGGCCTCTTCTCATCTTTGTTTGACACATAGACAACTATAAAAGCTCCCAAGAATATGCTTCCTCTGGTCTATGCTATGATTCACACCGTATATAACATGTGTAAGTGTAGCGAGGTGACGGCTTAAAAGTAACCGCGCATTGATTGGTATTTTTTAGGTTGTTTGGTGGTTTTTTGACGGAAAAAAACATATGCGTTCGAGGTGATTGACGCCTTTTTCCCAGGCACCAATTGTAATGTCTTTTTGTGTCATTATATGTGTAGATAACAGATGGAATAGCACGAGTGTTGTATGTGCTACGTTGATAAAAGTCCTTCGGAAGTCAGCCGGGAAATACCGTTGGTAGTTTGCCTTTCTTTTTCTTTTTATCCCCCCCCCCTTTGCACAGGGTGTTCGAACCCACGTGATTACCCTTTGAACGAAAAGTGGTGTACCGGGTGGTGCAGCAAAAAGGGGCTCCTACGTTGGACTTCAGGTGCTCATTCTCCTATGGGATCGACACAAATTGTTAACACCAGTTCTACTCCTACCTTTTAGAGTGGTGATTTTCTTTATGATCATTGTCAATCAAAACTGTGAGTGAAGCTTGACTAAGGTATCTCGTCCATGACATTGACCGAGAGGGGGCCAGCATTGAGAGTTCAGACACATTTGCCACGTCCTTGTGGTGGGCAACAAGGCCACCCACCCTGGCGGCCTTCACGACGCAGTTCTTGGTGTCGTGGCTGAGATTCCCAATGGCGTTGAACCCTCAACATGGTCGTGACGACGATCAGCATCACTTTCCGAAGTCAACCGGCGTGGCTGAAGCTGTTCATGGGCAGAATCAGCCGTTGATCATAATTGCCAAAATCATACCTCAAACTTAGAGACAAGTATTGAGCCCTTTTGCGGCACCACCCAGTACGTGTGAAGCAGCACATCAAAGAGAACGACACACTTATGGTACGAGTCACAATTTCTTCAAGGTCATCTTGGACTTTCTTTTCTTCTTCTTTCTGTTATGCCACATGTCTGTCTATCTCTGGCCTGTCGGTCGGTCGATCAGAACTTGAACAATGAGTCCTTGATTTGGTGCTTGGACATCGCGTGTCCCAGCGCCTCCGGGGAGATGACGCCGGTGGAGTCGCCGGAGGTTGCGGCCGCGGGGCGGGCAGAGTTCATGGAGCCGCGAGGAGAGTCGCTGAGCGAGCCCTGAAATGACACAAAAGTTGATGAGATTTCTTTTCACTTCTCGACGAGAGCCTCCTCACCTGCGAGGCCATCGACGCCGTGAAGCCGTCCTTCATGCCTAAGAAAGAGACCAGGTTCTTCGACTTGATGTCCTCCTCTTCGTCCTCTTCAATGACGATGGTCGCGGCTGCTGCTGCTGCTGTAGCGGACCGATCACTCGCGGCGGTTATCCCGACGCAGGAGGCTGAGGCCACGTTGCGGGCGGCCACGGGGTCCGGCACGTCGAACGAGGTGGCGGATGAGGGCACAGGCAGGCAATACGTGTTGATCTTTTGCACTTCCCGCTTGCTCACCTGTGGATGAAGAGAAACGAGATGAAATTTTCCACAAAACATCATTCCGAGGTCAACTACGAAAGGTCCTTCTCCTTTTCTCCCGCCGACCCTTCCCTCGGTCTCCTCCATGTCCACCATGTACAGAGAGTGCGGACAAAGAGTTCAACGTGACCAAGAACTCACTGGATCTCTGCTTTGCAAGCTAATTCCACTTCCCCAGTCTTTGTTGCGTCACTTTCGGTGGGTCGGCTGCCTTTGGGATTCCTGTGAAAGATCCTCTGCGTTAACCAAAAAAACCCCACTCAGCACCAGCCTCAATGTGAACATCGCGCGACCCCTATTTTTCTTGCCTTTCTTGACACCCCCTTTGACGTTCTGTACCCTTCAGGGCTGCATTTTAACCTGAAGTCCTCTCCTTTGTATCCTTCCTTGCTTTCGAATACGTCCCCGAGCCCCGAGTCCTCGAGCTTTCATGCCAGACACGTCCCATAAAAGATTTTACAGGAAACGAGGGAGGCTTCCTCGCTTCCCCGAACCTGCATTATTTGATTTTCTGCTGTACATACGCACACCATGCGTGGGGCACACAATACCAGGCCTGTACAGGGCGTTTCAGAAGTAGTGTCTTTTATGCTGCGTGGACTTCTTTGGACTAAGGGATGATTTTTCAAAGGGCTCGAGGCAGCCCAATGTGTCCCTGAAGACGTCGGGGTCTCACGCGTGAACAAGGGCTTCAACGTGACCACAACTTCGGTGTCGGAGGACAGGACCCAGGGCGTCGGCGACGACGCCTTCAGTCGTCTCAATGGGTGATGTCGACCGCAGACTCATTGCAGATGACGTGGTTAATTCTCACCCACCCATCATTAACTTGGCTCCGTCATCTAGAGCGCACTCTACTTTTGAACAACTCAGTACGGGTCGTTTCTGTTAAGTTGCAGCCTTTTTCCACTTTTTTAATCTTTAAGCAAAAAGCCTCTTTTGTCCACATGGCTTGATGTTAGATATTACAGCGTGGCAACACTTTCTGAAACGTTTTCCACAACAAGCTTGAAGTTGGCCATCCAGACAGCATGAGATGAAATTAACGTCAGATGTTCTTGCCCCCGTTGCCCAAGTCCCACGACGCCAAAGTCGCGTGCTCTCATAAAAATGATGCTGAGAAAGAATTATTATATTTTTGCAATGATTTTTGCGTCTCTGTCAGCGAGTCTTTGGTCGCGTTCTTCGGCCACGGGCCAGTGTGTCCATCACGTCTCGTATCCCCTAAATCTGAGCCCCCAAAATGAAGCAGTTTCTTGGAATTGTCAATTTGTTAAACAATATTTTCCAAAATAATCCCTGTGACTCTTCTACAGGACCGTACAGAATCATCAGCTTTGATTTGGTGCCAGAATCCCTGATCCCTTCAGTGGTTCACGAGTTATTGACAGGCATAGGGCGTTCAGGGCTTTTCGGACATATTGTGAATCGACTAAAACTACGTAATCTACGCGCAGTGCATAGGGAATGGACGTGCGTGCCACGATGGCAAACCTCAACTCACAGTCTCTCATTTCATATCAGTTAAGCAATTATTAAAAAATAAACTTGTCATCGCAGCAATCCAAGAGATGAGGGGCGAGCGAAGCATGAACTTTTCCTCGCCACGACTAAGCTTTTGCGCATTCAACATTGATCAACGCTGTGCCCCATTACCTTGTCGTCGAGGCCCAGGTGTACGGCCAGGTTCTTCCGCCGGGTGAACAAGTTGTCCTCGGACACGGACCTGTTAGACTTGTCCTCAAAGTACCTGAGAGAAGAAGAAAACGCCTCGGAGTCTACACACAATGAAACAGTGGCTCAAAGGGCTCCTTGATAAATAAAACTAATGGAAAATAAACTATGGTTAAGTCTCTTTTTATGGGCCCCGGAGAAGGCGTAACTTTGTCTGCGCTTCTAAGAGGTGTTATTGTGGGTGTTTTGAGGAAGCTCCAAAGTTGAGAAGATAAAAGCAGGGCTGCTAAACTTGGAAGAGGGTTTTTTCACTGTTGGGAGAGGAGAAGAAAGAGATGGTGTGAAAGTGAGCGGACATGAGAGCTCCAGAGGATACTGCCGAGGCTGCTGGAGGCCGCTCTCATTATGCAGCACAGCCTCAATCGCATAGAAGAGGTCATTTCAGCTCGAAGGGTGTGCGTGTGTGGGTGGAATACAACAGCAACAGCAACGAAATGAAATTCCTCCTCAGGGTCTACTCCAACACTGATGTCACCTGTTGCATGCTCACCTGATGGCCTTCTTAACGAGTGTGGCTCTCTTCTGCTGGGCCACAGTCAGCGGCTTGGGCTGCATGGGCGCGGATGCCGCTGACGTCGTCCCCGAGGCCGACGACGGCGAACCCGCCGACGGAGATTCCGCGTCCTCGGCGATGCAGTGCAACTGCGTCCGCTCGCCCGTCGTCAGAGAGAGCGAGCGCTGCGTCGACGACTGCTGCTGCGCCGCTATCGTCGTCGGAGAGAGCTCGTTCTTCTTGGGGGAGGATGTGGAGCAGCTGTCCTTGTCCTGCTTGTCGTGGGTGCTGAGGAGGAGGGGAGTGGGGGTCAAGACTACAACTTCACGCACGTCCGCACTTACATTGTTACAAATAGGGACGTGACAAGCAAAAGTCTTTTTCTTTCTTTCTTTCTTTCTTTCTTTCTTTCTCTCCCTCCCTCCCTCTCTCTCTCTCTCTCTCTCTCTCTCTCTTTCGCGCACGATTGCACGCACAAACATCAAGCAAGCACAAACAAGGAACTTTCGCCCCAGTCTCCCGAACTTACCCCTGCTGCTGTTGTCCGGTTGCCAACGCCCTGCTCGTCCCCGACGACGACGGCGACGATGAAGACGGCGAAGAAGAAGAAGAAGCCATTTTTGCCAAGCGCTTTGACACCCTCTTCTTCCTCCGTCCGTCCGTCCTTCCTTCCTTCCCTCCCCTCCTTTCTCCCGAGGGCCTCGGAAACCAGGCAGGCCTAGTGGGCCTCGATGAGCGCAAGGTGTCTCCTCTGGGCCCCGATCACAGGAGCTTTTTTCTTCTTCAGTCTACTTCTTGTGTTCCCCCCTCCCCCCCATCTCTGAAGCCTCTTGCGTTAGGAGGGAGGCAATTTTCTTCTCAGTCCCTCTGGGAGAGAGAGAGATTTGCACGAATGTTTTATGCTCTCAGCGGCTTTTTCTGAGCGATTTCGTGCGGAGAACGTGCAGAGAAAAGAAGGCCGATAACAGCAATTCTGTCCTTCCGGCGTCCTATAGAACTGCGTTGTTCTCTTCCTGCATCTAGGCGCGTGCAGCAATGGGAGACTCTTCTGCACCACCCAAACGGTATCGCCGCAGTCACAACTTGACGCCGGTGGCGGCCGCGAACAAGGATGCGCTGCTTGGGAAGCTCTGCTGTAAAAAAAATATAGAATGGAAAAGTTAAAGCGAGTTAGAGGGAAATCAGCGTGCTTGTCCGTGCACGCATGCGAGACAGAGAGAGAAATCTCATTTGGACGTGGTGGTTTAACGTTTGTTTTGGCTCTTCTCTCTCTCTCTCTCTCTCTGTCACCGGGTGGCGGGCAAAAAATGCCAGAGAGAAAACAGTCGCATGGCCTTGGAACTCCATGTCTGCTTCTCCGTGCGAGGGATCTTGGAACAACATTTGGACTGGCAGCTTTGGCCGTGACTGTGGGCACGTTGTTCTCACCTCAGACTGCAGTGTACAGGGTGTACGAGACGACTGGCGTGAATGCCTGCGACTTCACTGGGTCCGCCAACGTGCAGCGGACTGGGAGCAAGTGCCAGCTCCGCCATATGTATCGTATGCACCAGGTGCCCCATTAGGCCTGTTGCATAGATGTTATACGACAGCAGCAGCAGCTTCTAGCAACATATTCCTAGGTCGGGCTGACTTCAGCCCCCATGGCGCATGCATGGAAGGCCCCGCAGGCATCCAACTTGGTGGCCACGGAGGACTTCACGGCCTCCCTGCTGAAGAGCGACCTCGCGTGTTCGACAACTGTCGTCAACCGTGAGGAAATGCGCTGTCCAACCCCAGCATTGTTTATTGGACACCCTGTACAGTGCAGTCGCAAAGGCCCCGCCGTAAATTAAATGGAGAAAGAGGAAAGTCTGAGTGGAAATGGCTGAAGAGAGAGAGTGACAAATGTACTTTCTTATACGCCCACACGTGCAGGAGACAAAGCATCGTCATCGCCCTCTTCTCTGCACAGACCAACACTGTCCTCAATTTGTTTCTTGTCCCACCGATCAGCAAGCGGACAGCGGACAAATTTGGACTTTTTGTGCGATGCATAAAGAAAATAATGATCTTTTGCTGGATGCTACTGCTGTACTGGAGATTTAATGACTGGCATTTTCAATTAGTGTTTACACACTAAAAGTGCCTAAACACTAATCTACTACTTTCATTTCCATCCATCACATCTAAATGCATCTGTTGTCGATATAGAAATCTCTATTCCAATTTAAGCAAGTACTGAGGTCAATTATTTGGAATTTGAGCGTGATCAAATAATTCAGAACATGCAGCGTACCCCCTCCTCTCTTTGATTGTTCTCTTAAATCCCTATGCCCTGCCTTAGAGTGTGAGGACGCTGGCACGACCACTAGCACGACCAACAGCATGTACCACCTGACCCAGGAGTCTGCCCGCTACAGCTGCAACTCGTGCGTCACAATAACAGCAGCAACAGCCTTCACTGCTGCGAATCATGGAATGACCGACCTTCCTCGGGGTTCTTCACTTTATCGAACGTTCTCATGTAATTAATTGGTCCATTGCAAAAAAGAAGCAACACTTTTACACCCAACCTCGAATCTTCACTACGTCAAAGTTTGAGCGTCATGCGAAAAAAACGCCGACATCATGGAATTCTGGACTTTTTGGACTTTGTCTTGAACCTTGAGTTCTCGAATTGAAATTTCAAGGCCTCACTCTGCAATTTGCTGTCGTCAGGGTGCAGCGGGTTTGACAGAGCAAAAACTGTGCGAGGTCCTTTATTGCCAAAAGAAATTGTAATAACGTCAGTCGTACTTTGCTCCATCTTTCTTCCGTTAAGCACCGTAATGTGATAGTGGGGTTAAGGATAAAGTGTGTGCGTGTGGGTGGGTGTCGCAGCCTTGTCAAGCGTGCATAACCAGCCAGGGGGGCCTGACTTGACTGGCGGGGGCGACGCAGTTGCTGAGACATCTGGTGAGAAAGACCGCACACAGACTCTGGTGTTGGGGCAAGCAAAAGAGTCCAGAAAAATAGATGACCTCTCTTTTTTTTGGGGGGGGGGGGATGATGAGGGGTCAAAAATGGGTCATTCAGTCAGTCATTTTGGGACAAAAGAGGTGAAGACAAGAAGCATAAATGTGCGGTGACTTATAATGTGGCTCTGCTGTTCAGTGACCTCGTCTGTCTCTCCCAATGCTGATGGACGAAAGAGATCTTCGTCTACCTCAACGTCCTGGCTAGGACGACATCTTAACACAGACACGTCCTCACGTCCTTTTTGAACTATTTTGCTAACACTCATTGTTTGAGCAACGAGAGTAACAAGCGGTCCTGACGTCACAAGAGGGCGCCAGCAAAAGTCGATAGGATTGCTATTGATGCACCCGACTTAACCCTTTCCTTTCTTTTCTAGCCCTCGCTCCTTCGTAGTCTGCTCGGCTCAGGAGGACCGGGAACCGAACTTTCTTATGCTGAACGACTTTTTTGTCCTGAAATTTCGATCAAGACAAGACTTCATTGTCCTCATTCCTTTTTCTACCGATTTATGTCACTAGGGAACGTGGGGTTGTTTAGCAAAAGAAAATGGCATATTCAAAAAAATTAAAGGTTTGATTGTCTTGTTTGTCTGATTCCTCATGGCCTGAAACTGAAAAGTCAGTTTCAGACCATGAGGAATCAGACAAATACAGTCGGCTCTCGATATAACGTTTTTTTTCTGTCAGCAGGGATAGCAACATTACATTGAGACCCAATAAAGCATAAGGTATAACATATAAAAGGTCACTTAAATTTTTTTGAATAACTAGTCTTTTCCAGCCCGAACCCTAAAAAAACCCCTAACCTGACCCTTTTACTGACACTCGCTCCTTTTCCTCTCACGTAGTCAGCGCTCGCTTGTTACTCTAGCACCGTTGTTCTCTTCATACCCTAGGGGTCCTTCTTGGCCCCTGGGGCCACGGAGGGCACGGGAATGACCAAGTTACGTTATGGCCGCAAAAAAAGGTCTTTGTCTTTGGCAAAAGTATCTGAATTACGGCCAGGCATATTTCTCCGGTGTCTCCTGACGCGACAGTGGCAATCACACACACTGGCGTCTCTGGCCCACCTGAGTGCAACAGGACCACAATGGCACCTGTCCAGGTGTGTGCAACGTTCGGCGCGCTCTCTGGAGCGATGAGGACTGAGCTAAGAAGTTGTGTCTTCCAATGAGGAAGCCTTGAATTGTCTCTGCCTAATGCAAGTCATGGCTTTTGTTCGATATTTTAGAAAGTTTGAACATCAAACAATGATAGGAAAATTTCGAAGAAGTGATTGAACATTACCAGAACCATGAAATAAAGTGATTTTTCATCTATTTTCTCGGTGCCAAATTTGCAACGTGTCTTTCTCCGACAATTTCACCTTCTACACACCACATACTTTGCCTACAGACGAGCATTTTTTAGAGAGCTGAGGGCATCCACGGTGTCATCAGGCGAGGAAGACCTCAATCTCGAGGCAAAAAGTGGAGAAAGATCTGGCTGCTTCCCAAGGGTTCGATCAGCATAATCGAATGTGTGATATTTTAGACTTGGTTTGTTCGAACGTTGCTTGAATTTTCGAATATTTGAGTCGTGCTTGAGTCTTGGAGGAACCGATCGAAGCGCTGCAAAGTCGGCTGCGTGGCAACCACCACAGGCTGCACAGACTGGACGATCTGCAGCATAGGAACTCCGATTGAGTCAAGTCACTGGGGGGAAAATTGACTTGGTCGGCGGCCATTTTATGCACTGCACAAAACTGCTCCGCGAGGGTCAATGTTGTGGCTCTCAGGGAAGTCTTTGTTGTTCCTAACAGACTTCTCAACAAAGACTGCGGAGTCTTTTGTAATGTTCACTTGACCAAATGTTGGACTCTTTGGTGATCTTCGCTTTGTCCGTCAAAGTACACTGTTTCTGCTTTTCTCTCTCGCCATTTCTAATGCTTCATGTTGAAAGTCCACATTGGTTAAATTGCAAGCAAATTCGTTGTTTCACAATGGATTTGTACTGTTGGACTATCTCAACCACTTATGACCGTGCATAAAAGACTGAAGAAATCAGAGGTGACAAAATTTCCTGAAGGACTAAGTCACAGACTCTTATACAGTAAGAAAAAACCTGTCGTACATGAAAACTTGACTAAATTGCAGCTTCACTGTCTCACACGCAGTTGAGGTCGATAGTTTTCGTGCGGCTTGAACAAAAAGAATCGTGTCAAAATTTCTAGAAATTGCTAATACTGCCTTACCTCTACGGCGTTGTTAAATGAATAAATCACCATTGATGTATTTTGGATAGCAGGAAAGACAATTCTAGTGTGTGCACTACCTACAATGGTTTTCAAAGTCTCACCTGCAAAAGTCCAAAAATGAGGGGAGGTGGGGGTGAAAAGTGGCCAAAAGTTTTCGCACAGAGCTCCTGCTGAAGCTCACTTGTTCATGGTACATTTAAGTGGCTCAGGACATTGCTTAAAAGAAGTGCAGCTGTCGCTCTATGGATTGTCACAAGCACTTTTCATTGGCTTGAAAGAGACCGTGCTGAAGCTTATCACTAGAAGTTGGTGATTCCTCAGACCATTTGCACTGTTACTCGACTACAATCTTTCCCGCACAGGCCTGTGAAAAGTTTCGACCACAACTGTGAAATAAGTGGGATCTTTATAGCAGAATACAGCTCGGCCAGAACGGTCCCCCTTGCACTTGACGTTACGCTATTAACCGCGTTTGGGTAATAGAAAAGGGCATTTTAAAATAACTGAAAACTGACGTTTGCATTACGTAAGTGTGTTTATTTTGAAGGAGCTGCTGGTTCCACTCGTTGAAAGCCTTGTCATCAGTTCAAAATACAAATTTTATGCATCATAGATGTCGTCACGACGTCCTGTAGGCTGGTATGATGACCAGAATGTTCAGGTAACCTCAGTTACCTGAGCTGGCTTTACATTCGTTGACCTTCACTGAGTAAAGTGCAGCCAGCCAAAACTTCAAACATTTGTCAGCATAGAAAAGAAGAGATGAGGAGGCCATTCATAAGTGGAACCACATTGAGATAGCAGAAGATATGCCGCTGCTCCAGTCAACAGTGCTATTGCCAGTGCTATTTCGCTGCTATGTCAAAAATGGCATATATATTTACTAGCGCTTACGAACAGGTAGGCAGACAGATGGACAGACACATACGGCCCTCGTGCTTTATATATTAGATTGTAAGTCTAATCTTAGTTACCACAATGTAGCAAACACATTCATAGCCAAAGACGTCTCATGGTCATGGACTAATCATGGTCATATAATCATAATCACTGATCATGACCTTTCTAGTCATAAGTAAGTTAATTTCAAGCTATCATATTTATCATAAGTTTTTAATGGACTTACGAAGTCAGTCCAGTAGAATCACCAGGCAGGGTGACCAGGTCTTGAGAGGCAATGCCACAAGACTGTGGCCTAAAATTGGCAAGAACGTGGCAATGTCATTTACTGTAAGACCAAAATGTTTACTTTCAATGGGCATACAGAGTTCACAGCCTTCATAGAGACAAAGCACAGGGTTTTTTTCACCTCTCGCAAATGGCAAGGGTATAGCTGAAGAGGAATGAGAGTGAGATCAGCTCCTACCAGTTTTCTTTAGCATTCTTAGGTCGAACTTGAGTATTGACACCAATATTTAAATTTGAAAGGAAGTCACAAGCAATATGTTAAAGTTGCAAGACCAACTGAAAAGTCACAATATTTGTGACCAGTCAGAAGACCTGGTCACACTGCCTCCAGTCCAGGGGGAGGAAGAAAAGCTGACGAGAGAAACTGGGCCACTTGGGACGATGTAGCTGGTGCGGAAGTAGTGAATCCAACTTTTTTCAACGCGATTACATTCCCATACAGCAGGTCAGCTGTTATGGCTATACAAGTCAGCTGTTGCAGCTCTGACTGCCAATTTGGCCGAAATTAAGGATGGCCTTTCTTCTCTCTTCTTTTCTATGGTCATGACACTCAACCAGCTGCCAAAGTGCATAGGAAAAAAGAGAACAGAAGAAATACTATTGTATTCAAAGTCAATTAAAAGTAGTTCTGCCTGATCCAGTCAATAGCTCTGCCCTCTTCATCTGAGAAGGTCCAGACTCCTACCTGTCAATGAAGGTAAAATGCGAGAAACACCGGCTTCTATGTAGTTTTTGCCACAGACAAGGAAAAATAACTATGAAACTTGACTCACAATTCTTGATACGTTAGCTGGTTCAATCCATAGTTGAGCATGAGAAAATATTTCCTGGAAAAAATCTATGAATATTTTTTCTCCGCCTACCGTTTCAGTACTCGGGCTTTTACGTGGAGTCGGTCTAATAAATCAGTTTCTTTTACTGACTGACTTTTTTCCACTGAAAAATGAGTGAAAAAAGTTTTTTTTCCACTCATTTCCTACTCTTTTCCCACCTATTTTCTACTTTTTTCACTGATTGTTACTTTTTCTCACTGCGCTTTTGTAAGGGCAAACGTTGCCTTACATTGAAGCAGTTAATATTCCGGGTCTGATTTCTCGGGAAATGACTGTACTGCAAATGGACTGTGAAAAAAGTTGATTGGTTAAAGAAAATTACACATTTGACAAAAATTATGCAGTTATTCTCGCTCCAAATTGGACTCTGATCCTCCTGCGAGCCTTGATTCTTTTTTTCACTCATTGCTTCATGAAAGAAGTGTCCAAGGCTCCCTCGAGAATCAGTGAAATTTGCCCGTGAGAAGAACCTTTCTTATTTTTCGTCAAACAAATGGTCTTTCTTCTTATCTACTAGGGAGGTTTAATCGTGCACAGAGTGAACTAGGATGAACAATAACCCAATGAGAGTAGGTAGCTGAACCGAGCCTTAGTTAAGACTGTGCAGGCCGTGGAAGTGCGAAATTCCGACTCATTTCGAGCAGGAGTTTCCAAATATTAAGTTGAGAGAGAACTTTTCCAAACCATGAGGGAAACGACGAAGTTGTTGCAAGCATCAGCGTCACAGGGTGGCTTCAAACAGCTGAAAAAAGGGGTCATTCAAAAGCTTCCAATGTACCAAACCAGGGCGAACGGAAACCGCGGTTTGTCTTGCCACAGCTGGTGTGGTTTCTGCTGGAGAGCGATGACTGCGTCAGGAGGTGAAAATTCAAACCAACTTTGAAAATCTCATTTGACATTGCGTCAATTGCATCAAGAATTGACTCATTTCCATCTCTAACAGGAAGGGGGGGGGGGG
>JAAUXU010073545.1_pt1 | contig 12411 bp, 6 predicted proteins | sample 7278151 | NCBI WGS metagenome assembly JAAUXU01 (sample SAMN14350113, study PRJNA611818) | marine sediment metagenome | isolation source: surface marine sediment (1.8m) | place: French Polynesia: Moorea | collected 2018-08 | reverse complement strand
GTCATAAAACCGTTATCGTGGCCAGTTGAAGTGAACCTTCTTTGCAAATTCGCCCACGCAGTCTTTTCCAATGGATCAATGTGGGGTGAGTCGGGCGGCCATAGCTCCGGACCCCAGAATCATGGCATGTCGTACTCCAATCAGTCCATCGTGGTCTAGTCCGTGTGGAGCCTGGTACCACTTTGAGCGACATGAGGCCACTGATTTGCATAGAGCCTGATGCCTTGGCAACTACGTGAGCGGTGACTTCTAAAATCCATAGTCTTCTTCCCATCGGATTGGTCTTTTAATTGTGAAGGAGCTTCCTTTTGCTTGACATTTTTAGTCAATACTGCCTGATTACAATGGCTTTCTGGGGACTCCTGGATACTATTTTCTGTCAGTGGCAAAGCTCACTCCAATCTCGTTTCTGGCTTCTACCAATAGCTATCAACCCACCAGAAGCTGGAGGAACCATCCTGTATTTTGCTTTTGACAATATATGCAAAGCCATCAGAGTTAAAATGAAATAAATGAGTCAAGGTCTCATCGCTGCTGCAACAAAACATGCAAACAAAACGGACAAAAAGTTATAACCCAGCAGGATCTTGCAGGAAGAAGCTGGAGATGGCAAAAAAGACATGTGTAATTCTGTTTCAAGAAGCTCGTCTCCAGCACCTACGGACAGCGCCAACTTCAGCACCAATAATGTCAGCGGCGTCCAATATTGAATGCTGGCCAACATCTTGAATACACGCGAAAGAACGGCCAAATGGAAAAGGTATATACGTATACCTTTGACCTTTGAAGCACTTCCTGATGCAGGAGCATCGGCTTCTGTAATGTCATAGGATATGGCTAAAATACGTAGACCCCATTGACTTTTCCAAGAAAGTCGGCCCTCACACCGCAAATGTGACAAAAATGTTCTGCCAGGGAACAGCAATAACATTTCGAGAACCCACATGTACAGTCAAATGCATTGTGTTGTCGTCCCTCGAAACAACCATGATCAATAGCTGGCAAAATATGATCAATCTGAAAACCTTTTCGACAAACCTGGCAGCACAAGTTTTTTGCACACAAACAACACCAGCAAACACACAAAATGTGACGGAAGCCCTAAGATATTTTTTGCAGGACAACCTTTACAACCAATGACAGGTCCAACAATGAAGATCACAGAGAAAGATGAGAAAATGACCCCCAAACTCCCTCGTCAGATAGCCCAGCACTTAAAACACCACAACATAACATGGCATGATTTTGCAATTCTCGTTGTGTTATGAGACCAGTGCTGTTCTCATCAGAAACGGTTATCCTGGACTGATTCTACCCACATACATTTGTGATAACGAAGTAATCAGAAAAACTTAGTGGACATAAGCATACGCAAGCACTGACGGAGGGAGCTGAGCTGGGTGCTGTGGTTCAGGCTACTGCAGTTGCACTTGTAGAGGAAGGAAGGGGAGTGATCAGTCTGTTGGGAAGTGTGGTTTCGTACGATACAAGGGATCGACCAATAGCGTGATAGTAGAACACGCTCCAAATTTATTTTACATAACAGCTTGAACCTCAGGGTAGGGGCAGGAACCTCAAACACCGTAATGGCAGTACTATACGAGGCGCATTAATAATGAATTATGAATGTCGCGCATCTACATGTACCTGGTGCTTCTACTACACTTTGTCATGCTGCAAATCACATTGTCTGAGTACATTTCTAGTGCTAGACACTACGAAGAGTCGAGGTCATGAGGAAGTAGCGAAGTTGGCCTCCTCATTGGTGCATGCGAATTAGCTGTAATCGTCCCTTGCCACTTTGAATGTAGATCACTGCGTCCGATGACATCAGGAGCAACATGAAGAGAAAGTGGAGACTCTGTGCTTGATTCACTGGAAACTTTAGTTCAAAAAGGCCCTTAAAAGCCCATCATAAAAACTTGCCAGAGCTGAATGGGGACGCTCCATTTACTCCGAGCATACGACTGCAAACTGATACCAAACAAAGTACTTCACTACTTTCAGCTCGTTTACCTTGAATAAAATTGATTAGAACTAGTTTTAAAGTGTTTCTGCCATCATTTCCTTTTTTGTCACACAACCTTTATATAGTACACATGAAACGGAGAGAAGAGGGAGTCACCTCACAGTATAGAAGGGCCCCTTGGACCAGGTGGTTGTGCTGCAGATTGACTGACGGGAAATGATGCATAACGCTATAAGGGTATCACATGAACCACTAATTTGGCACAAGACCAAGTAGCATTATAATTTAGTGGGTTTGCCTTGTATTTTACTAGTGGAAGCAGTACCTGGCTTTGCGCGGGAGAATCTATAAAGTGCGGTCACTTCTCGTCCACGCACTTCATGCTGCTCCCATTCATCACTCTAACCCTGCACTTTGTGCTGACCTCATGCCAGAACACCCTGGTCAAAGTAGTGGTCCACTCCTTGATGCTGTTTCTGTGTAAAGTTACCGACTGCTTCAACTAGCCCTATCTCATTGATATATCTCCAAATCTATTCAGTAGATGAAATCGTAAGCCTTTGTTTGGGAAGGCCACATTTCCTACCATTCCCTCCCATTGGTCCAAGCCTTCATCTTCTGTGCGTATCTTTGTTTTGCTCCAAATCCACTGACCAGCACATCCAGTGGGGTGAGTCTTCATCATTGTATATTTCTGAGGGATGTGAGGTAGATATGTGCAGACCTAGAAATGATCTGAACAGAGCAGCCGTCGTTTTTTTAAGTTGTATCATACCAAATGGACTAAACAGGTCTCGTTAATGGGCTAAACAGGTAAACGTGCTCGTCAGAAAGTAATATTAAATGAACTACGAACTAGTATTCGTATGTACTTGGTTGTTGGCCAGAGGCAGAAGTATTCCAAACCAGACTGCTTGTGTATCATGACAACAGAGTCAGCATATCTCTCGGATCTTGAATCAGCATGGCACTAACAGCTTCCTTGCATGAGGACTGATGAGTTGATGAAGTGTCATGATGATATTTTAACGCGTACATGCAAAAATTCGTCCACTGCTTTAGAGATTGAGCAGCAAGACAAGCTCATGGTACTTGTACGTGACCTATGAGTACTAAGAAATGCCCTGCTCAGTAAACACTACAGCTGTCTGTGTCCAGTGGTGTATGCACGTACAGCAGCAAAAAGGGGTGTTTCAACATGTTTGAGCAAGTAATACAGTCAGCACTGGAAAGTGAAAAAAATTAACATTTCTCTGCACCCGCCCGCAAAGTACAGACATAAACACATTATGGTTCTTTGTCTTTATCGACCACCCTCGGTGTTGTATCACCCATGACGTGCACAACGCCATGGCGACATGAGGAGGGTTGGTCTGGCCCTCAAAGGGAAAATATTGTAGAAACAATCGTAAAAGTTGACCCTCACGCCATACAATCATCACAGAGAGATTCGTAGTTATCCATGGACCCATTAATTACAGCTTTCAATGTCATAGTGCAACTTGGGAGTAAAGTGGCAGATGGCAAGCCCATTTTTAACTCCCTGAAAAGTCAGAACTAGTATTTGGGACTTAGAGACATTGATGATGTTTGCTCTCGGCTGCTTCTCGGCACCGAAGAGCAAGCAGTCTCTGACCAGGACGTCCGTATCATGATTCTCCCTAGACTAAACTATCACAGAGAGGATAACTCCAGCCAGTCCTGCATTGAGGCAAATATATGATGCACACAGGTACACTTGAAGAGACGACAAGGTCTGCTTGAACCCAGGAAGAGCTGTTGGCCGCCAGGTACAGAACTGAGCACAAAGTAGCTGCTGAAACATCCATCGCTAGGTGCATAAAGAAGCATTCCCTCAAGTGGTTCTTTTTGGGGTCTTTGGGAGAAAGTCACCCCTTCCAGAGATTGCAAGTCCAGAAAAGAGCAAAGGTGAAAGGTCGCACAAGTAAGACAAAAAACCAACTCATGTCCATATGTCTAGTTTCAATCACACGTCACTTTTGACAGCACTGGTGTTTGAGTGCCCACATGTCAGAACCCAAGAGATCCCTTTTGGTTGTGAGGTTTTTCAACCAAACAAGATCAAAATGACCGAAAAGAAGTCATCCAAGTGTATTCCAATCCAATCATTTACCGGGAGAAAAGAAATGAGTGGCCTCGATTGCATGACCATACTTCATGAGTATAACGCGTGTGTGCAGCAGGAAAGGTTGCTGCAGCATAGGTATTGTACATTAACATGTGACTTGTTCCCTTTCCACAAGCCAAGTCAGTGACAAGTGAACTCAAACGAGACCGTTCTGTTGAGCGAATCAGCCCAGCAAGTCTGTGCCCCCCCCCCCGGCCCCCGGATAATTCGGAACATCTTGTGACATTTTCGCGCAACCTCTGTTGGCAATGTGATGCTACTTTTATAAAAATACAGTTCGAGGGTAGCAACTTGATGACTGCTCCTGAAGGATATTGATGATGCAAAGCGGACAATGCTCGTCCCAGGTACCGACTTCTCCTCAGGTGCCATCTGTCACTTTTCCTCATTACAGTCAACCTTCCCTACGCAGGAGTCAAGATTCGTGATTTTTGACGTCTTAAGTTCCAAGTTCTTTTTGCAATCGACCCATTGGTCACGTAAGAACCTTCGATATAGCGATGAACTTAGCTATAGCAAACTCAGGAACGACTATGCTATATCGAGGGCTGATTGAGCCGGTATACCGCAGTATCTTCTATGTTTCTCATACTGTTTGTTATAAAACTGCCTACTACTTGGTCTAAACACTTGTGAAGATCAGAACTAACTGGATCTGAACTGATGGTGGGAACATTTACTCCGGATGATATAGCGGAAGTCACTTTATTACAAGCAAACATTCATTGGGTAGACAGTTAATAAGAATAGTGATAGTGAGCACTGCTCTACAGTAGCAAATTATTTCAGCGGAGACACAGAAAGAAAGCATAACGGTTTTTCGCAGCAGAATGAATAATGCAATACTCCTCTCAAGGGAGCTTCTTTTTAAAGCCTTCGAAGTTCATATACTCGTCACGGAGGCTGCAGCCGAAGTGGCGGACGAGGATACCGATGGTGGCGGCGCCGGCGGCGGCGAACTCGATGAGTTTATCGACGGCTGGCCGCCGCCGGGACCCGCCGCCCCTCCGCCATTTGCTGAGGAAAGAGCCATGGCGGCTGCCGCCGCGGCGGAGAAGCCAGTGGCGGCCGAGAACATGCCCGCAAATCCCGGAGGCAGAGGTGGCGGAGGCGGCGGCGGGCAGCCACCCAGAAGCGAAGGCGGCACGAGTCCGTAGGGCCGAGGGATGAGCGGCGAGGAGGCGATGCGCAGTCGCTCCAGTTCTGATTCTTGTAGTCGTTTGGATTTTGCTCGCCGATTCTGGAACCAAATCTTGACCTGCGTCTCCGTCAACTTGAGGGAGGCCGAGAACTCCGCTCTCTCGGCGATGGAGAGATACTGCTTCTGCCTGAACTTCTTCTCCAGGGCGGAGAGCTGTTGGGTGGTGAACGGGGTGCGCGGCTTGCGGTTGGGCTTGTGCTTCCGCAGCGTGCCGATCTTGATGGGGCCGGTGGGAGGCTTGAGTGTGAGGTCTGTCAGAGAGAAGAAAAAAAAGGCATCTCAGTTACGACTGTGCAAGACTCTCTCAGCAGTCAAGCTGGATTGATGCGATTCGCGAATCATGATTCCTTTTTTTGCGACCCCGCGCGTGCAACCGGCGGAGATTTCGCAAAAGTCTGATTGATAAATCTCGTGATGACCTCACTTCGTCCCCCTCCCTCCCTCAATAAATTTGATGTTCACCACATCACATCACGAAACGAGTTGGAGAAGAAATTACTCCTGAAGTTTTTTTGCTCCTGCGCTTAATGCGGCAAAGTGGGGCGTGTGTGTTAACTCGGCTCCTGATTGATTTTCAAAGAGACTCTAGCGTGATGGTATCGATCAAACGAACATGCAAACACGCACGAACGCGGCAGAATCGATCCGGCCTCCGCCGGCCTCACAACTCGTTAGCTACGAGTAAGTGATGTGTCAACTTGGCGGTCCTCATCTCGGGGCCAAAAGCCCTGTGGCCGACGCACTTGGGGCGCAAGACAAAAACTTTCAATGAGCCCTGTAATGGATGAAGGTGTCAAGTCCAGAACACAATGCTAAGAATGTAGGCTTGTATTAAAAATTAAAATCTGTTCGGCGAAGTCCGACGTTAAAATTCAATGTGTGTCGTGTGAGGGGAAAAAAAACTGTTGGATGGGGGCAGAGCATAAGTGCAGGTGGGAACGGAGGGGAGGGAGATCAAGGCAGGAGGGTCAGGGGCATGAAAAAAAGATGAATGATAAGGGTGGGATAACAGCAGTATTATAAAGGGACCTTTGGGAGGGGAGGGGATTGGAGCCTTTTTTTGTTTTGTCCACACGATCCTCGGTCTGCCTGCCTGCCTGTCTGCCCGCCCGCCTGACGGCGGCCTGCCTGGCGGCCTCCTCGCTGTACAAGCAGGCGTGAGTCTGTGAGCCGGCGCAGTAATTGCACTCTTAAGTACGACTCTGCTCCCCTAATCATTGGTTTCGCAAACTTTCTCTAAGGAACGCGCGCGCGAAATTTTTCCTAAATTAAGCTGTCATGAGTAGCACGTAGGAGGAAGAGGTGAAGTGACAAGTTTCACCTGAGAAAATGAGAAGGCACAAGGGGTCTCATCATCTCTGGCCCGACTTTTTATGCCCTGCCTGCCAGCCCAGACCTTGTTCAGAAAAAAGTAATTAGCGTCGACCGCCTGTCATAAACATGTGTGTAAGTCCAGCATTTCACTACCCGCGTCCACAGCAACGACTTCATTAAGTTTTTCACTTCGCATTCAATTAAGGCTGCTCTTCTCTAACTTTCTTGATGGGTCTTTCACGGAGGGAAATGAAAAAAGCGTTGCCACGATAGCTTTGTGCACCTGTCAACGGTTACACAATTGCTATGATCTTCCAATTTGCAACGACCACGATTTGCGCTGCAAAACTTCGTGTATAATGAGGTCTGAGTGAGTGAGTGGGTGGTAACGTTGTTGTTTGCACTCAGTGCAGCTTTTTTTTTTTTTTTCAAGTGCCTCTGCAAAGCAGGCTAATGATACACCAGCTTTTCGAAATTGTTGCCTCGATTACACCTCCAGTAATGACTGCGGTGACAGTAATGAGGCCGAGGGCAAACAAACAACTTGTGCACCCACCCGCATTATCACGATCCGCTGCTCATCGTCGTAACGCGTCAAACTTTCGGTCCAGACCTGTGAGCTGAGGTGGGTCTTGCCACTCTACAAGTCCCTCCCATCGGCGGTGCTGCCGGGCCCCTTTTTTTTGGCCACCTTTTTCTTTGAGACTTTTACCTTGTTTGATTTATCACATTTCTCTACTGCAAATATACGACAACATCGAACGTTTTTCCCCCCCTCTGGGGCAGACGTTTTGCGGTTTTTGTGTCTCTACCCTTTCTCTCTCTGTGTGAACCTTTTGCTTGCATGTTTTTCCCTCACCAAGGGACTTCCCCACTCTGTCTCAAAGTTCTGCTGGTCGCGTGACACAATTAAAGAAGACACCGGCAGCCAAAGCCGCGGACAATTTATGGCAATTTGCAATAATGAGTGGACTCGTTGTCTTTTTCATTACTGCTCATCAGGACAAGAGTATCATTAAGAACGACAGAGAAGGGCATCGGTGCATAAAACTAGCTCTTATGCATTGGCCGAAGCTGTCGCCTCTCCTTGATCATTACCCCCACGACTGCAAAAGCTTTTACTCGAGTATTTTTTTATACTCGGTCGATTGTAATTTGTGCTGAGCCCGGTTAGACCCCCGTTGGTAGAACTTATTCGTCGTCGTCGCATGACGAAGACTTGTCAAAAAAGGGTGAAAACTTTATTAGCATGCTTAAAGGGTTTCTCTCCCCTAATTTCCAGCTAACTTGAATCAATAAACGTCGCACCGCCGACCGCTCGGCCAGACAACGGCAGCGTTGCCTCCCTCTGCACCCGGTGTTACACCGGCCGCCGGCGTCGGTGCTCGGCGGGCACGAACGGCCCAATGTGTCTGGTGGAGCGCGTCACAGTTATGTACAAAAAGCGCAGCAGCAGAAGCAGCGGCAAGATTGTCTAGCGCCATTATTGCATGACCCCTCTGTTCTTTCTTTCCACTCTTGCCAAATAAAGACACGCAATTTTTAATCCAGGCGCTTAAAGCGTTAAAATATTCCGAATGCCTATCTCCTTCGGGGCCAGTTTAAATATGGACCACCATGCACGTCTGTGTAAAATGTGTGGCGAATCGAGGAGCCAAAGGAGAGAAAGGGTTTCTTACCAGCTTTTTCCTAGACAAAGAAAAACTTTGCTCGTGTATGTATGCACTGACTGGAGGTGGGCCTGCCTGCATGCCCACCTCCCTCGCCAACGTCCATAAGGACGCTCCGACTGTTATTTCATTTCGTGGGTCGACTTGCGTGTCTGGCAGGAAAAGTAATTCTTGACAAATCATATTCCTTCCCCTTTTCTGCTTGGCTTTGTTGTTTTGACCAAAGAGAGCCTCTTTAGCCGCTGCACCAACTTTCCAAAGAAGGCACACGACAGAAGCGAGCTCGGCCCGAGCCTGGCTCAAGCCCGGACTTAATGGAAAAGAGGAAAGTACCTATTAGGCGCTCTTTGTTTTTGCAGTCAACTAATTACGTACCTCCTGACTTGAAAAGATGATGATGCAAACCGAGTAGGGGCGGCATCCCTGGCGGCGGTCCGCCACCGCTGCCGCCGCCGCCGCCGCCACCGCCGCCGCCGCCACCTCCGCCGCCACCACCGAGTGAGGTGGCGAACAGAGGCGGCTGAAGAGCTGCCGCCGCTGCTGCAGCCGTTGACGATGAGGGAAAAAGACCTGCTAACGATGTGGGTGGCGGCTGGTGTCCGTTGGCCGCAGCCGCCGCCATCGCCGCGGCAATGCCAGCTAAGAACGGCGGGGTGGAGTGGGGCGGCGGAGGAACATTTCCCGGCGACGGCGGAACAGGCAGCCGCAAGGGAGTCAAGGGGGTCGGCATGACCAGCCGCGGAGGGGAGTGGCCGCCGCCACCGCCGCTCTTGTCGCTCCCAGGTCGGGGTGGCGAAGACGACGACCGTTCTTCGTCCTCTTCCTCGTCCACGTCCTCTTCGTCTTCATCTTCTTCCACGTCGACGGACAGATCTTCCGGGTCCTCTTGCATCTCTTCCTCGTCTTCCTCTTTGACGCTAGTCTTTGACCTGGTCCCCAGCAGCGAGTCCACGCTGAAGGACAGACGCGAGTGCTGCGCCGCCGCCACAGAAGCCGCGGCAGCGGCTGCGGCGGCCGCCGCTAACTTGCGATGCATGATCCCGACGGCGGTGTCAGCCGTCGTCTGGTTGTTGCTTCCTTCTTCGCCGTTGCCGTTGTTGGCGAGGGTGATGCTGCTGTTGTCCTCCTGGTCCATCTGCTTCATCTGATAGCCGTCTTCGTCGTTTTGGTGAACGGTCATGCTAGTAGAGCGGCTGCATCGCCTCTAGTGCAGACTCCAATGCTCTTTCAGTCATTAATCCGTCAGTTTAATTGACTGCGTACTCCACCCGACCTCTCTCGAGATACTGCCTTAAGAGCGTGCTCACGATCCTCTTCTCCCCCTTTCTGCTTCTTTCTTCATTGGGCCGCCGCGCTGTGATTCCCCGTTAGAAAAAACTGCCGCCGCCGCCGCCGCCGCCGCCGCCGCCGCCGCATCTGCTGCCGTCGCCCAGGCCGTCGCCGCTCTCGCTGTCGACGTCGTCGTCGTCTTCGTCGTCGCTGCCGCCGTTGCCGCCGCCGCCCGAACCGTTCGAATCTCCGCCCCTCTCTGAACCGAGTGCGAGCTTTCGGCGGCCAATGGAGTTCGGCCGAGCGCACTCGCTCGCTCGCTCCGCCGACAGATTGCACTCTAATGACCCAATTATCGTCAGATTCTATTAGCTACAGCTGGATGGGCATTCGCATCGGTGGTGGAACCGGCGGCTGCGGCTGCTGCTGCGGCGGCGGCGGCTGCGACGTCGGCACCCCCGTCCAAACAGCTTTCCGCGTGCGCTGCGTGTGTGTGTGTGTGTGTGTGTGTGTGCTAAACTGATGCTCTCTAGCTCTCTCCTTACATGTGGGCGCACATGCCATTAGCGCCGAGAAAATGATTCTCTCTCTTTGGGCAGCAGCAGTGGAAAAGAATGCGGTGTAGGCATATCGGAAGCTCGACTGTACTTGAAAATGGGTCACAAACATAGGCATAATTGTGGCTTTGGGCGCTGCAACCCAAGAGGTGGATGCTTGTTGGAGCTGGGCCCAGGGTCGGCCTTTCTTTCTGCCTCACACTGCCACACTTCTTGTTGGCTCATATTGCGCTCATCGAACGGGCGAGAGAGCGACGTGGGTCGTTAGTTTTCACGATGGATGAACACTCGATATCTGCAGAGAGTCTGCTGCTCAAACTAGAATGAGCTATTTAACATATTGTGGCACTGCAGCAGAGGAGGCATGCGCAGGCATTAAGGGCGCGCGTTTTTTTGTTGAGCAGGGGGGGAAAACGAGAATAGGGAAATTTAATAGTGAACGGTCGTTGATTCCTCACTAGAATCGACTTTTTTCTGAACCCGTTTTTTTACGGCGTCGTCGTCCTCATGAGTCATGTCGTTTTAAACGACGACAGACTGGTTTTCCAATAGTTTTTGTCGCCCCTCGTGAATTGGTAATCGTCTCAGAACATTCTCACATTGGTGCCCTTTGAAGCAGCCACTGAATATGCGTGAGCGCCGATGTACATGTACTACACGTCCTTCAGGCTGGACGTGTGCGCGGGGGAGAACTCCTCTTCGCTGCACTGTGTACTCACCAACTGTTGCAGTGCAGTAGAACCCGCTAGCATCGGGTTGAGAAAGAGAAAAAAAGAAGGAAAGCAAGACACGTCATAAATCGGGGGCGACTGTGCAGCAAACCCCTCTTTGGGCCCGGACACCGTAGGCGGGGTGGCGCCGGAGTCGGGTTCTCCTGCACCACGTGTGTACAGTGAGACATAGCTTAGTCTTGCACCCGAGCTGTACGTGACTCGCTACGTCCGTAGTAGGTAAGTTAGGTAGGAAGGTGCTTTCTTTTACTGCCCATTGTGTTTCGCCAGCGCTGCCACGTTGGTCTGAATGTTGGTCTGACTGAGCCCGAGTGCTCTTGATGCAGTCGCAGAGGCTGCTGCTACATATGTTGCAGCGGCAACCCTCGAACCGTGTGTGGGAAGCGCATCTACATGGGTGCAGAAGTTCATGTACAAGCGAGCTTTGCGTAAAGTTCTGCGCGTAATTGCCGGTGTGCCAAGCAGAAACTTTTATATGGGACACCCAGTATGTTGTGTGTGTGTGTGTGTGTCTGTTTGCGTCACTCCTTGGTCGGTCTAGTCTGTTGTTGCGTGTCTACATAAGCTGCAGCTGCAGCGGCCAGAAAAAACTTTGACATTGACATGCATGAAAACCGTACGTAGCAGCTCAGACAGGCTGACTTGTCCGTACGTAGAGACCAAGCTTAATATAGGTAGACTAGTACAAGTTCGATTTTTCTATCAGAACTCTCGTCATGCAACTGTTCAATGTGTGAAGCTTGCGTCGTACAATTGCAGAATGTGACTAAAACCAACCCTGTGCCGTAGGTGGCCTATAAAAGTTAGCTAAGAGATCTGAGGAGCAAGTCTGGAAAAGTTATGAGTCTGGTTTGCAGGTAGGATCACTGTACAATAGTAGAATCATCAATTTCAGTTCAGTGATCAGATAAAGGAACATGGTCTTGAGCGATTCAGATTAAAACTTCTCATTCTTATGGTCCAGATACCTCGAATGGCCGCAGTAAAGCTGCCAATGTCATTGCGCACGGAACAGAGCTGCCAGGACTTTTAGGCGCAGCATCTTAACTGTCTCCATTTGAGCAAGTGTAATTTCTGCTACCGAGCTTTTGTGTGTACTGCCATGACTTGTGGTCTCGTTTGGGTTCTTTCTAATCCAGCCAGCCTTATTTTGGTGGCACACACGTGTTTTCCATTTCGGGAGTGCGCTGTTGGCTAAAGCCCACCCGGGCTTTTCCCGGGGATCCCCGACATTAAGGATCCGCACGCAGAGGGTGAGTGAACACGAATTATTCAGTAGGTAGACACTAGCACGCACTGCGGGTCTCTGCCAGACAAATGCCAGCTACTGGAGCTCTCCTACCCGTACGTTCCACTGGTTAATTTGCCATAGACTCACGACAGCAGACGAGGGTGTCATTCGAGCCGGAGGTTTCGCATGTGACAGTTCACTCATACGCTTGGAGGACATTAAGAAAAATCTTCTTTCTTCCAGAGCTACTGTGAATTCGTGGGGGGGGGGGGGGGGGGCGGGGGGGGGGGGGGGGGGGGGGGGGGGGGGGGGGGGGGGGG
>JAAUXU010087776.1_pt1 | contig 12417 bp, 18 predicted proteins | sample 7278151 | NCBI WGS metagenome assembly JAAUXU01 (sample SAMN14350113, study PRJNA611818) | marine sediment metagenome | isolation source: surface marine sediment (1.8m) | place: French Polynesia: Moorea | collected 2018-08 | reverse complement strand
GGAGGGTCGCGATCTCCTTACGTTTTTCCTCGTTGCGCATTTTGCCGCCGAGGTAATTATTTATTTTCCTTGGAAGCTGACTGAGGAGACTCCTAGTGTTCCCAAACAGCCGGCAAAGTGTTCCTACTATGTTTTTTAAACAATTTTATAAGCCTTTAAAATAGAGTCCGAGAACTTTTTCACCCCCCGGTACGTGACGGAGAATAAAAAAATGCTCTGGAGGTTACCGCAAAATAAAGTTTGGCCCGAGTAAATTGGAAGTTCCGGATGTAAGAGAAGAAATCCAACATAGGAAGAAGTTTCTTTTCTTTCAATCTCTCTATGCAATACATAGGGTCTCCCTGGGAAGAAAAAAAAAGGTATCGAATGGGGGCAATTTCTGCAGTTGCTGCTTTTCTTAACAATCAATACGAGCTGAGCAATTGGGTAAGATGGCTGCTGACACTGCCGATTCTCGCAGTGCCATCCCGGTGCTGTTTGCTGTGCAAGCTCGGCCGGGGCACTGAAGTGCCACTCGAGTGCTGATGAGCCAGCCCAAGCACTACAACGGCTGGTGTCATTAGTCTCGGTGTGATGAATGGTCTTAGTCTGCAAATGACCTTAGTGAGACTATTTTATGAAATTTTAAAGTTGTTGCTGATTTCGAGCTGACTAATTGGTTTGAGTAAGATTAATTGTAGTACATAGTTATTCTTGTCCCAGACAGCTCATTGGATAACTTTGGAGTAAGCACGTGCGGATAACCGAACCGAAACCGAATAGTTCTTCAAAAACCAAAACCGATCAGTTTTTTCTCAGCAAATTTCAGTTTCCATTTCCCTGCCAAGTGGCCGGCAGATCGGTGTAATACTCATCCAATTTTACTGCAGAACAGCGACAAATACGAGCAATGAAAGAGAACGTCCAGCTGTGGCTCATCCCCACGCCACCTGCTCCTAGATGCTGCACTGCCAGCACCAAGAGGCTCAGCATCCCGGCATCAAGTGCGCCCTCAGAGTGCACCCCTCGGCAGCTGGCAGCATTGTCTCAAGCAATCTGGAATTCCAAAGTGTGTCTCATCTGGTCTACCTCCACAAGAGTTTGTCAGAAGTCCAGTAGCCCGTGATCATTCAGGCTCAAGAATACATGAGAGTTTCAGGATAACCCGAAAATCGAGCCCAAAACTGAAACTTTTCCTCCAAAATCGAACCCAAACCGATTTTCCAATATTTGCTTGTACCCGCACATGCTTACTTAGGAGACGAAGGAAAAAGCTCAGCGCACTGCAGTAGGACTTGGTAGGGGATACAATTTTGTTGTGCATCAAACTAAATATAAAATTGAAAAAAGGGCATATCGGAACGTGTAAGAATTGTTTAACTTCACCTTCTCAGAACACGCTAGGTTGCTACTTCTGTTGTCATGCTACTGAGGTAACATTAGGACATTCAATATTGCAGAGTAGTACGACAAATTGAACAAGGCATTTGGTCTTTCTTAGATTTAATACTAATTAGTTCGTGATCAGCTGAAGTAAGACTAATAAGGTAAATTTAACCAGAATTCCAGCAAAAGTTATCAGTCTCACCCAGACTAATCATACCACTCGGTGCAGAAAGGCAGATCACATCAACTGAGCTAGAAGAAAAGAGCTTGGATGCTGCAGTAGATCTAGTCTTCTTTGGACGTCCCATGATGACGCTTGCACATGAGTCTTTTTTCCCTTCTTTTATTACTAGTGCAGTAATGGCTTTTTTTTCCCTTTACCTTTTATGACAGTGCCGTTGCCTGCCCACTGCTCCATGACGTCGACGACGTGGTCAAGACGCCGGAGGTCGTCCAATGAGTGGTCGCCGGCCACGTACACCTCGGCGTCCCACCCGTCCCTCGGGAACTGCGTCTCATGCGCCGAGACGAAATGGCGCAAGTAGCTGTCGGGGGGGAGGAAGAGGACGGGGTCGAACTCCTGCCGGATGAGTGAGCATCCCCAGGCACCGGCCGCCAGCAGGGAGGCCGTGACCACGAGCACGAAGACCTGAAGAACAGAAGAGACAGCATGACGGAGACATGTTGATGGTCCGACTTCCACAGTGGCGATCAAGCTGTCACGACACCGGCAGGGCAGAAATGCAGAATGAAGAGCATCAATTACACAAAAAAGTGAGAGAAAATGCTTTTTCAGGGTGTGGGTGGGAGAAAGACGGAAAGGCATCGATCTCCTTTCACAACAGTTATGATGGGAGGGAAGGAGCCCAACTTTCTCCCACGACCAACCGCTTCTTTGCCGACAAAAAGCTCCATGAAAGGAGAAGAAAAGAGATGACAGCAATTTCGCCGACATGGAAGCAGCGCGGACATGATTGAATTACGAAAATTGGAAAGAGAAGGAAGCGGTAGCGGCTGCGGCAACGGCGACGGCGACGGCAACGGCAACGGCAACGGCAACGGCGACGACGACGGCAGCAGCGCAAAAGTTGCCAAAGTTGATTGGGCACGGTACTGAGTAAGCACAGCAAGGAGGAAAAAGCAAGTTCGTAGTACAGCAGCAGCTCTGTTATGCCAGCAAGGTCATCCGTCCATCCGGATATTGGAGTAGGGAGGAAGAGCGACAGAGAAAGGCCGCCAACATGACCTCTGCACTGCACTGCACAGCACTGCACTGGGTGTCCAGTGAGTCAAAGGACAGTAGGGTCACCTGGTTTTCGGCATTTTTGGGAAATGTCCCTGCAACATTGATGTTTAACCCAAAGTCTCCTCGCACATTGTGGGTGCGGGTGAATCGTGAAAAATTGTCAATTGTGGAAAAATATCATCTCATTAAGTGAAAATAGTGATTAAAGACTCACTGGTCTTTCAATGGTCTTTTGTTCAGAAGGTCGTATTATGATATGGTGAAATTTTAAATTGTGGTTTCTTGGCCCAGCACCCACAGCTTCTCTGAGTTACCTTCGCAAGCCCCCAGCTCATTTGGGGGAGGTGCATCATCATTTGGCAAAATCATTTGGCTCGCATTCCCTTCTGCATGATGCCTATGTTCACGCACGATTTTCGGAACATTCCCCCGCTCTTTTACTCTCTGGAGGGACATATTCTTGCAATATATGTCCCCCTCCACGGGGACATAATACTCTGAAATCGGTGAAATACCGGTATTCCGAAAATCATATGTTAAACTACAAATTAACGACGCGTAGTGAGTACTCATATGTGCCCTCTTTGTACTCAAACGTATTTGACAGCACTTGGGTCATTAAATGACCCTCGCACAGTCAAGTCCGGGTCGGGTACATATAGTACAACAATATGCGTCGTTAATATGTAGTGAGTATGTATCTGTGTAAATCTATGTGGCTGGTGCAGGCTCCAAAATTGCCAAAAATCAGATCAGCCTAACGTACATGCTTTCAGACGTCCTTACAGTGCCACAATGATGTAGTATGCAGGATGAGAGGATCAAGGCCGGACAGCTTTGGCCCCTTCTTCATCGCTCTTCATCACAGATAATGCCGGTGGAAAGCCAAGTGCACAGAAGAGCAGCGCAAATCTGGATGAACAGCACTGTATTATCCAGTGCGGTGCATTTTTTTAAGAGCGTATCTTTGTACGCACAGGCTATGATTTCTGCAGCTGTAGTCGACTAGTATATGTGCCACATACTGTACAAAGAGAGTCCGAAAAAGTTGTACGTGCCACAGTTGGAGATGTTGAGCACACTTTTTCAAGCCCTCCTGAGCACTGGCCTGATCCAGGACGGGCCGAGACGCATACGCAGGTCTGACTTTGCGAATCTCAATGATGACATCTGTTGTGTTGACGTTGTTGAGCAAGATTGAAACTAACTAGTGCATACGACCTTGAAAAAGTGGATTCAGGGCCGACTGACCATTTCTTACGCACCGTGTGCGCATGCGTGCATGACATATGTGCATGACATATGTGCAGTCCTGCCGATCTTTTTAGAGCAGCCCATCTTCGTCGCAACCTTAAGATAGAAATGGGGTTTGTTGCAGTCTGCCTGCTTGACGTCTCCTATGGAAAACTCTGTTCTCTTCTTGCTGGGAGACCACATGTTTTATGAGAAGCATTCCCTTAGGCATCTCTGGCCTTGATGACATAGCAGTCGTAATAGGTATAAGCTCGTGTGATCTCACCAAAGTTGGCTTCTCCTATTCCCGCATTATCCCTAACCGTGTCATCAGTCCTACGGACAAGATGTTTTCAACTATGTCAGCTGTAGACTCTGGCAAAATTTGAAGCCTCAGTCTCACAGTCTGTAGTTGCTGGAGTACTGCGAAACCGACCGAGTATTTTCACTTCCGAACATCGCACACCAGCAGACTGTCCGTCATGCACACGCCAAGTACGATTCGCTGTTCCCGGAAGTGCCCTTGGATTTGGCTCTAGCATTGATCGTAGTTTGACACGCATTTTTTTGTCTGAGAAATTTGTGGCTGCCGAACGAGGAGCCTGCTGGCTTCCTCGGGCCAAGTCCTTCGTGGTGAAGTCCTTCATGACCTTCTCGATTGTCTAGACGGCGACGTTGAGCTCTCAGAAATGTTGACGCGTTGAGATGACGCGGATTTTGGACTTTCACTCGGCCAAGAAGTCATCATTATCCTTCTAACGTTTTAAATTACTCCCTGGGACCGTCTCGATGTTCTTGCCAATGAATTCGAACGAAGGAACATAGTAGTAGCTAGAAAGATGTTGACAATTTTCGAGATCTCCTTAGGGACCATGTGAGCGTCAAGGAGATCAACCACTCTTTGCCTTTTTTGCTTGCGTGAGTGGATATCGAGAGCCAGATTGAAAGAGTTGGTATGTCAGAAATGAAAGCAGACATTAACGACTTTCAGCTGCATTCATCACCCATGCCGTGGGTTGTTATAAAAAAGCTGGAAATTTAAACTTTGAAATTTTATCCGGTCACACCTGAAATAGTCAGAATTTTTGCTTTATGTAGCAATGACTGCACAAACATCCAGAGGGAGGGATAGAAGGTCACTTAAGAAGTTGCTACGTGAAGTGAAAATTTCGACTAATCAACAAAAAATCGCATGCAGTGGACTTTTTTCATCAAGTACGTTTTCCATGAAGAAAATTTTTATTTTTAAAGCTTTCAAGCAACACTGGCAGATTGGTGTTTTCCTGGTAACTTGCCAACTTGCAAGTTGGCAGTTACCGAGAAGTTAGCTGGCAGAGCACATTTCGATGAGGGGGAGTACGCCAATACCACTTTTCAAAGTGGCTTTTTATGTCTAACTGCAACTCATGATCAATGATAGAGCCATATCCGAGGGCACTCGCTGGAAATGAACAACGCTAGTGCACGGTAAGTGCAAGCACCAACATACGTACCTTGTAATGGAGGGTGCAAAGCTTTCTGGCGAATTTCTCCATCGCCTCCTTGCCAAATTCTCTCCTACTCCACTTGGAAGGAGTCCACGTACCAACTTTTCTCTGAAAGAATTCAACCGTGATCTTAACTGTCTTATGTAAATTTGATGTACTTCTCAAGGTCTGTGGAACGCCTTACCTTTATGCAGGGGACGAATCCGTCCCTCAGCGCCTCCACCCGCCGCTGGTCAAGGGCGAACCAGGCCACAAACCACGAGGCTTGCAACAGGTAGATGGCGCCGATGCCGATGGCGCAACTCACGCAGAAAGCTTTCAGACCAGGCAAAATCTGTTCACAATGCACAAATTGTATCTCCAGTCAGTAAAAGCTAAGACTGCTTCCACAGCAAATAAAGTTGTAAAGCGCTCGTGCTGCCGTATGTAGGGCAAAGGAAGGGCCGCCAACATCGCATCAGTGCTCAACGCTGTTTGTGGCTCTTTCATCCTCATAGTGGCGCAGACGCAGTGTAAAAAATCACCACCAAAAGATGACGCTAACCTTTAGAGATAACTGAAGCGGAGAGAAACCATATCTACGTACCAAAACCTTGGCAATCTGTGCACAAAGGTGCTTTCACTGTGCCCGATATTACCCAATTCGCCTTTATGTAGTGCGTGTAGCAAAAAGGGTCGTAAAATGAAAGGAATGGAAGTGGAATGAAAAATTGCACATGAAGACGAGGGGATTTCTCCGCATTTTCCTTTTTGGGAAGGAGGAGAAGGCTGTAAATATTGCGCAAAAGTCAAGAGATCCCAATTGGCACGTCTGCCTCCCTCGCTCGCTCTCCACTTACACATGTCTCCCTTTATCATTGTGCGTCGCAGCCTCCTCAATGAATAACTTGTTAGGTTCGGTTGTACATACGCGGCTCTCATATTGCGGATCATGCCAAGAAGAAAGTGTTAAAAGACTTCCGTGGAGTTCCTTGAATGGCAAAAATATCCAACATGCGAAGACGGGGGATATTGTATTGTTTTTTCCTCTTTCCAGCCTTCTGCAGCTTCCTTTTTTCCCTCGATTATGTGCTTCCGGCCTCAAGCATTGCCTTTCCATCCTAGGGCGATATTGCCTTTTCTCCCCATCCTTGTGTAGCAAGCTTCATTTCTCTTTCTTGTCTGCATTCCCAGGCTGAGTGAAGTATTTATGTTCGAGCGCATTTGCGTGCGTGCGCACGCATAAACGTGTGCTCCTTGACCGACGAGGAACCTCTTTCGTTTTCTCTGAGGCGCATCAGGGAGCCAAGTGTACTCAGTGAACACGGAGAGCGCGCTCGCCAGCTCGGCCCGGGTGGTCCTCCTCCCCACCGCCGCTGTGTCGTCGTACGTGTGCGTGCTAGCTGCGTCCAGCGGATCTTCGTGCCGAATAGGTTGGTTTTTCTTGGTGAAAGCGCTGTTACCAGCGTGGTGAGACAACGCACTTTGCCCGGGAAGATGTGCAGGGAAAACAATGGCAAGGAGGGCAGCAGCGCCAGTCTGAGTCATCCACGAAGGTCGTCGCGGGCGTGAAGGTTGCCTCCCACAACGCCTGCCCGCATTTTTTCATTGGCACTTTGCAAAATGGCCACTCAAAAGTGATGGATTCAAATTCAAGTGGGCCACTCTCTTCCACTTTTTCTTTGATCGACAGATATTCCGATTTTTCCCTCCACTCCCTTCCATGTCAGAGCTTCTCAAGTGTCCGAACCGAACATGCTCAACTTTCCTGGCGGATGGGACGACGGCGAGGACGAGAACCACTGTTTGTGTTACAGAGGTAGAAAGTGACGGCAGTCAAAGATCTCGAGGAAAAAATGGATTTTCCTAGGCTACCAGCAGTCCCCAACTTTCCTCTTTTCCCAAATTCATGTCAAAGAAAGAAACGGAAGGCGGAAGAAAAGGAACAAAGTTACACGTGGCAGGCAAAGAAAGGGGCAACTTTTATGGAAAGAATAGAGGTAGTTATAACTGCGTCGTGTGTACACAACATCCAAGAGCCCTGCCATTAAGTGCTTCTCTCGAAGACATTTTAAGAAAGTTGCTAGTTTCTTGTAGACGTCAGATCGACAGGTACTTAAAAAATTGGGCGAATTTTTCACAGTGCGGTCAAAGGTTGAGGGGAGACCAAAGTATCTTAGATTTGCTACACATCTCTTCTCTCACGAGTGCACTGTCATGTCGGTGACAGTTGGATTTTAGGGAGATCGACTGCTATCTCTCTCTAGGTTTCAAAATGAAGGTTTCGTGACCGTCGGCCCAGCAATCTTTCCGAGAACTCACCGTCACAGCACCTACTCCGAAGGCGAACACGTCAGTGAGCGATGTGACTGTGATGGCGACGCCGGCATGCTTCAATGCCAAGCCCATTCTCTCGGGCAAGTCGTCCTGGGCGTCCGAGACAGGCAGGTTGTTCCAGCATTGCACGACCACGAACATGTCGTCAATGCCGATCCCTAAAACACCCCCAACCCCCAATTATAACATAAGGATACTTCTTCAGAGGTAAGTGTGACTTTACCGAGACAGAGGAACGGCAGAATGGCGTGAATGGGTGTATAGGGCAGCCCGAGAGCAGCCGATAATCCATAAGCGGCTGAGAGACCCATGGCGACGGCTGCGATGCCCGCCGCTGTCAAGTAGAAGCGGTGCTCCACTGAGTTAATCCTCCCCAACATAAGCATGGTATAGGCGAACATGAGTAGGTAGCCGAGCCCCATCTTGACACCGTCGAAGAAGATGGCAGACGAGCTTATGTCGTTGAAACTATGCACGGCAAGGTTAGCTTATGAAAAACTTGTGCACAAGAGCAGATGCGTCCAGCTCAAGACTCCAAATTCATATGAACCAGAGGCATAACTTTATGTGGACAAATGTGTTACAGAAAATGACACACGTGCACGGTTTCCATACAATTGAAGAACCCAACGTTGCCTCTGAACTATTGATGGGACATTACCACATCCTCCTCTGCGACATGAACAATCCAACGGAATTCAAAGCACAGTCTCTACGGGACAACTGAGAGTTCTGCACTGCCCTCGGTACGGAGTGTCCTACCTTCTTCCCACGTTGATGAGCACATTGATTCCATCCTGCTCGCTCCGGCTGTCCAGTTGCTTCATCTCCTCGATGAGCGTCCTCTCCCAGGCTAGAGTGGCGGGGTCCGCCAGATCCAACTCAACGCCTGTGCCTCCTTCCTCGATGAGCATCTTAGTCTCGTCCACCGAGGAGACCCACACTGACACGGCTGAGACGGCGCCGATCACGTGGCCGCTCGAGTTGCGCCGGACCCCGCCCAGCAGAGTGGAGTAGTCGAACTTGTAGCCATAGGTCGGACTGCAAATAGGATAAAGCATGGTTAGGTTCAAGACTCCTACATGTACTTACTTAAGTATACACGTATACATACTGTATGCACTAAGACTGAACGATATCCCAAATTAATCGATATCACGATATTCAATATATCGAGACCAAATATTGCGATATTCGATACTGATGCAATCCTTTCCCTAATCTTTTTACTAAACTTTTTTCTAATGGGCCTGGTAAGCATTTTTCGTTGTTATCTTACTTCTCCTACGTGGGCAGACAGTTTCGAACCCCTCTGTTTAGGAGGAAAGGACCATCAACATAAGGAGTGACACTGAGTAGTTGAAATGACAATGCATATGAGGATTGACGAATAAAACATTTCTAGATTCCATGAGAGAAATGCCCGGCAGCCGTCGAAGCAAGGAGCGTCAGAAAAGCCTGCATCACCCAGCAATGCGAAGACCCATAATTGGGGGAGAACGGCCTGCGCATGTTGAATGCTCAAGCATTTGTTTGATTTTTAGTCAAGAATATACTTTTGCTGATATCTAAAAGATGGTGTCACGTTTGCTGCCAAGAATGTCGTCATTATGCGGACTGGACCGGCTTGGACGGGCCTACCTGAAAGTGCCATCCGCCAAAGAGCAGGCCCATAATGCCCATGGGCAACCAAGCTTTTCCTACATAGACAACGCATAGACTGCCCAAACTCTGCCTAGGTTGCCTGCCAGCTGCCACAGCATTTCGCAAGACTGGCAGGAACATCCTCACCGTAGCGATATGGCTGTATAAGTCGATTTTTGCCAGGCCTGTGGAAGAGAGGGACAGCTGTCTATAATAGACCCCGGTCTTCTTACCCGTTTGGTAACGCAATGAGTAGTTCTCTATGGTTTTTTCAGCACTATCCGCTGCTTCGCACACTATTGCCAGAAAAAAAATATTGCTTGATATCGCAAAATGCAAGGCGTATTAAGTCAAAATCCGGTTTTTTTGTCAATGAGTATAATTGATATTGAAGGAGAGGCTTCGAGGTTTGACTGCAAATTTTGGTCATGTGGTTTGTTCAGTGACAGCAAACAAGTCGTGCACAACACAACCGTAAAAACAAGAAACAGCTTTCCATTTCGGCTGGTCCTACAACTCATCCACTTTCCTCAAAGACTTTCCTCAAACATGGCTACTGATGATAGAGATGCTCAAAGGAGCCTTCTTAAAACTTATGCCAAAGCTGGCAGAGAACTGTCAGAAGCCTATATGATCTTCTCTCGGAGACATATGGAGACTCTGCAATGGCTCAGTTTCAAGCATACGAGTTTTTCTACAATTCAAGAATGGATGTGAGACATTCATGATCCATGAGGCCACTCAGATCGCTAGGACTCCAGAATATATTGAGATTGTTTAAGACTTAGTTAAGGAACATCAAAGGATTGAAATTGAAGATCTCGTGGACAAGACAGATCTCACCATTTGGGTTGTCCAAAAGACCTTTACTGAAGACCTCAGAGTCACAAGAAAATCAGCCACGGGAGTCTCACACCTTCTCACAGAGAAAAACATTTGGAAATGGCTCACGATTTCATCCAGGGCGGAAGACTTTTTCAACTGCATTGTCACCATGGATGAAACGTGGATCTATTATTCCCCTCGAGACCGAGAACCGGAGCTAACAGTGGCTTCCTATGGGAGCAACTCCTCCCCAGGCAAACATCGCGACAAGTACTTGATGGTTGCCTGTTTGGTTTCTCAGGGCATGATTTATCATGTTCCCAATGCTATCATCAACAGCTGCAACGTGTATCAGGACGTCCTCTAGTCCTTCCTGTATCATCTGTGCTGCACGATGCTTCAATCTGATTGGCTTGAGCATCAGGATAATGCTCAGCCACATGTCTCCAAGTCTATGATGCGTTTACGCAACAAACAACATTCAACTTCTTCACCACGCTCCTTATGAGCCTGATCTTTCACCATGTGACTTTCATATCCTTCCTGAGCTTAACTGCAGGTGAAGCATGCACTCCACAGCGAGAGCTGAAGACTGCAATGGAGGGGTACAGATCTTCTCAAATGGTGCCAAGCATGTTTTTGAAGGCTGGAGAAGTGCATTGAGATGTCTGGAGATTATGTTGAAAAATAAACGTCAAAGTTTGTACTTTTTTTACAGGCATAAATAAACTGTAACCAAATTTCGGATCTTGACCCAAGAAGCCTGGCATTTCTAGATATTATGATATTCGATATATTGCAAATATCGCGATATTCGAAGTCGATAAAATTTACACTGCAGAGTGTCAGTTGATACTTCCACTTCCAGCTCAGCACAGACAATGAAGCATAGTTGGCGGACTATGAGTAGAGACATTGGATACAGTCGAAGAATCTCATTTGATTCAGTAAAAAGCGGTTAACGAGTGTCAACTGAGCAGGAAAATGAGTTCTCAAATGAAAGAAGACTGAAGGATGTTTTAAGTAATCACGATGAGACAAGGAAGGCGTGAAAAGGAGAATTTAAAATTCTCGTCCACGCATTCAAGGTTTTCAGATTATGCGAATGGGGACTTTTCATGCAGAACTTGAGCTCGTATTGAGCAGCGAGAAATGTTTCAAAGCGAGAAAGTTTTCCTCTAAGAAAGCCCGAAAGTATTTTGAGAGTTTCGCTCTAGCCTCGCGTTTTGTTTTTGATAGGAAGTGACATTAAGTGTGATTGATGTTTTAAGCATTAGAGTGCTTCGACTCTTGGTTTAAGTGCTTCCCCTACACGCTCTTTAATCTATCTACCACCAAAAACATTTTATGTACTTGCCTCTCCCTGTACAGGTTGATGTCCTCCAGGATTTTAGCCCTGGTGAGCGCAGCGATCCTCTTGGCCGAGAACTTCCAGATCTCCAGAATGCTGCTCTCCAAGCACTTCTCGTTCAGGGTGTTGATCAGATCGCAGTAGATCTCAGGAGGGAGATCTTTTGTAAAATCCTCCTCACTCTCATCGTCCTCATTCTCCTCACTTCCCTTGCCGTAAAAACGCGACTCGTCCTCTTCATCAAAGTAGTCCCCTTCATCGTAGTCGTAGTCAGATACGTCGTAGTCGCCCCAGAGGTCGTCAGCGCTGTAATCACGACTGGAAGGACCATCGGGGACTGTGACGTTTCTGTCCTGCTGTAGCTCGTCGGCGAGACTTGCAGTCTTCACAGATTTGGCATCGGAAACGTTTTTGGCACCTTGGTCGTCGTCGTGGTCGTCGCCTGCTGAACTAAGGCTGAAGTCATCATTAGTGGCACTCGTGTCCAAGTTAATGGAGGCAATGGCACTGGAAGGGGGGAAAAGAGATCGATAACAAGGCTGGAACAATCAAACGTGCAATTTCTATGTCCTAATTCAACGTCAAGTTGCTGCTACGCGGTAAACGTCAGCACTACGTGCCAAATATCGCTTGACGAAAGTAGGAAAGAAGTACTTGACACTACACGTTCGTAAGTGCGACGCATGCATGAATGCCAGCAGAATTGTACAGTTGCACATTGGGCTGCAACTTAAATTTTAGCAGCCCTGGCTGCTAAAATTAGCTGTCCTGTCCCCCTCCTCTGTGACTGCAATCCGGGGGGGCCCCCCCGCCCCCCCCGGGGGGGGGGGTGAGGGGGGGGGGTGTGGTGGGGGGGGGGGGGGGGGGGCGGGGCTTTGGCGCCCCCTTTTTTGCTGTGGGGGGGGGGGGGTTCTGGGCGGGGTGGCTTGGTCGGGAGCAGAAAAGAGAGG
>JAAUXU010074747.1_pt1 | contig 12422 bp, 11 predicted proteins | sample 7278151 | NCBI WGS metagenome assembly JAAUXU01 (sample SAMN14350113, study PRJNA611818) | marine sediment metagenome | isolation source: surface marine sediment (1.8m) | place: French Polynesia: Moorea | collected 2018-08 | reverse complement strand
TGATCCCGAGGCCCTGATCCCGAGGCCCTGATCCCGAGGCCCTGATCCCGAGGCCCTGATCCCGAGGCCCTGATCCCGAGGCCCTGATCCCGAGACCCTCGGGGGACGAGAAAGCTTGCCGTCAGATGCCGTGATGTTGAGCATCGTGGGCGATGCTGGGTGTTTGGTCTCGTTGATGGGTGAGATCTCCTCGATGTGGTAGGCCAAGTAGCAGTCACTCCTGGCATTCCTGGTTTGGTCCACGGTCCAGTTCTTCTTGTATGAGAAGACCAGGACTGTGGACAGCATTTTTTATTCAGGAAGCTGATGATCTCCATTCCCCTGATCACCCTGGACGTCTGGACTTCTTCTTCCTGATGGAGGAGAAAGTTCGGAAAGTTTTGCCCAAGAGCAGAAATGGCAACAAAAGGTGAAGCTTGACTTAGTCTCGCCCGAATAGAGCTATGGCCCACCCTGAACAACCGCATCTTTCAGGTCCTCCACTCTCGTAGCGGGGAGGAAATTTTGAAAGATTTCGTGCAAAAATGGGCCGACAGCTCTGCTTGCTCTGGGGCTGTAGACATAGAATAGGCCTGGGAGCTTCCCGACGCTATGTTGTATGATGTTGAGCCGGAGCTCCTATTCCACCTCTTGATCCTCTTGGAGATCACGGAAGATCTCAGGGTGGGTGATATTGGTATCGATTTAGTCGATGTGTATATTTACGCCCAATTTTTTCTCATGGAAAGCACTTAGTTTTAACTGATTCCCCTAAAACTAAGTGGGAGTGAGAAATAAAATTGAAGATTCTTAGGAGTCTACAGAAAGGTGCACGTGAGGTGCACAAAATTAACTTGAGCAACAAAATTGACCTCAAATAGGAATCTCTATCTTCCGGATGGCAACATAAGAATCTGGATGCTAATGTGCAGGAGTTTAATGACTATAATAAATCCATGAAGAAAAAGCCCCCAGCTCCTTGACAGCATTTCTGATGCTGGTCCTGCTGATGTTGAGCCCCTTGGCCATATTAACCATGTTGGTGGTGGGTCGCGCCTCAATTTCACGGGCCAGGCCCATCAAGGACTTGTCCGTGAGCGTCTCGACATGCCCATCACTGCCATACTTCCGCTTAAGTCTATGCTGTCCTTGACCAGCCTCCTGGCCTTCTTCACAGTGGTGAGTCTGCAGCCGACAACGTCCACGGTCTCCTTATGGGTACAGATGAGATTTGCCATCATCTTCCTCATGGCCTGCACCTCTGTTGTTTTTTATGCAGAGTCAGTTGAGGGGTCATCTAAAAGCTGAAATTTGGAACTTTCAACTCGTAACCCACCAAAACCTCCCAAAAATAAGGCAAAAATGGTAGAGGCACTCAAAGTCAAGGTCACATTTTGCTTTCGGACACCGTAGTTAGGTCTCATATCCATGGAAATGGTTACCACACAAAAGTTGTATTCCTTTAGTTTTTTATAGTCGTAGTAACTATTTATAATGCGTGGATGTCGAACTGGTTGTCATCACTCGGGACAACCTCAGCTGCTGAGCCACATTTTCGCTCTCTGCAAAGGACCGTGCTTCTGCCCAGTCCTTTGGTCCTTGAGATGGTGGACCTTGTGGGTCGCAGCTGTGAGACAGCTTCTGTTTTGCTCTGTGAAGTTTGATGATGGCTTCGCACATTGACAAGGTGGAAAGAAATGTGAAATAGTTGGAGAACACAGCACTAGATGCTATCAACAACATTGTTCGATTGGTCATCAAAGTCCTTGACTTCAGATCAACCATTTTCAGCAACCATGTCTCCCAATCTTACTTTACACTGTGCAATATTCTGAACTTGTGAAAGAAAAATATTAATTACATACTTAGTTGGCCTGTTAGAAAACTTCTCATACACAAATGATAGTTTAAATGTGACCCCCTTCCATCTTAGGGCTTAATCTTGGTCACTTTCGTGTAGTAAACATCTGTGTGCAGTTGACAGGGGAGGGTCTACCCTCCCTGACCCTACCTCATCTTGGTCATCTCTAAGGTCTGCTTGAAACAGTGGAGTTATGCTGTCTATAACTGATGCTTCCATGCACAGAATTTTGTGTACTCCCTTTGTGCTGCAGGACATTGGCTGCTCGAGTAGGATGTGATCCAGAGGCCTCCACTAGGACCATTCAGCAATGTCTTCTGAAGGTATGCAAGTGATATATGACAAGTTGTGGGAATAAGAACTTTCCTTACAGGTGAATCCCGATGAGCTGACTCGCCTGCAGGACATCTTTGCCACTTACCATCTGCTTCCTATTGTCTTCAAGCCTGTGGTCGATGGAGGCATTGATACAAAAAAGGGCTCCTTCCTTCCAAAGGAGCCTCAAGATTTAGTCGAGGAGGGCAGCTTCAACAAAGTCCCTTTCATGATAGGATTCAACAAGGTTGGCTTTAGACTCGTGAAAGCTCAAGTTACAGGGTGATTCATGAGAAGTGTATTTGGCCCCTTCAGACAGGTGGAGAATGTTGACTTCATGGTAGGTGACATCTTTTAGAAGGAAAGTTCGGTTATTTCAGTTGAACAACAAGCATAGAACAACAAAACTACAATGAATCTTACTTTCAAACTTGTTTATTGGAACAAGGATTGAGGACTCTTGTGACTTGGGAGCATTTCTTCATTTCATCAAAACTGATGACAGTAACACGTATTTTCATTTCTGGCCCACTATGCCAATGAAAATTGCATTCAGTAGTTTGGGACATGATAGTTCTGCTACTTAGTTCTTCATTCACCTAAAATGCTTGGCATGAAGTGCACTCTTTTTCCCTAGCAGATGCAAACAAAACATTGGCACTTCTTGTGGATCACCTTGTATGTCCCCCGTGTAATGTGACAGGATGATGCACTGGTCTTGTTTGCTGAGCTTATGGCCAAGGACGAAATCCGTAAGGAGCTTGCCGACTCCTGGGAGACCACCCTGCCTCTCTTGATGTTTAGCAGGTATAACCACATCATGTTCAAGATATGTGAACAATTTTTGTGGCCAAACATAAACTGAACTAAAATGTTAAAATTCGTGACAAATTTTCAGGAAAAATTGCCAAAGTATCTGGAAAATGAAACTTTTTGATGATTTTTAAAGAGAGTTTAGCACACACATATAATGTTGGGGAAATTGCTAACAGGAGCTACTTGCATCCTCAATAAAAGCCCTAATTTTCCTTCTAAAAAGTTGTGAATTAAACATAGCACCTGATAGGAGGATCCATAAATGAGCTTTTTGACCTTGATGCAGGAGAGGATGTGCTTTTTAGTCAATTTGAGAAGTCAAAATGATGGAATGAAACAAAAAAATATTGAATAATCTTTGTTCTGTGTATCTTGTTCATTCCATGGTATTGGGAAATTAGCCCAATCAGGCAGCACCCTAGGCTGCTGAAGCTCCCCCTCCACTTTGTCTTCCAATCTTTTGGTGACTTAGAAATATTGCTGGTGTGAGCAAAAAAAAGCCAATTCAACAATATTACTCAATCTCATGAGACCCTATGGTGTCATTATGCAACTAAGTCATCTAGCACCTGTGACTTGCTCAATGACATGAACATTACGGCAGGGAGAAAAATGAGGTTTCTGACCGTGAAAGAGAAATCGCCCAAGAGCTCCTTGATGAATTTTTTGGCGGCTCCAAACCCACAGCCAGCAGAGAGGACTTTCAGACCCTGACAGATTTGATTGGAACTACATTCTTCATTGCCTCTGCAGACTCTTCCGCCAAGGCTGTGGCAGAGAACAGCCCTGAACCAGTGTACCTGTACAAGTACGCACACCAGGGCTCCATCAGCCTGGCAGACTTGTATGTCTTGAAGCCCTGGCAACTGTTGATGAAGGTGAGATTGGCCCCTCAAACACACATAATGTGACCTTGTTCAATGCTGATATTGACTGGACTAAGGCTGCTGGCCGGTGGCTTGGGTTGGATCTGTTCAAAGATCCAAAGGGAGTTTGCCACTTGGATGAGGTTCTGCTCATGTTTGGACAACCCAAACTGCCATTGGCCACTGCTTTTACTGAGGATGACTTCAAGACTCGGGACAACCTGGTGAGGCTGTGGACAGACTTTGCCAAGCACAAGGATCCAACTCCAAAGGCCACAGCAGGAACAAAATGGGATAGGTGAGAGCAGATGACTTTGTTTCAGCACATCCCAAGATTTAATTTACTCTGTTTCTTCAGACTTGACCCCAAGAACCCCAAAAGGATGGTCATTGATGCTGAATTGGAGTTCCTGCCACCTACACAGGGGGAGCTGGCCAGGGCCAAGAGAATTCATAAAATTTGGGAAGAGCTTCCTCCTAGGATGCACAGAAAGGTTGTCTTGCCAGAGTAGCTGATGCTCTTGTAGTTATCATGATATTGTTTTGTTGGCATAGGTGGCAAAGTCCTGGAAGAATCCAACCTCCTATGATCAAGCCTTGGCGGAGGAACCCTCTAGAAAGAGCGAACTTTGACATCTTTCATGAGGAGAAATAAATAGGTCATTTCTAATCTTTTCTCATTTTTACAGAGGTGCAAGAAGTATAGATTAGCCATGTTCAAGACCTCTTAAGTCAATCTCATGTTAGGCCTCAGCAGCACCCAATTTGGTGCTCTTCCCAAGGGTGTTCCAATGACAACAGTAATTACCTACTGAAGTGGAACATGCCAAGCACACTTTCGAAGCAAACTGAGCATACTGTCTGGATCAATAGTCGGGGTAACTGAGTATACTGTCAAAAACGGGTTCACTGGCATGCATGGGGTTGGCCTTTGGAGACTTTATGATAAGAATGGGATTGCAACAGGGCGGAAAAGCCTGGCACTGCAGCAGTTGGACATGTCAAAGATGATACTAGTCCTCGTAGCAGCTGTTCGAATCTCGGATTCTGAAGTTTTTGAGTTCTAAAGCTACTATATACATTATACAATATATGTACACACAACTATTAGACATACGGCCGTACGTACGTGTGCCTGGCCGTGGCCGTGTCTAAGCTATTGCGCCCAGCCCATTTCCAGCTTTAACAGCTTTTGCGTGACTCATTTCCACGTTTCCCGGGCCAATTTCTAGCTTTTGTGCAGCTGATTTGAGCGGGGCACGAGGCCGAGCACGAGACTGCATGAGGATCATTTTATATCCCTGGGCCTACACCCTTGTGACATAATGACCCCCGAGTCACTTCCAAGTTGGGTACATATAGTACTATAATATGCATTGTTAATATACAGTTCATATAAAGTACGAGGGCCGTATTTAGCGGACCAAGAAATAGCACTTCTGAAACCGTTGCGTTTATTTTTAAACCTAACCCAACTCAGCCAAACATGACATAAGAAGTGCTTACACTTAAATCTGCTATTTTCAATCCGCGCAATTACTGGTTACGCGATAATTCGTAATTAATCATAGTGCTTGATTAGTTACCAAATGCACTTTGCGCATCAATGTGTGACTTCTGCACACCTTCATCTGTGATTCATGACACCGTTACTTTGGAGAGGATTAGGTTAAAACTCACTTTTCTTCAAGCAATTTTGCGTGCATGCTGATCTGACCAGCATGCACAGCGGTGTGTTGACCTTGACAGTCTCGAGAGTGGTGAACATAGACTAAACCATTATTTTCGAGTAGTCTTTAGTTTAGATTTTGCTGAAGCAAATAATGCTGCATTTGGACAAGATGTTTGCAATGATTAAGCACCAATGAAGCTATACATTCATTGGCTGTTGAAAGAAGCAGCCGAGACTAAAACGAGTCCACAAAGCCTTTGTATGGAATCGATGTCCAAGGTAGAAGAAAGAAGAAATTGTCCTTTGAGGAACTGAAGCTCTCATTTGGAGAACTTTCAGTCCGGTCCAGTGTTGTACGGCGTCAACAGAGAGAACTCAGGCTACGTAGAGCAGGCCCATGGGTAAAATTATCTCTCTCAGTGGAAGGGATATGGCAGATTTTCTAGGTCTCGATGACGCGTTGGAGTACACAGATAAAGCGTTATGTGTGTAAAAATGTGTAATGTGCTAATGCTTAAACCTATTTCTTTATGTCATTGCTTCCGATGCGGTTGCTCACGTCATTATGCTAATGGCGGAATGACAGCAGCTGACATGCAGTGGTATTTTGGATGGAAACAACAAGAAACAGCCCTGCAGTACATTGATGACTTCAAGGCAAATCTGAAGAAGGTGGCGCAGCTGGTCCTGGACAACGCAAGCAAGGAGGCCTGGGAGGGGAAGAGTGACAATATGCACAACGCAAGTGCTTCTGATGGTCAAAAAACAATGAATATTGCAATTAGTTTTAAGCCAAATTTTATGGATCTTTGAAAGTAAAGCCTCTGTCATTTTTGTCTCACGCAAACTCTCTATATTTCATGCAAACTCTCGGTCTTCAACTCTTCTACTTCACCCAATCCACCTTTCACACCCTTCATTCTTCATTTTGAGTGACATATGTTGGGTTTTTCATATTTCATGCATTCAGTACACAAACACAAACGAAGGCTTATACAGTCCTGGCCGTAAGTAATTGCGTCGGTCATGACGTCACCTCCTATGCTGTACTGCAACGTGTTGAGGGGGGATTTTGATGTGGAACGTGTAGATGTGAGATTGGGACACATTGTTGAGTGCACAGGCTCAATGTCAAGGCTGCCCATTTTGGTGCTACAATGCTCAAAAGGAAGACAACTGGAGAAGGGGACATCCTAAAGGGGCTTGAAATTTGGCCTTTTCCGGGGGTAAACGCTGATGAAATCGCCTGAAATTTTCCTGGTGGAGTCCTGCCAACCAGGCACACCCTTTCCAGGGGGAATCACTCCCCAGGCCCCCCGGAGCTATGAGCAAGCACTCAAAAACCCCATGATGTTCCTTACGGCCAGGACTGCATTTGCTTTGTCTCATGCCAAGTGCATACACCAAACACAAAAAACAGCAGCGCCCTCGCTTGTCATTCCAGTGTGTCGCATATCATCCGCATTGAAGCATGGGAAATGACATAAGCCAGGTTCATGAAGCTTGCGTCACTTCTCCACACTCCTGCAGCAAACATTTTTGTATCCTTTTTTGTTGAAATGACATTAATACATTGCTATGTATGGCGAGAAGCAGCAGCAGCTGTGCTGTGTCAACGGCAGAGCATTGAGAAGATCGTGAGGCTCGGATAAAAGACGCTGATCCTGAAGATTGATACGTCTGTCAGAGCTGGAGTACGGGAAAGGTGCCGGCTGCCAATTGGGAGACACTTGTGATGTCGGACGTGTAATGTAAAGTGAATCAAGAGTAATCTTTTTGCAAGTATTCTAATAGTACAACTTTTAAAATAGGCGCGTGTACAGGGTACGCCACAAAAAATGCCAATTCCGTATAATATTACACCAGATCGATCTTAGTGCTGTTGTACATGGACAGTGTTATGCATTAGCCAGGGCGCTGAAGGCAAGGATGCCCTCGATGTAGCCGTCATCGACGTAACTGCACATCATGCAGGTGGCCACAGCGGACATCTTGACAATGTTGTGTGTCTGACGTTTCAAATTTAGCCCGATTTGAGTTAGGAATGAGTTAGGCTGAATCTTGCTCATTCGCAGACTTGGTCTAGTTTTTCTAGACTTGACTCAAAGTCACTGCTAACCAACTCGTCCTATCCTAAGATTCAGAGTATGGGGCACTTTTCAATCAAGTGTGGTGGCATTTTAGGTTTCACAGCTCTCGCTCACCTTTTCATCTTGAAATTCAATAAATTGTAGGAGATTTTCTACCACATGTTACAAGACAGCACTTTTTTTAAAATAAGAATACTTAGTAAAAAGTTTCACAAACATGCAAGATCTCTGGGACATCTTGTACCTGGTGTCCTAGTGATGTTACATATTTGTAAAATTTTGAATGCGCTGTTCAAAAAATTTTTTATCTACATTGTTGAAGCACTTTCAACAGCAGAGTGCTTTTGTTTGCTTTCCAAGCGCGTCATTTTCTATACAATAAACCACATCAACTTCTGCTCAACAGGGTCAGTTTCCTGCACTCACGGTGATTTCCTCATTCCACAAGTGTTCAGTGCCCTGTTGAAGCCGGTCGACTCAGTCTCACTTCACTCGCGAAGAATCAGCCTGAACTTGAACGTCTCTGATCTGTCATCCGTGATTCAGAGAAAACAGAGTGTTTTAAAGTCGACTTGAGCTCAAACTCAAATTTAATATTTGATTTTGTTCTAAAATTTCAATTCGATTTGAGAGAGAGAAAAAAGCCCGAATGACGAAGTTGCTTTTTTTCTCTGTGGTGCTTCTGGCTCCAGTCTTTGCCTCTACCAAGCTCGCAATCGAGGCCAATCCCTTCAGACTGAGGCTTCTCTTCAGCTGTGAGTTGGACTTGGTGAAGATATTGAAGGAGATCCAGCGAGACCTGCCCGATGACAGCGAGTCTGATGATGATGATGTCCTGAGCAGGTAACAGAAGTGTCGCAGACTTGTCAATACCGTATGTCACGGAAGTAATGTCACTGCTGTGAGAAATCAATTTTCTCTGCTTGAGGACACGCGCTTGAGCCACCCTGTAGCTCATTTAAACCGGGTCGACCAGCAGAGAACTTTGGTTTCTCAATACTTCCCTGGCAGACCGTGCGATCAATAGCTGCATGTACGAACTTCCTCAGGTATCTGATCAGTCATGAGAGAGTTGCTGAAGAGATATCGGCGTCCAGGGACGAGGGCGACGAGCGCTTGGTCACGATCATTGAGAAGAAACTGATCTCCAACGTGGTGCACATTTATTCCCTCATGAGGAGGATAGTGCAAATGATCCCGGACGTTTTTGGAGAAATCGAGCAAAGACTTGGAATTGAAGGCAAACATACCACTAGAGCTGTCAGTTGTGATGGGTGCATACAATATTGTGCAATATTGTAGGTGGTGATGAGTGTCCAGTAGTCCAGGACGCCAGCACGACAGAACATTTGACCGATCTTGCGGACCAACTCCAGAGGAAAGCCGACAGCTGCCTGTTCTGGCCAGATGAAGGTTCACATTTCTTGTACTACAGGGTGTGCCAGACGTTTCGCAGATTAAGTTGCAATCAGGTGTAGCAAGTTTGGTCTTTGTCAGTGTCTTTTGAAGGCCTCGGCATTAAGGCCTTAGTGAGCAACGCAAACGAAATGGGTGCAACCGAACGGAGGATGCTGAAGGGAGTCCTTGGAGTCAAGGCCACTTTCAGTAGGTCAATAACGTTCTAATAAAGGACAACAAGTAGATTGCATCTAATAACTGCATTTCTTGAACTGCAGAATAGTTGACTTACCCCGTAGTACATTTTAATGGCACGAACATACTTTTGGGTACCACAATGACCCTTTGCATATTGTTATTGCAATAAGTTTCACAACCTTGACAATCTCTTAAGATGATTTTGCGGCTGCCAAGTTGGCTGTAGCCAGGGTGAGGCATGTCTACCACTTGGATGCCAAGGATCTGGCACTGGGGATCATAGGGGACAGGGTGACCAAAGCCAGGTGAAAGCCAGTTTCATATTACGTAAGACAGGATGTGGCAGAGCTGTCTTCCACAGGTTCTTAATGGATGACTGTGAGATCATGGCAGAGCAACGCATGGGTGTGGACGGCGAAATGGGTCAATTGCTGCCGACGTCAGACGGCGCTGAATATGCAGAGGCAATTCTCTGGCTGGAGGCTGGACACGAGTAACACAATGCTTGAAGAAGTGCATCGTTTGTCGACACATTGCTATCAATTCGTAGGCTTTGTCAGGAGTGGCTTGGAGATGATCATGACTACACCCTGTCCATCAAGACGTTGCTGATCAAAACTCGAGAGGAAGTACGTGAGTGAGTGCAACATGTTGTATTGTGTGAGTCAACAAATGCCGCAGTGTAGGACACGCTAAGCAGAGCACAAGTACCAGTACTGCATGCGCCACAATGGCTCGGACATTTGGCGCATCAGGCAGTGTTGCGCCGCAACGCCACGCCCACGCTGCGCCGAACTTGGTACGGACTCGGCACCGGACCTCGGCTTTTAGACAGTACTCAAACTGGCACCACCGGCACGGGAGCATCGACACCAAAACCTTTTACGTTAAAATTTGATGTGACCAGATTTGAACGGCGTCACTTTATTGCGCAACAGCGCAATGTCTGAAACTTTGGACTGGGGCACCCCTAGTGCAGGAATGTAAATGTAGGCCTAGGATACCAGAGACATAACACAACTTAAATATAGTTTTTTATCCCAGTCTAAGCCAGGTTTGGCGACGCAATAGGAGGGTCAAGGACATCACCAAAGGAGCATAGTTTTCTGCTGTTCCAAACACGAGCCAGACACTTTACTCCTTATGTCTGACCGCACCACGCAAACCCTGCCAGAATTTGCAGAGCAGACTTAAACGAGGATTGTACCGCGTATGACTTTCATATGAAGTTCATGTCAGGGATTTATCAGTATTAGGACCGCTTAACACAGATCTGTGACTCATATGACTTTGACATGAACTTCTTGTGACGGGTGATTCAGTGTTAAGGCCCAGGGACCGAATTCTGCAGCTGTTCGGGAAGTTTCCGGGAGATCTGAAGCTTGCTTTTTGGCTGTTCCATGATGCCAAATTTAAGCAGCGTGGCAACGAAACAGTGTCCCGGACGTTGTGGTGCATACGGTGGGGTAGGTCAGTCCACGAAATCTAGGCTCTTGCCTAAACGTTGCCTCAGCATATTCGTGGCTCACACGGTACACTTGATATCGTGACTGACTCTGTCCTCTCTGTGGGTAGCACGATCAAGCCTTTGATGATGAGAAAACTATGATCCCTGGAGATGGACCCAGTGCCTACCCAGACGAAGCCTTCTTCATATCCAGGATTGGATCAGATCTTGCCACAACTGGAAGACAACTGAGGGAGAAACTTAATTCTTGCAGATATGCTTTAAATTCAGCTTTATGCAGTTACGGGATGCCCACATCACTAATGTCTTGGCAGACATTAGTTGGTCGTATCGTGAAAGAGGCAAAAAGTCATATCTGCAAGCTTAGAGACTGCTGGAAAAAAAACCCCGCGAATCATAACTAGAGAGCAAGAATACGAGGAGTTTCGTCATCGCTATGGAGGCGGTACTGACAGCGAAGGCTACTCCGAAAGAGACTTCTTTGCTCTCTGCAGAGGAGAGACCTTGGTAAGTTTGGAAACACTGACAGAGACACAGTTGTGCCCTTCAAAAAAACCAGCCAAAGTCATCCTAAACAGGCACAACCTAAAATGTTTCATCAAACCCTCTGACACGTTTAAGCTGACTGGATGTGCATCAACTTGACATTGTGCAGTCCTCTTAAAATACATTTGTAAACTCCAAGTACAGAGTACCAAAGTGCAACATGGCTCTCCCCAACTGTCCATATTGATGCTGGAGCACTCAAAGTGCAGCCACCCCAAGGGAGCGCCAGGCCAAAGGAACTGTTTTCCCCCTTTTTGGTGTTTTTTTCCTCGATGAAAGTGACTGACACTTTGTGGGTGGGTGGCAACCCACCCTTTGGAGCCCCATGCCAAGTATGGCACCCTGTGGACCTTCCCTAGACTTTGCTTGCTACAGCAGTTACAACTACTGACAGGTGCGCATTTGGAGAATAAATTATCCTCAAGGGGCCAACTTTGCAATATAGACTGTGCAGCAATGCGCACACTTGAAATGTCGACATGCACTATACAGTATCACTTCTGGTTCTCCTAGAAATTGAGGGACATGGAGCAAGAGCAGCATTACTGCTACCTGGACCACATGAACGATCCTTACTTCATGATACAGCCAGTAAAGGTATGTTGGAAAAGGATGAGGTTTCGTTGGCCCGACATTGTGGTTAGTACCTCGAGGTGATCTTAGTTAAGTAGCAATTCATCGTGGCTTCTGTTATGAGCGCAGATGTCTGAAAAGCAAGTTTTGGCCTTCGGGCAGTTGACATCTAGTTGCTGATAAGAGGTTGGCAACAATTTTTGAATAGTTCTCAACAGGTGAACAGTCAAAGAAAGCATCCGTTGAATGAGGTGCACATGGAAAAGTTCTAAGCCATAATGAATGTGAGGCCAAGTATGAAATGTTTGCAGTAGTGCAGTACAATTTTTTTTCGTGTACTAAAAGTGTCACTCAAAAGAGCCCATGAAGTTGCAATTTAACTAATCTCAGTCAAGTCTTTAAAGACTACAATGTGACTCAGAAAATGTTTGCCGCGGAGAGCCATCAAACTGAGGTCATAGTGTTCTTTAGGAGAAGTGCTGCAACAATCCTACATATCTGACGCTTGGGTTCAGCTTCAGGAAGGTCAGTGTCCTTACGAGAGAGATACAGCGTAAGCGACCCAGGACAAAGTGCTCATACTCAAGCAAAGTACGCTTACACCAAGTCTTAGAGGTACGTGCCGCGGAGCTCGAGTAGA
>JAAUXU010072818.1_pt1 | contig 12422 bp, 14 predicted proteins | sample 7278151 | NCBI WGS metagenome assembly JAAUXU01 (sample SAMN14350113, study PRJNA611818) | marine sediment metagenome | isolation source: surface marine sediment (1.8m) | place: French Polynesia: Moorea | collected 2018-08 | reverse complement strand
CCCCCCCCCCCCCCGCAAAAAAAATGGCGTTTTCCTCGGTCACGTAGTAAAAGTTGCACTGTGAGCTCAGAGGGCCTCCCTAAGAACAACCAACCGCATCTATTGCAGCAAGTGTCCAAATCAGTAACGTGTGTGTTGCATTTCAGGCCGCTGTCGAGCAGAGGTGTGGTGTGCCACTACTTGGCCTTGAGTCACCGCCTGCCGTGGGCGCCGACCGACCCCGCCTGCTTCGTCAGGGCGCTGCTGATCGCCACCCTGTTGCTGTCGGCGCAATATTTCCTGGCGTGTTTGGCGCTACTCTTCTGCGGCGTCCTGCGCCGCGTCGCGCCGGCGTTTGTACCGTGGCTCGTGGCACAGACGCTGGCGTCCGTGATCCTTGCCGTACTAGCCACGTGTGAGGCCACTGTCTCGTACGTGGGATTCACGCTTTCGTATGCCGGATGCGTCCTGGCGGCCGCTGCCGTGGCGGGGTCTGCCGCCGCCATAGCAGTGGGGGCGGCGGCGCTCCAGGTGAGGGAGGTCTCGCTCCAGGCCAAGGCCAGGTACAGCCCCATGAAGGAAAGCAAACTGAGGCCCTGAAAGTCAATTAATCTTTGAGAGAAGTATACAGGAAAATCGTGCAAATCATCTGAAAGTATCTTTATACGCTTCTGTGTTAACAACAGCACACAAGTGTGTGTGCCACATTAAGGCCGAATTATCCTACCGTACGGGATGTATGACACTAATTATTGATTCAACGAATGGAACATCTTTTTTGTCACCCCCTCTTTCTTCTGGGGCCTCCATTAGGCCTCATAGAAGCTTATTTGGCCCAAGAGAAAAAGTGGAGAGGCATAAAAAGAGTTTATTTTCTCGTTGAAGATGATGTTTTCTTTGAGTTGCTCTCCTCTGTAGTAAGAAGACTTTCACGTCAGATAAGGTACTTTCCGTTGTTCCTCATATACTTATTGCACGAAGACGGTACGAAATCATTACCTGTCCTGTCCTCGGGTCCCCAATGCGATGAAATCTGACATAAGACATATTTTCCTCTTCATGCACACACTCGACCCCTATATTAGAAACACCTTGGACTGGAGCTACTTGATTGTAATAGCAGGGGTGTTGTAATGACGGGGACTCCTAGAAAAGGGACCCCGACAGCGTCCACGCATGCGCCAAGCAGTGCCTTATTCACGATTCGACCCTAAAAGTCTCCTTTCATCGCATGAAATCTTTGTTTCGGGGACTTTCGTGGTCAAACAGTTGAGGCAAACCCTTAAATAATAGCCCGTTTCAGACGTTAAGTATACAAAATTGCTTCTAACGAAAAGTTCTCCTGTGGTGCTTTCCAAAGGCTTTGCTATTTACATCTTTGTTCTCCAAGAAGGGAAACTCACAGAAAAGTCTAAAGTTCGCGCGCGCTCATGGTCTCATGTGAAAGTCCCCGGTAGAGCTCGGAGATGCTCGTGATGTGGGACAGGAAGTCGTAGAACGAGGAGGTGAAGGAGACGTCGGACTTCCCTCACCTAGACTTGCACGAGACATGTTCTAGCACTACTACGGAGAGAGAGAGAGAGAGTGACTCACAGTTTTAACCGCATGATGAAAAAAGAGCTGACTCTCACTAGAGAAGGAAAATGTGAACACAAATAAGTATTTTTTTCTATAAAAAAGAGAATAAAAAACTCCGCTGGATATTTCCGTGTTCTCCTCTGCTTCGCTTTTAGTCATCGCAGACATCCAATTTGTGCACGTGGATGCGAACGCCTCTTCGGGGGCTCTCTTGACTCCTCCCTCGCCCCCCCCTCCTGGAAAGCCAGCCCCAGCTCCAGCCCCAGCTCCAGTCGCAGCCTCAGTCAGCAGCAGCTGGAGAAAGCAAAATCGATGGTTGGACAACATCAAAGGAGTGGAAAGCGACGATGCATAAGGGAGGATTAGGGAGGATCCCTCCTCCATCCCTCCCCCCCCCCTATTCTATATGCATGTCTCTCTCGCTCTCGCTCTCGCTTTTGATGTGCGCTCGTGTTTGCATCCCAACGCACCAGGCAAAAACTGCTGAGGAGTGAGCAGCAAAAATTTTCTGGTGGTCGTCGTGGGCGAGGTCAAATAAAGGGGTAAAGAGGAACTTTGCCTATGGGACACTTGAGGCTCGCAACTGGCCATGATGACGTTAGTGGTGTTGACGGGGGGGGGGGGGTTGATTCACCAAGAAGGTTCTGTAGACACTGAGTGCGTACAGTGTGAGCAAAGAATGATGTGATGGACTGAGCGTCTCCAGCACATGCAGTGTGAGCAGGGATGCTTTGTTGTTGGCTGAGCGCTCGGCTACTCGACGATGGCGCCAAATGGAGCCTCCCAACGCCAGCCAGAGGCCACATTTTCGGGTGAATCGTGACGCAAAAGTTCGAATACTCTTGACAAATTGTTGTCAGCACAATTCTAAGGGTCAAGTGGAGGCAGAGACTTTTTTTTCGAAAGTGGCGCCAATTTTTCCGTGCAATTTCTGTGTCAACCTTCTGGAGTTCATCGATTTTCGTCGCCTGTCAACTTTTGTGTTTGCGGACGGCTCAATTACGTCTCGATTTGGGGAAGGATAATCCCTTGATAAAACATTTGACAAAATCTCTCGACTGGAAGGAGGACGAGGACAGTTGCAGCCATTCATTCTTGCATTTCACCATGTAGCTGAGAGAAAAAAAAAACAAATATAACAGTGAACAGCAAGCAAAAAAACGCGAGTAAAAGTTATAGTTTGCAAATAATCCGCACTTCTCATGCTGCACCCAGATTGTTCTTGCTTAGCTTTGTCGACGCAAAGAGAGGAAAATTTGCTTTCTATAGTGTGTGGTTGTTATATTTGGTAGACTAGGACGATGTTGCACACTGTTTTCTGTCACTTGTGATGAGTTCTTTCACTCCTCGGTATTGTACGACGTGATGATGCTTTTCCTTTCGTCTTCTTCTTGCACTAGTACCACAAATTCCGGGTCGCTCACCCGGTGACTCACAGCGAGATGTACTTCGGCGACTGCTCTTCCACCTGCTGCTGCGACGACTGCGTCGCGCCGTTGGCCGTGGCCGCCGCCGCCGCCGCTGCGGCCGCCAGCATCTTGGCCTCGGCCATGAGTTCTCCTTCCGCGGCCGCCGCGGCTGCCGCGGCCGCCGCGGCCCTCTGCTGTTGCTGTTGCTGCTGTTGCTGTTGCACGGTCTCCATGAAGTGATGCAGCGAGTTCGGAGGAGGCAGAGGGGGAGGGGCCATGCTGCAGTGGCTGCCGTTTCCACTGGACTGGGAGCCCAGGAGGATGGTGTCCATGGTGAGGAAGTTGTTGTTGCTGCTGCTACTGCTGAGGTGCATCTCCATCAGGGGATGAGGCGAGTTGTTGGAAGAGGTAGGAAGTCCGTTGATGAGGCCGCCTTCTGCAAGGAGCAGATTCGGAGTGACATCTGGACACCCTGATTCAGTCGTAGGGGTTGTAGGAGGCGAGCATCGTATTTGATGAAAATTGCTTTTCAGGAAAATGTCACTAATTGCTATTACTTAATTGCTGCATGTATCTTTTACTCATCTGCAAATACCTTCCCCGCGTCAGGAATGAATTCGTAGCACTTTAAAAGCTCATTTAGGCTTGCGTAGCTACAATTGTAACGCTACATCTTTTAAGTGCGACACAGTAGATTTGTTCTTGACATATCGGGAGTCAACGGCAGTGCTTTTCGCTCCTACAGAAGTGCGCCTAATGACAATTGAACGAAATTAGAGCACTTCTTTCAGTCAAATGTGCATTATTTGATGTGAGCAACTCGACTGTGGCAACACTGAAGATACACAAGAAGTTGTGGTCGCACCTGAGGCAGGGCCGAAATGAACCGGAGGTTGCGGCGGTGGCGGCGGCGTGGTTAACAGTGGGGATGAACTCTCGAACCTGCGCATCGAAGTGTCACAACCGTCAGTTGGTCAGCAAAGTGGACTCTGACCAAAGCATAACTTGTTGCTTGCTCACTTTCCAATCCTATTCCACTGATCCTGCTGCTCAATGGTGTACCTGATCCTGCACTTCTTCGTGGGAGACGACGAGGAAGAACCTGAGTTTGGAGCAGAATAACGGCATGAAAACATTGGACAAGAAGCGAACGTCCCCTGAGGCTGCTGACCACTAAACACACATAGTGTTGCAAAAGTTTGTGTGGAAAGTTAGGTAGCTCAGAAATAGCTGAGGCTAGGAAAGAGATTCGTACGGCTACTGGATGGATGTGGGCGTGAGCCACTGACATTACACAACAGTCAAGCCTTTTTGAAGGATCAGGGCCACATTAGATTTCCACAAGTTAAACTCTCCAAGTGGAGCTATTTCTACTTTATTTAATACATAAAATCTTACATAGTTAAAGTAACCACCCGACCTCCTAGTTAGCTAGGAAAATCAACTTTTGCAGATCAACTGCACCTGCGCCCTTTTTGCGCTGTTCTTTGCGCCGCAGTCCGATGGCAACCGTGCATTTCCAACACGGAGCATCTTGTCAGCCTGATCTTGTTAGCCTCCGTGAGCTCAGAGGTCCAGGAATGACTTCGAGCTGTTGATCCGACTCAAGGTCACATCAACTTGAGTCAACTTCAACTCGTTGAACAAAGTCTGCGCCAGTTCTGTTAGACTCAGACACGCATGACCTCGTATCCACCCAACATTGGCGCCAAAAAAATGGCTGCACATCAACAAGGTGGGACTTTCGCCAGCTTGCTGGAGCCGGATGAGACTCAGGTGCCCCCACTCACAACCCACCCTGACGTGATTCCCGTCGAGCTTCATGTCCCACTTGCCCTTGACACACGGATGAAACTAACACGCCCCATTTTTCCCACTTTACGCCCAATTTGTGTGATAAGGACCTTCTCGCATTTCCTCTGTAGGACATAAGAACCGTCATTCAGGGGAAAAGAGACCCTAATAACAACTACTGACTTGTTTCTTTCTCCTGCTGCATCCTTTTCCGCTTCTTCTTCTTGTTCTGCGCGTAGTTGTCCCTGGCCGACCACCCCGGGTACAGCTGCATGTGCAACTGACGCTCCTTGCGTGCAAGCTCGTAATACTTGGCTTGTTCTTCTCGACTTAGACCGTGCCACTGGTGAGGGAAACAAAGAAAAGTTTTACTCCAATGCAGAAAGTCCAACCAATATTGCAAGCTGTTCAGGGTCATGCATTACCCGCCGGCCCAGAATCTGGTTGATGGCAGCCGACTCTTTGAGGGTGCACTCGGCCACAATTTTGGGCCTCATCTCTTTCATGTAGAGCATGAATGCGTTCAGGGGCTTCTTGATGTGGTTGCTGTTGTTATTACTACTGTTGTTCTGCTTCTTCAACCCGTTCAGCGACCTCCTGGCACCACTGGGAGATCCGGAAGATGTGGGTAGGACAGAAGAGTCTCCTGGGGACGACGTCAACAGACTTCCGTAGCGCGAAATTGGGCTGGAAGAGCGAGATCATTGGGGGGGGGACAGAGGGAAAAAGTGGAAATGGTCGAACTTTCTCACCAGGGAGGGGAAAATTGTGACATTTCCGATGTGATCAGTGAATATGGGTAAGCTCCGTGAGGCGGCGGTGGCGGTGGAGGCGGCGGAGGCGGCGCTGGTGGAGGCGCAGTTGGCGGCCCACCGGACATTGGATACAGAGAGCGCAGACCTGAGAATAAAGTTTTCTTCGTGCAAAGTTTGCATTTTCTTCTTTTTGGGGGGGATTTTTAGCCGAAGAAGCCAGACTTTCTAAGCATCGCACTTTCTGCATCTAAGATGAGTCCTGAGTCCTCAGGAGGCATAGTAAAGGAGAGGAGGACTCGGAGTGTCCCTGTAATCATGCATACATCCAAGTTCAGGAACATTGAGATCCATATTTGCAGGCATGTAAATCACAAAGGGTGATTAATTTCAAGAGTGTGCAAAGAACGAGCGAATTAACGTAATCAACGACATGGGCAATGATTGGCAGTATGAGCAAAAATGCCAGTTTTCGAGTCAAATAGTGTCGAGGTATTACTTAAATCAGAGAATCGACGATATGAAATTTTGTAGTAGACCACTTAATGGGCGTTCGGGAATCAATGGATTTCGTTCAGTGCGACGGCGTAAGGAGTCTATGGCAAAAATCACATCAGTTGTGAGTTTCGAGGCTCCGAAGGTTAAATGTGGCAAAGAACAACAACGGTCTCAAGCAGCCGTTGCAGCAAACCGCCTGCAGGTAGATGGGAGCTTTGCTCCTCTTCTTCAGAGGTCACATTTTCTTATCCTCAATGAATAAATGTTTCTCTCGCGTAGCTTCAAAGTTTCAAAGAGTTGAAAAAAGCTGCTGGAAGGCAAAACTAAATGAGGTATTAGAGTCCAACAGCCGAATCTCGGTTATGGAAAGCAATTGTTCCATGGAAAGACTTTGAGGAAAACCGTGATGTTTGCTTTAGTTTGGGACAGTCCAAAAATGGAGAAGAAATCAATCCTGTCTAGTTTTCTCTCTCTCCAGTTTCTCCCACATCAATCTGTTTCGCTATTCTGGTCCTTTCTTTGATGCCATTTTTAATGTTCTTAAATTACACATTGGCAAGTTCATCGCTGAAGAACGTTCGTCAATGTGAATCGAGGTGAGTGTGACACATCATTTCAGCTTAGCATTAGTTCTTGTTCCTGTTCTGTCACTCGAATGACCTGTGGATATGCGGGCTCAGACATCCCATTGAGATCATAATTCTGCTTTGGATAGAACTTGACTCTGTCCACTTATTTTGTAACGTCGAGCAACTTTCTGAAATTGAGATTCGACTGTGACTGAAAAAGAAATGTCAGGCTCGTTATGCAGCCTGTGCATCACTGAGTGACTAACGCAATTGCCAGCAGGTCAATGAGGTGAAGCACCCTGTCCGTCACGGATGCTCCAGCACGGTTTTGAGCCAACTTTCCAGCAATCCCAGCCAAGTTGGCCCTCGCACGTGGGCGGATGAAAGGCGGGCATGACAAGGGCCAGAGACTGCGTTCTTTGCACTCAGGGCTGCACATTTACACCACCAACGTACCCGGATCTGCCAGGGTGTAGGGAAGACCTCCGATGTGGGCTGGTGGAGGACTGCCCAAGTCCGAGGAGTCATAGAAGGGAGGCGACAGAGGAGATCCGCTGCAACGAACCTGCAAGAAAAAGTGGACGAGAGCTGAGGAAAGTGAACGAATTCATCTAATTCCCCAATGGCATGCTGAAATCCTACACGCACCCTTTATTCTACTCAAGCCTCAAAGGCTTTTTCCCATGCACTTCGTTCGATCCCTTTTTTTGGGAGGAGAGAATTTCTCTTTGAAAAAATTCCTTTGAAGTCAGGTGGGCTTTTCCTCCTCTCTTAGGCTCGTCAGTGTTGCAAGTGTCGTGCTTGTACAGTGTGTGCCGCCGTATGTAGACGAATCGTGTACAGTAGGCATACATAAATGAATGCATACAGGTGAACGTGTGAGTCAAAAAAGGGTTCTCCTCCCCTCAGACCTCGCGGAAACCTCTGAGCGTCAGCTCGCTAAAGAAAAGTCTGAAGAAAGTGGAGTTGCCTTATCTATAGCGCTGTTTTGTCGCGGTTGTCTGAAAATTCGCTCCGTCAATTGGTCTCTCCCTAGTTTTGAGGGAACGCTTTGCTCTTCTCAGTGATATGATTGATGCTCCGTGCTGCTGCTGCTACCTGAGGGACAAACTCGGGCTCATACCAAAGATGCCATTCTCATTGGGAGCTGATGCCAGGCGGAATCAACACCCAACCTCTGGAACCACACACAAGTTTCACCATCGTCGTGTTCCCTGCGCTGGCGGATTCTTTCGGCAACAACAGACTTTCTCAGCCAGACGCTTTGAAATGAAAGCATTAGAAAATAGGCTCGGTAGAAAACCTTGTTAAATGAATCAATAAGCTTGCTTTTCATAAAAAAAGTTAACTTTTTTCCATTTAGGTATTCCACCTTTTATTTGCTGAATAGCCTTTCTTCGGTACGGCACAGTTGCTTGTGTCACTTCACATCAAGACTGCTGAAGTCATAATGCTAAACTGATTCTGTGTTGGATTCACATGCCAACAGCAGGATTATTGGTACAATTAAGCCACATAAGAGTCCATCTCCTTCTGAGATTCCAAGTTGCTGCTCTGCAACCATCATGATTCCATATGTAAAATGCGTCATCTACAGATTTTGGTCCAACGGCTCTGGTGCATTCAACTTCTTCTGTACGAGTGCAATCTTCATATATAGAATATTTATATATATATATATATATATATATATATATTAGGCCAGGTCGAAAATTGAAATTCCTTGTAGGTGTGCAAAATTTGTCACCACCTACCATTTGAAGACTTTGTAGTCAACTGAAAGTGAAAAAAAGGAGTTGTAGCTATGCCCAAATGTATTTAAAGTTGCATAATACTGTAAAATAAGTAGTAATTTTTTCAAATCAAGTTAGGCATAGGTAAATACAATTTTTCTCAAAAGTATTTGACTTCATCTTCATCTTTTGACCCCATGTAACAAACCCCAGACACCGTCAGTGAATTTCCAAAGTTGACCCCTTTTCGATCAAGCCTAATATATATACTTTATATATATATGCTGTTACAGAAGATCTCCCTCCCCAATTGGACCTTGTCGTTGTATGACCAGGATGTGCGACGTGTTCAAGCCTGAGCATCGGCAATGAAAGAGAGTCTCCTTCTTCTGCTAAGCCCAAGCCGAGTTAGTCTGCCAAAATCTGGAAAAATCTGCATCCGGGGCTGAGCACAACATCATGCTCAGCTCTGTGTTGTCTGGTGGAGCCTCTGGAGGACTCTGTTCAGCCCTCCAGTCTGCCCTCGGCCAATATGCAGAGCAGGCATGCCTTGGGCATACGACCAGAGGCTCATCCATATGAGTTGCTGAGTGATTCCTTACATACTGCAGATTGGACTCGTAGAGCAGTTGAACTCTAGAGATGAATCTTGTGGTTCCAGAGGTTGGATGCTGATTCCTCCCCAGCGTCAGCTCTCAATGAGAATGGCCTCTTTCGTATAAGTTGGGGTTAATCTCTGTGGCATCGTAATTCGAAAACTATGCACTTCGTGCAACTACTTTGACCAGCAGAGAATGTAAAATATACTTATTAGGCTAGACCAAAAAATGACACTTCTGGAATTCTGCTCAGTGCATCTTAGGTTCGTCTTAAATGATGATCAAATGGTTCGGAAATTTTTTTTCTTGATCCCCCCTTCCCCTTTTTCTTGCAATAAACGTTACAACACAACGAGGTGTTCTGATTTGGAAGGCTCTGAGTTAAAGCTCAGCATACTTTGTCTTCAGTTCCATTTGAGTGCAGTGCTGCAGTTTAGCTGTAGAGACTAACCGAGAAGATCCACAACCAATTTGAAAATGTCCACCTGACCTCCTTATGTGCTCAGTGCCTATGAAATTTTGAAGGCAGACAGGGGACCCATTCCATTTGACTAGAATGTCTTCAAAAATATAGCCTTGCATCGAATGCATAGCACACCTCATGAGACTGAAATTTTGGGTCCAGCCTTGTATGGATGTTCGTAGAGCCCTCAAACTAGAGAACCACTGAACCAACCAGGGAGATTTACACAATGAATTAAAGTTTCAGATCACTGTTTCCAGCCGATATTGATTCTAAAACAGCAAGATCAACTTCATCAGCAATAAACCTACGCACTTTACTGGAAAGAAAGTTTCACTTACAAGTCATAAGTACATATATCTCACTGACCTGAAGGGTCTGCTGGGTTGCCTGCAAACGCACACAGTTTATGGCATGACAAACAAATTGAGGCTTAAAACTTTGAACTTTCTCAAACGTTTCTTTCTTAAAAAGTTGGTAATATCAATTAAGAGACATCTTAGAATGTCAGTGCAGCAGCTTCGTCAGCTGCACAAGCACGGACTCTGACCAGGACATAACCCCTATTTTTCGCTCTCCTACTTCTCGCACCTGCTGTGTTCGTTGCCCGCCGTCGTGAGCAAGTACTTCTCCGCTCATGGACTCGTCATGCGCCTTAATAGCGACAAGATCAGTGCCGATATCGCTGAGTGAAGGTGCACAGCATTTCCCGCTGACTCTCCCGGCACGAAGCTCCAACAGTGGCTCCAACGGTATGCGTAATTCGTACGCGCGCAGAGTGAAAATAAGGTTGCCTTACAAATTGGTCACGTGCTTTTTCTGTGCCCAGCAGAACTTTCCGAGCCCCTCGCATCCTCCCCAAACTTTTTCGTCTTCTCCACAGCGCACCGCCAGTCAGCGCTGCCGCGGCAAGTGTCGAACCAGCCTGTCCGTCACGTGCGCGCGCGCGTGTGCGTGCGTGCGTGCGTGCGTGCGTGCGTAAGTACATCTGGAAAGTTATTTCTGCGAGTCTGAAAAGAAAGTTTCCTCCCCCTCTCTTGAGTACCACTGGCCCGTGAGTGAGTGTGTCAATTAGACGAGACAAATCGAAATCATCTCTTTGGGTAGATGAAAAAAAATCTGGCTGCTCTACCATAAGTCTCGCAGAAGAGGAGGGGGAGATTTTAATCTCTACTTGTTTGACATGGCAGACATTATTCCGACGGAATTAAAGGGGAGCAAAAAGTATGTTAATCGCTGGGAAAGCATCTGTTGGGGGAGCCTGAATGGGGGGAGATGTCACAGGGGGACGGACGACACGGTAATTGAGGGATGCAAACAGAATGACAAATCAGGAGAGCTTTTTTGCAGCGTTGCGGTCAACATGGCTGACGTTAAGTTACTCTATGGTAAGTGTGTAAAGCTTGGAATGAGTGTGCTGCCCACATTGCTCTGGCTGACGTTGGTCACCGCCAGTGCCGGAGTGCCAGCTCAAAGTCAGTGGCCTCCCAATGCCCATTCAGCCGGGCTAAAGCAAAGTGGTGGATGCTGCAGCCTGGCCTCAAGAGACGGGTGCTCCGGGTCGACCCGGACAGCAGAGGCACGGATGACGTCCTTCAATCATTCCCTCTCCCCCCCTCTCCAAAAAGAAGCGACGAAACCTTATAATAATTAGTAGGTGTCCCATTTTTTTTTATCTTTAGTCTGTGTTGTTAGTGCAGTCCAAATGGGTTCAAAAGCAGGACCGAAGAAGAGCTTATCAAAATGTCATCGCTTTGTTATGACGGAGCAGATACGATCTGGGGAAAGAAAGCAGAATTTCACTCGCCAATGTTATCAAGTCAATCAAGCGCAGCGAGAGATGCTGCCGAAAAAAACTTTATCATTTGTCGCCAGTTTTGTAAATATCAACGCATCCTTCAACGGCTGCTCCGGAGCGATTTTCCAGAACCGTTGACAGTTGATCGCTGTCGTCCAAAGGATTAATTCTGCGTGTCCGATTCAATTTCAGTCGTTGTCGCTTTCCCTTATTTTGCTAGCACCGAACCCAAACCGCTTGGGAAAAGGAAGGACTCGAAGGGGCCACAAGTGTTCGGGATTAAAGGACTGCTGTGAAAAAAAGGCTTAAGCCCAAGAGTACAAAAATTGACAGGAGCACCCAATAACTCCGGGTGCGCGTCCAAGATTAGTTGGTGCTGTGCGCAATCTTCTTCCTGTCTGGTGCAGCCTGAGCTTTTGCACCCGGGGTCATGAAGTCAGGGTGAGTGTGAGCTTGGCAATTTTGCCAATTGTCAGGAGTGACTTTTTGCACCCTGCTGTCGGACACAAAAAGTGCATTGTTTAAGGTGTTGGACAGCAGGTGCAGTGAATTGTTGGCATTTTTGAGAGAAAGACCGGAGCTCCCTCCTCAAGTGCACCAATGAGCAATGCACAATTGTGTCTAGACGAGGAGGAGGAGGACGACGACGACGACGTCGAACGACGTGGCCGCCGTCATCTTGCACATGACACGAGTCGCGTTTTCGGATCATATGAGTCAGAGAATCTCCTCACAGTCACAGTCAAGCTCTCGTCACCCCCCCCCCCTCCCCCGCCGGTCCCCAGAGCAGTGCTGCTTCTGCACTGCTAAGCCCTTTGCTACAAAATCTCGTAGGTGCTTTAGCCAGGAATTCGGGAAAAACAAAGGCTGAACAATGTGACGCTCATCTTGGTGTCGGAACACAAGTGGCTGCTACAATTTTACGTATGAATCTCAGGCATTTTTGATAAAATCCTCTGAAAAGACTTTTCTTGACTTCTTCTCTCCGAGGTTGATTTCCAATTCGCGAAATTTAGATCTTTTTCCTCTTTTTCTCCGTCGGCCGCTGCTAAAAGGAAGGAAATTCGATTCCGCGCACAGATAAGAACCCATACGAGTCCGACGATAAAAATCGATAATGAGTAACACGATGTTTTTCTGGGAAAGACTTCGCACCTGGAAATTGGGGAGGGGGGGGGGGGGGGGCCGGGCTTTGGCAACGAGAACAGCAAGGAGGAGAAAGAGAACAATAAGTAGATGGGGGGGGGGGG
>JAAUXU010030819.1_pt1 | contig 12423 bp, 13 predicted proteins | sample 7278151 | NCBI WGS metagenome assembly JAAUXU01 (sample SAMN14350113, study PRJNA611818) | marine sediment metagenome | isolation source: surface marine sediment (1.8m) | place: French Polynesia: Moorea | collected 2018-08 | reverse complement strand
CGTTCGCGAGGGAGAAGAAGCCTTCGCGAAAAAAAGGGAGTCTGCAGTCGTTACGGCTGCATTAGGACACTGCAAGAGTCAACAATCAGCGATGGCGCTCGATGCTTCGCCGGTCGTAGGGATCTACCGGCGTGCTAGAAAAGGATTACTCCAGCTAGTGTAAGGGTTGTTTTTTTTTCCAAAGTCTGCGAAAAACCGCAAGTACACACAACACTTTTTCGCGAGGGTGTCAATCGGGATAGACCTCTTCTCAGATCCAGGACAGGCTCGTCGTTGTTGTCGCTTCGGGCCGCGGCGGCGATCTGACACATTGTCAGCGCAAAACGAACGAACGAACGATGCAGAGCAGTCCCCCTCCCCTCCCCCCTTCTGCCTTTTTGGTGGCGACCGCGCTCGAACGTCGTCGGCGGCGCCGGGGGAGCCGAAGGGGGAAAACGTGTGTGCATGTGTGGAAAAGAGCCCTCTTTTTCTGCTGCCCCTCACCTCCCTGCCAGGGGCTGCTGCCCCCTCTCTTCTCTCGTCGTCGTCCGCCGCCGCCGCCGCTACTGGCCCTTTAAAAGCTCCCCCTCCCCCCCTCTGGAGGCGGCCGCGCGCCGTCCGTCCCTCCGTCCCTCCGCCCGTCGCCGGCGGATGGAGAGGAGCAGAAGGGGAAAGGAGGCGAAAGACCCATGGAAATGGGAGGAAGGGGATGGTGGTGGAAGTGGTTCTTCCTCTTCTTCCACAGCAGCCTCCCCCTCCTCTCTTTCTTGGGAGCCTCCTTTTTTGGCATCAGAGGAGTAACCACAGTACTATCCAGGCCCGGAAAGGTGGGGAAAACAGTGCTGCTGCTTCCTCTCAACAACAAACCAACAAACGGGCCAGGAAGGGGCAGGGTGGAGAGGCATGGGTGCTGCCTTCCCCCATGATTAGATGGTGCTATTCAGTATGATCCCTCTTCCAAGAAAACAACCATGAAGGGACCGAGACCAATACGAGAAAAGATATGAGTAGAGATAAAATGTTCTTCCAGACTAAGTTCTTCCACTTACCGATAAGAGAGCTTTCTGTTTACCTAGTACCTTGAAAAATGTTATGCAAAACTCTCGCAAGCGAAGGGAGAGGAGAGGTGAAAGGAAAGGCGAGCGCTGTTTTTCCGCGATGCCTCCGTTATTAATTATGATCGTTGACACCTGCAATTTTCCCACGGGTGCGAAGGAAGGAGGAGGCAGCCACCTTGCCACCACCGGAAGGAACAAGAGGGAAAAGAAGAAAGAGGAATTAAATGCAAGGGGGAGAGGGATCGAAGCACACATGGGCGAGGGGGGGGATGCCCCTCTTCTAGCGTCCAAAAACCCATCCCCTCCCCTAGAGCCGAAAACCGGGGACCTTCAAACAGTTATTACAAATTTTTGGGCCATTCCCTCCCCCCCCCCCTTCTGGAGAAATGTCGGCGCCCATGGGCGGATCGAAGCAATTGCTGGAAAGGGAAACACAAAAGTGGACAACTGCAATATACGTCAGCAAAAAATCCTATGTATCAAAAGTAAACAACCCTAATCGGATTGATAAAGAGAGAGAGAGAGATCCCTTTTCCTACGTCAAACGAGGACACCAAAAAACAATCGTAAGTTAGTACAGAGGCACCACGCACACGATTCCCCAGAATTATCGCTATAAACGGGTCAAAAAAAAAGAAAGCAACCGAAGGGCAGCAAAAAGCCAAAAAAGGGGGAGGGAAGGACAACTCGACCGAAGGCCCGCCCGACTGCATGACGAAGGCAAGCAAAGTGGACCCTAGTGTCGGACCGACCGACGGACCGACCCCGAAAAAGCCCGTTCTGCGTTCCTTCCCCCGAATGTCAGCGAGTGAAGTGCCCTGCTGTGTCCTGCCCCTGCCCCGCGTCCCCCAATTTTCAACGCTAGTAATGAGCCTTAATCGCCGGGTCTTGAATATTCATTTCGGTTGCTTGCTTGCTTGCTTTCTACGCACGCACGCACCACTCGTCCTCCCTCTCTTTCCCCCTCCAGAGGTACGTCAGTCTCCCTCACTATAGCGAGCGGCGGTATTCCTTACCCCCCTCAGGTCTAAAACAAGTTGGGCCAAAAGTGAACAGAAATAGAAGAGAAGGTGGAGGCGGAACGGCAAAATTCTAAAAAGTTATAAGGGTTACTTCCAGGTCAGCAAGTATGCCTATGGAGTTAGCAACTTAGCATCCTGTAAATCCACAAAGGCCCAGAAACACTTTAATCTTTTACAGAGAAAATGCGTAAGTCCGTGGTTGGCCACCACCGCCCTTTGTTCTTCGCCAAGTTATCTCAGCTGTGACCTCCGCCGCCGGTCACTCTTTGTCAACATTTACTTCAGGATAAACACGGTAGAGGGAGGCTTTTGGTTTTTCGGTCGAGTTCTCCTTTCTTTCTCTCCTCAAATGGAGAAGGGGAGAGAAAGGGGATACTTTCTAGAGTAGGAAATGGGACGGGAAAGGGGAGCTTGGTTCAAATTTTCTGCAGCGACTGTTAGCATCGATCCAAACGAGAAGGGGTTGGAATCGGATGGGTATACAGCACGAGACGAAATGTTTTCGGAGAGAAAAAATAGAACCGATGGTTGTTGTATTCTTAAAACATTTTTGTTTCCCTTAAAAAATGCAGCAGAAGCCAAAGAAAAGCTTGAAAATAAAAGTTTTGAGTAGAAAATGAACCGAAAATACGGGAAACAATAGTTCGAGGAAAGAAAATTCTAGTGAAATTTGCGATGGATTGGACTCAATCCAAATGGACCGTCGAAATGGCTACGACGATGATAAAGCACTTGGAATGCCCTGTTTGCTACACGACAAACCCTGAAGTTACAATGTTCACCTGCAGAAACGGTCACATGGTGTGCGGAGAGTGCCGGAGAAGACTTCCCAAGTCCCGGGCGAGCTACAGGCGAGATCTGACGATTCAGAGCCAGCCTCGCGACGCACCAAGGGAAGATTCTCGAGGATCCGATCCCTTCCACGTCAGTATCGACCGAGAGCCGCCTAGAGCGCCTCCGGTGGCATCCCCGGAGAGGACAACCTCGCTCTCGAGCACCACGAGGCATTCGCTTGCCAGGAGGATCCAAACCTTCTTGCAGAGCCGGAGGGAGGGAGCCTCGGTTTCGCAAGTGCCAAGCAGGCCTCCTCCGCCAGTATCGCTAAATGACATTGACTGCCCAACCTGCAGACAAAACGGCGTGGCGAGAAACATGCTCGTGGAAGAGATGAAGAAGAAGGCCTTTGAAACCCTCGGGAGCTGTGGCCAAAGCTGCGAAGTTGAAGTCCTGGTCGAGTGTTCAGGTGCAGATGGGCAGGTTTTCTCAGTGGAAAGGAAGAGAAATGCGACGACTGAATGTTTGCCTACTACAAAAAAGAAACTCCGTAAAAGCTCTTGAACAGGAAGCCAAGTTTAGTACAATCCAAACGTTAAAAAAGACAGTATTCAAACTTGACCCGAAGTACGCTTGTGTAGAACGCTTGCTCTACCATTCAGAAATTGCGCCGAGAAATGGCTGATTCTTGCTAGAGATTAGGGAGATGCGATTGCAGCGTATCGTTCTAGTCGTAACACAGACGGGATGACAAAAAACCGCGATCTGTTCCGCCCCTCCACAGCCGAGGGGGGATTCTATCGACACGGGGGTCCTCTTCCCTCAACTCCGAAATGCCAGCTGGCTCCGGCGTGGAGTGGAGGAAGAGAGATCTTGATTATCAAGTCGGGAACACAAAAGGCGATTCAATGAAATGTGTTGAGAGTGGGGCGCAGAGAGGGGCTAATCGCTTTTTCTCCTCCAGCAGTCAGACCCCCCACTCGAGAGGATGTTACACAGAAGGATTGAAGGGGGCACTCTTGTCGATTTTTGCGTTGCCGCCGGGTGTTTGCGGTTGGAAGGGGAAAGTGTTTAAAAATGCCGCTGGCATTGGCACCTGAAAGGGGCCAATGGATCCATCGAATTAATGGGTTGAGGGGATTAATTAGAATTAGGACATTAGGTGTGAGGAATAATAGCATGGCTAAGCCATTCCGTACCGCGAAAAATCCAACATAAATATTATAAGAACCTGCCGATGTCATTTTAAATGGAAGCACCTGATGGGAGGTGATGGCATCACTAATTTCCTATTTGCAGACAAAACAAGAGACCCTCTGTCAACATTCGAAAAGGCGAGGAGGTGGTCTGAGCGGAGGAAAAAGGAAAGACGCCACTCTCCACCACCAACCCACACACAAAATCGATGTTAGGAGCGGCGGACCAAAGCTGGATTCCCGAATGGATCACTAATTGAACAAATTGTGGTAAGCTCTGGGTACAAGCAGATTGACTGACTTGCAGAGGGAGAAAACATCATCGATATGTACGGAAACGGCCGAATTTGCTTTCTCTCTGTCTTTGTCCTTTTGTGGTTCTGTCATCATCCCGACACCTGACAACGGACAGATGCGTTTTTTTGGTGGCGGGTCGACGAAAGCAAGCTTGATTGAGGTCAGCTGTGGACCGTATGTTGTCGTCTGGCGCTTCGGAGACGAGAAAGCATATGTGGAATGGCGGGAGGGCGATGGAGAGGAAGGATTGACAAAAGGCGTCATGAAAGAGTGTAAATAATCGAAAAGGAATGGGAGGAGAAAATAGTGGAGTGGAAAGGGGATTAACTCACTCCTATCTCTTGCTTAGCGTCTTTTCCCCTTCGCACATGAAAGCAACAGGGATAAAAAACGCGGCGAGAGGGGATTAAAAGTGAAAAGTTCGCATTTCGAAAAACGGATCCTAACACCATTCGATCGGTTAAAGAATACAGTTGAGTGACAGGAAAGCAAGCAAGGCAACGAAACCTGAATGTGGTGGAGAGATGTGTTGGAGGTGGCGCGACTGACTGGAGGAACCGGCTCCTTCTTCGTGGTGTCCTTCTCCGCAAGCGCTGTTGCTAATTCCACCTACCCCTCCCATGAAGTGGTCGTAGTAGGATAGGTAATTGTTCCAGTAAGGGAACATCTTGGCTTCAGGTAGAGCTTTTATAAACTGAGGGGACACAGCCGAAAAGATGCGCAGCCAGAAAAAAACCTCCTTTTCAAAAGGCATTCATTAAGAATTCAAGGGGAATCGGCCGATCTTTCTACAGGATTCGGCGATGCGTGCATAAGTAGCTCGGCCAATTAAAGATTCACCCCTACTGACCGGCCGCCGCGTGTGGTCCCGAAAGCGGCGGGCTAATCCAGAAATCAGAGGCAAATGTCAATCGGGGCGACTAATATCGCCTCAACGTGAGAACGAGCGGCCCCTGCCTGTCGCTTTTAAAAGACATTCCCACGTCGAAAGATTGTCGTCGAATTAGAATAGGTACAACCACCATATCGGCAATCAATACCCAAATGACAGAAACAAAAAAGTCTTCAATCGTGCATAAGTACTCACTTGGTTCCTGCGGGAGCACTCCCGGTGGCGGAGCCCGCCCGCTAGAGTCCTGCTGCTGCTGCTGCGGTCTATCGACGGATAAGTTGATGGCTCCGTTGGCGGCGGAGTTGCCGGTGTCGAAGCCGCCCGCGCTCGTCTCTGCAGTGGAGGAGAGGGTGCGGATGCTGCTGGCCTCTGAGGCGGCAGACGTGAGCGGCGAGGACGAGGCCGCGGGGTCGTGGTGCGCGGCCGTGGCCTGGTGGGGGTCCTTGACGTTGACATAGCGGCGGAGGAAAAAGAGCCAATTTAGTATGAGAGGATGCGGCGGATTGAACACCATGTCGGCCATAGTTCTCAATTACGTTCCAAGACTTATCGCCCCTTTTCACTGGCCGTTTCAAGGGTGGAAAACGGACTGATTCCAGGTCAGCGCTTTTTCCCGTTTCAATCGTTGTTGCTGCTGCTACTGCGATTGGCTTCTTGTGTTGCCCGTCTACTACCATATCTGCGTATCGGGTATGCATTTCTTCCCCCAGCGAAGGCTGAGGTGCGAAAAAAACGATAGATCACGCCGCTTTTTGCAGGAGGGAGTGGGAGGAGGAAACGGCTATTTTTGCAAACGTGGCGTCCAGCCTCCTTCCTTCATCGAGGCCAGTGTGTACGTATAGGAATGAGAATGAGGGGAGGAGGGGGGTTGAAACGTGAGATCGGCCGAACTTCCCTTGTCTCTCCCACTCCCTTCCTTCAAACCCTCGTGAAACAAAACAATCCCTCCCTACCCCCTCTTCCCCATGGAAGCTTTGGAGAACTCCCTCCCTCCCTCGTCTTCTTCTGGTGGCGCTTGCGCTCCCTTGACCCGAAACTCAAACAGGTGCCGCTTGGGGCTGGGTGCAAGAAATTCGATAAGGGATCGAGGGAGGGTACTGTAACGGGTGTCTCACTGGGTTTCCAATGCTGCGTTAGCCTGAGCAGCAGCTCGGCCTGGGTTGGTAGGAAATTAAAATTGGCGTCGTCGTTGGTTTGTTGGATACTCATGCTCTGATATTTGACATCTATCTCCTCCCTCCCTGCTTGCCTAAGATTGGCGTCGTCGTTGATTTGGTGGAGAAAATTTCCAACTTTGCTGCTGCTCAGGCAACGCCACATTGGAAACCCAGTGAGACGCGCGGTACAGCGTTTCCAGCACGCGCTTGGCTTCGATTTCCTTCTTCGTGGAAGAAAATCACTTCATTCTTTATCCTGGCCGAGGTAGGGCTATAGTATGCACTTTTTTGCAAGTAGTCCCTCATCCTTCCCTCCACGTTCGCACTGAGCAACAACAACTCTAATGGGCATAAATCTTTCCCAACAATAATAATTGCCAAAATCAAATTTGCTGACTCACGGCAAAGCTCTTTTATCATTTTACCTGTAGGAAGTATGGGTTTGCGTTCTGCTGCGCGTAGGCGGACGTCGATGTCGTCGGCGGGGGCTGGTGCGAAAAGTGTCCTCCTCCCGCTCCTCCCCCATTCACCCAGCCTCCCCCTCCGCTGTCCTCGCCGCCGGGGCCGCCTCCGCCGTAGGCATGAGCAGGAAACTGGCCCTGAAATGGAAAGGAAACACATTAGAAGGACTACTCGAGGGACGAGGGGATGAACTTGCTGACTTGTCTTGCAAAAGTAACGGTCAATGGGCAAAGATAATTTTCGGAGGAGCTTTTTTTGCATCGGAACTCCAGACTCCTTCCAATACAAGTCAGTCAGGGAAATGGGGGACGGTAGGAAGAGCGAGGCAGAGACGGATCAGGTGGCAGCGGAAGCCAAAGTTCCCTCCAGACCCTTTCTCTCTTTTTGCTCTTTTCCGTCTTTTTCTTCCACCTGCTGGAGGCGGCAAAAAAAGAGGCGCCAGAGGGGAAGGAAAGAAGCTTCTCCCCCCCCTCCCTTTTTTGCAGGCTTTCTTTCATCCCCTTCCTTACAGACATTATCCATTGCCTCCCCCTCACACCCTTCGTTTATTCGCCTTGTTGCTGCAACTCATTCACCCCACTTTTTCTCTTCTTCCAGCCGGCGTTGCGCAAGCCATCCGCCCGCTCCCCGCCCTTCTCGCCGCAACCACCCGACAACGGAGGCAGCAGCAACGGACAGGGCGGCGGCGGAAAGGCGAAAGGCGGCGGCGGCGATGGCGGTGGAAAGAGAGGGGGAACGAGAGAAGAAGAGGGGGATGCGCGAAAAAAGGGAGAAGCCGCCGCCGCCGCTCTCGCCAGGTGCTCATTTTCCCAGAGTCCCTCTTCTCCTTCTCTGTACCACCCTCACGAACGACTGCTAGGGTGGTGGTGGTGGTGGAGCGGCTCACTGGCAATCAATGGCATGGCTGCCTCCCCCGTTCTTTCTGCTGCTTCTCTTCTTTCACCAGCTTTTTCTCTCTATCTCGTCGTCTCTCCCTCCGCCATTGCCTTCTCATTCCGACCGAGCGAGGAAGTGGAGAAGCTCCCCTCCCCCTCCCCCTTCCTCCCCCTTCCCCAAATGTTTTGCTTTTCTCCCCCCTCCCTTTTCCTAACCTACCCTTTTCGTCTCTCCTCCACCACCACATCTCTTCTCTTCTCCGCTTCCATCACCGCTTTTTTTCTGCGCCAACATGTGTCCCAGAAGTTTCCTTTTCCCCTCCTTTTTCGGATAGATGTCGTGTGCCTTTTTCTTCTTTCAGCCTTCTCATCCTGCTTTTGCTCCCACCAACTTTCCAGTTCTGGAAAGGGAAAAAGTCACGAGAAGGAAAGGCTCGCCCAAGAGAGGAAAGACAAAGAAAGAGAGAGGAAAAAACACACGGGAAAATCCTCTCCCTCGTGCTTTCTTGGAAAGTCATCCATGCGAGAGGTAGAAGCGAGTTTTCTTCCCCTTTTCTCCGCCTCTCTCTCTCTCTCTCTCTCCCCCTTTCGGAGATCGCAAAAATCCCCTGCAAAAAATGGGGCGACTGAAGAGAAGCTGGAGATCAAGGCAGAAAGGGGACTCAAGCTTTTTGCTTTCTGAGTTCGTGAAGCTAAGACGACTCCTTCTTCGTCTTCATTCTTGAAGCTTTTTCAAGAAGCCTCTCGTCCCTGATAGAACACACACACAGCCCATCTCGAATTGTTGCAGCAATGCAGTGGAAGAAAGAGAAGAGGGATAGAAGCTCTTTCCTTGAGTTGAGCGAAGAAGGGGGGATGGGATGTATGGTAATCAAAGTCTCTGAAAGGGAAGAGCAAGAAGAATGGAGGAAAATTGTCATGTGCGAAGAGGGGAATTGCTCCTCTCATCCTGCTGCTAAGAAGACACCAACAAGCGTAGCATTTAACTGCCCAACCGTGACCGATTGAGATTTTTCCGGCAATGAACTAAGGGGACGGGGGGAGGACTAAGTCCCCCATTGATCAGGAGAGAGGGGGAGGGGGGAGCAACAAATTCTTGTCGCCCGTGAAGCCAATTCTCCTGCATGGGGTCGCCCAGAAACAAAAGACAAGGAGACTGAGGTGAGGTGAACGAACCGACCTACACCGCCAGTGCAGACAGACGGACGCATCGCATCGATCCACCCTCCTTGCTGCCGAGGCGTCCTGCCGACGACGAGGAGGAGTTCCACGAACCAAAACAATAATTAACCGCCCGGGGTCACCCCCGACCTCTGCCGAGATGTGTATCATGGCTCGAGTTGGGCGGAGGGAGGAAAAAAGGAAGGAGCTAGCATCCGGCAGGGGAGCCAAAGGGAGGGAGGGTGTTTGGGCCAATATGTCACCGTCCGCGCTGTGAAGGGGGAAGCATAACTATGCCGCTGTGTACATGGGCAGGATGAATGAGGACGAGAGATGCGTTTTTGATTGTGGGCTACGCCTAACGTTCCGGGGAACAAGAGCCGAAATAGGCGCTCAAAAAAGGGCTTCCTCGGGCGACTTCTGATACAATGGGCGAGGTGCTGCTGATTGGCAGAAGGAAATGACCGGTCGAAAGAAACGGAGAGGAGTGGAAATTTAATTTCCGATCGCTGTCAGCAGGCAACATAGCATACGCAAGAAGATTTTTTAAAGGGATCAAGAAGGAAAAGATCCAATCTCGATCTTGATCGCCTTGGGGTTTTTGTGTAGCACCCTCTCCTCCCCTTGTGCCGGTTTCCGCTCCTTCCCTCCCTCCCTTTTCATTGCAAGCCAAAGTCAGTTTGCCGTTCAATGGGGGAGAAAAAAAACCAAGAAAGATTCAATGCTCGCATGGCCTCCCTCCCCTCCTTCCAAGCTTCCTCCCTCCCTCCTCAGTCAATGCTCGAAAACGAAGGAGGAGGCAGCAGCGGGAGGAGGAGGAGGAGGCGAGGCAGACCGCCAATTAGACAACGGAAGTCGTCTTGAAAAATTCCGTGGGAACCGAGTTATGGAACAGCTCTCCCCTCTTCTCTCCTACCTTCTTCTCTTGGAGAGCGGAGTGCATACGTGGAAGGAGGAAGGAGGAGGGGAGGAAACCTGGTCGAGGAGAGAGTGTATAGCAGCAGGGAGGAGGGAAGAATGGACTCTTGATTGTCATAAACATTAGGGGGGAAGGAGGGGAGAGCAAATTGTACTACAAAGACAAGGGGGGAACAGAGACAGAAGGTGGAGTGTAGGGGAGAAAGAGAGGACCGACGTACGACGTTGCTGTAAAACTACACAACGTCTGGAGACAATGGCCTGGAAGAAGCAGAGGAAAATTAGGTTTGTACTGTAGAGGAGATAATACCCAGGCATGAATTGGAGGCATTTACGACGATACCTCCCCTAAAGAGAAACCACCTACACGGTACAGCACCACCCTAACGGATCGTTCCCAGGCTCCTTTAAAGCCGCCACCGCTTTGCCAAGGTAGGTAATACCCGTAAGTAGTAGTGGTGGCTCCATTCCATTCCGAGCCAGAGAGAGAGCGGAAGTCGACTAATGCGCTATTACGGGGTCATTATGTCGCCCCCTTCCATCTCGGTTGGCGGCGGCGGCTCCCCCTATGAATTTCACTCCGGCTCCTTCTTCTCTTTCCTCCTCGCCACTAAAAAACAAAAGTTATGGCTCGCCTCTTCCTCTCCCTCCTGTGAGAAATGGGCTTTCCCTCTTGCCTTCCCCTAATTCTCCTTTTTTCTGAACCGTAAGTAAAGTGAAAGATGGGAAAAAGAGAAAGAGGGAGGTGCAAGAAACAACAGCAAGAAGAAGAAGAAATAAAAGTGCGTCAGCAAAGTCCCACGATGTTGCCACTTGCCCACAGCGGCGAAAAAAGAGGGGGAGAGGGGAGCCTTGGGAGAGCCCCTGCGAAATGCGTCAGTGAGAATTCTCAAGGCGGCGGCAACAACAACAATAGCGCGGTTTCTCTCGCCGCCGTCTGTCTGTTGGTGCACCTTTTGCTTCCCCTCATTCCCACCAGTGCGCCCTCCGCCGCCGCCGCCTGGGAAGTTCCCCCCGATAGATTCTCATTCCACATTCTCACTCACTCATTCAACTCGTCCCCCCCCCCCTTCCCACCCTCTTCTCTCCCTCTCCCCCGGCTGCCACCGTTCTTCCCCGCTCCCTCTCTCTCCTCCTCCACCACCACCGCAAAGTCAAAGTCAAGGTGGCCCCAGTTCTCAGGCCTTCCCATCCCCGGCCCAAAGCAAAAAGGCCCCAAGAATGTACTTTTCGTGCCAGAAGATACCCTCGGTTGTTGAGTAGGGCATCCACGTGGTGAAGCTGATGTCATTCCTCCTGATAGCACAAAGGGGATGGCGAAAATTCTTGCCCCCTTTCTCGTTAAAACATAAAAGCTCTTTAGCGGTAAAGCGCTAAAGTCTAAGGTGGAGTACGTGTAGAAATAAACCACCTGGACAGGGAAAAATGAGACAAGTCTCGCACGCTTTCCGCGATGGGAAACAGAGTGGGCGGCTGGCCGCAATGGGAATCACTAACTGTTTTTAAAAAACCGACTTCCAAGAACGCGCGCGCGGGAATTTTTCACGAATAATTCACGCGGTGGGAATTTTGAGTGAAAAAAAGGGGTGCTGCCCGCTGTACCTGTGGCCACTTGGAAGCAAACTACAAGACTTTGAGACAGGAAAACGGCGAGAAACTTTCAGGACGAGTAGGACGAACAGCTCAGCCCAAAACGGCATCCGCCTCCTTGAACTTGGCAAAAGCGCTTTTAAAATTCCTCTGGGTCATCTTCTTTTCCCCGTTGGACCGTGAGAATCTCCTTTACCCACGCTTCTCCTCCTCGTCTGTAACATCCGATCCGGTGCTAAACCTTTCAGCGCGACCTTCCTTCTTACCCCATCTGGACCAGCTGGACCGGGAAGGAGGGAGGGACGCCCCATATGCGTGTCAGCGGGAGGAAAGTTAAACGCCCCCCCCGAACCCCTTCCCTCGCACAGACTAAACACGGGTCCAAAGACGATTCAAGTGAAGAAGCCGCCTTTCTTAGCCGCCCCGCCGCCTTTGCCGCCCCTTCTCCTCTCTTCTACACACACATAACATGGATGTGTGATGGCGGGAGTCTCCATACGGTTGAGCGGGAGGAGAGAGAGAGAAGAGAGGGAGAGAGCTCTCTACTGTACTTACCAAGGGAAGGGAGGGTACAAGTCGGAGGGAGGGGGAGGGAGGGGGAGGGGGAACAGCGGCTTTTTGAGCGTTTTCTCCCTCCCTTCTCCCTCTTTCTGAATCGGGGATGCTCGTTCGAAAGAGCCATTGTATGGGGAGGGGGGATGGAGAAGCCGAAGCCCTGCTCACAAAAAAGCCCCTTTCTCCCTCCTCTCGATCCGGATCGAACATTTTCCCACGGCAACTCGAGCAAAGAGGAGGGGGGAGGGGGAGGCAGCCAGGCAGATCATCGAGAGGAGGAGGGTGGGGGAACCATCATGCAGAAACGAGGCAGTAGGGGAGGGGGGAAAGAAACTACGCACGAATATATCACGGAAAAAAAGGAAGAAAGATCAGGTTGGCATGAAAATGGAAAAATTTACATGCTCGGCTGGAGGCGTCGTCGTCGTCGGGACGGATAAATCTCGGGAAAATTTGTAACGGATCCCGACGTGAAAGAGGAGGGGGG
>JAAUXU010174707.1_pt1 | contig 12424 bp, 10 predicted proteins | sample 7278151 | NCBI WGS metagenome assembly JAAUXU01 (sample SAMN14350113, study PRJNA611818) | marine sediment metagenome | isolation source: surface marine sediment (1.8m) | place: French Polynesia: Moorea | collected 2018-08 | reverse complement strand
GGCCACTGTCTGGAGGATTCGTTCCATGCAAAAATTCCACTCAAAAATGACTCCACGCGATCTATACACTCAGTTTCACCTCACTGAAATTACTTACGCCAAGGTCTGTATAATAGGACAGGTCAAAAATTTTGGATTCCGCGTGAGCGTGCAAAATTGGTCACTAGAAGGGAAAGCTCGAAATTCAAACGAAGGTGGAAAAATGTGATTTAGCATTGCCCCGAAGAGATTTAGAGTTTTATATGCGTAATTCATGAGGATGTCAAGTCAACGACCTTGAATGTGAGGTGGCCTTGCTAATTGCCATTATGAAGGCACTACAGGCCAATAAAAACTGAAAAATAGGGTTTTGATGTTTGCCCTGAAGCTTCGGAAATTCTTAAAGCTTTTTAGGTTTTGGCCTGCTGCAGTAAACTGATACTTACATTGGGCAGGGTTAGAACTGGCTATTTCAAAATGTATTAGAAGTCATTCTACTTATTTGACCCTTAAATAGGAAACACCGGGTGTGTTGAGGAAAATTCGAAAATTGACCTCTTTTATTCGCTTTAGTTGTGCCCAAATCGGGAAATATACACCTGCCTCCAAAAGTATTTGAACACGCATCAGAGGGACGAAAATACTGAAATGTCATGAGTTTTTGGAAGTATTTTCCAACTTTTTTGAGCACCCCCTCCCTCCAGACCTCACCTCCCACCCTTTGGCTCTGCCACCACCCACCTGCCACCACTGTGGCAGCAAGTCCCTTTTTGGGTGTGTGCATAAGTATTCGAACACTTTTTTTGCTGCTGTAACTTCCTTAACATTGCAGCTACATGAACTGTATTTACATTGTTGGAAAGCTTAAAGTCTCAGCAGTTGAACTTATTGCATTCATTTTCAGAGAAATTACATATAAAAGGCAGCGCTGGCCACTTTGTCAATGCCGTTAGCTTGTCTACTGTACTAAATAGAATCATGCAAAGCTCCATCAATATTGAAGCTACACAAACTATCCTTACGGAAAGCTTGAAGACTTAGCAGTTGAACTTTTCAGTTTACTCTGGATGCAATTGCATACTAAAGGCAGTACTGGCAATTAAGCAAACCAAATTTCTACATACGCTCACTTCTCCACTACAGAGCTGGTGTTCAAATACCTTTGGAGGCAAGTGTTCTATATTTCCTGGTTTAGGTTGAAAATACTCCATATTTCCCAGTTTTGTGCACTGCTTCGCACAGAGCTGCGCCGTGCTGATCGCTCTCGCTTCAGGTAACGGTTGAAAAGAAAAACCTGGCACTAAATTACAAATTACATCCCTGTACGTGGACTTAATTTTCCTCATGTTGATCCTCGTCATTTGACCTTTTCTTTGGCCTTATAATGTCTTCGGGCTCCCACCCCAACCACCACCACACCACACTAGGACAACGTAAGGCCTCGGACAGGCCAAACTGACTCGGATTAAAACTTTGAAAATTGAGCCCTGCTTTACAGTGATGCAACACATAGCTAAAACTAACTATACCCTAAGTTGTCCGTACCATTTTAAAGACAGTTCGACACAATCCTTACCGACACAACCTATCTTCTCCAGCATACAGTCCTTGACAGGGCAGCACACTAAAGAGGCTGGCAAGTTGGCTTTTTCAGGGGGGAAGCGTTGGTGAAATTGACTGAAATTTTCATGGAACAATCCCAGACCCTTGCCCCATCATTTCCTGGGCCAAGAGGACTGAGGACGATCTGGACTGCAAAGATCTCGTCTGCCTTCTCTCGCTACTGGCCGTTGCAACCCTGAAAACTACATGCTACATGCTGTTACAAACTACATGCTGGCAAATAAAGTGCGGAAGATTTGATGCGATAGCACGCAGTTTCATATGCAGTTGGAAAGGGTTGCGTCGGTGAACACTCTGTGTCACAATGTCCTGTGTCGGTAACGGTTGTGTCAGTAAAGGCTGTGTCGGCAAGGATTGTGTCGAACTGTCGTGACACGGTCCGTACCGTGTGCAGCACCATATTTGTCGAATTTCGACTGAGGTGTTTTTGACGGGTCAGAGGCCTTAGATTGTCCAAGGTCGCATGCGACTAGGAGAGCAGGGGTCCGAGGACGGTGTACGCAAGACAGGTCAAATCACTACAGTCAAAACTCGAAAAATTGCAGTACTGCAAAACGGGCAGGCAATGTATACATATTTCCTTGGTTTTAGAGAACGTAGTGTGGTTGTGCGTTTTTGGGCTCACAGTAAATAAGACACGTCAGTCAGTAAAGAGAAAATCTAGCATCAAGCATTTTAATGTTTAAACAGCATTATTCGAGTCGTCATTGCTTACCTCACGATTTCGAGGACGTTGACTGAAAAACGGAAAGGAAACAAACGTTACTTGACATTCATGTGCAGCTTAAAGCTAGGACATAAAGCTAAAACATGCATGTTTCTATAGCATAGGCGTGACTTTTTTATTCTAGTGTATGGTCGACCTGCGTTGTAGTCCATTTGTCCGCCAGCTGATTATATCGGATGTCCAATTTTTTCAGACAAAAACTGCTGCAAAACTGGTTTTTTTTGCTTCTTGTAAGTCTGTACAGCAACAAACTTATCTTCGTTAACTAAATCGACTTATTTGATCGATTTTCTACTTTTTTACTGATTTTCAGAGCCTTGCCAATCATGCAAAACATTCATTTCAAGTCACCAAGGTGAAATTCACCTGTGCTTTACGAGGAACAGGTAATATCTTTTTACACCACTCTTCATGCTTGTACGTATACTTGTGCCCCTGTAGCGCTCTTAGTGCCTTAAGGATCTGGCTGATTTTTTGTGTGTGAACCCTTTGGGTCAACGGAAAGACTATTCAAAGTTGCATTTCGAGGCTGTTTTGAGGATTCGGATATTTGGCTTGTGCAACCATTTCTTCAGAACAGCGGCACCAAATCGCCCTTAAAAGTAACTCCGCTTAAGCCGGTCTTTTTCGGGCTGATTTGGCCTGCGCAGCTGTTCCTACGTCCTGGGCTGTAGGGATGGTGTATGAAAATGGTAGAGCCTGACAGCTTCATGTGATCTGTACGAATGAGTACTGTGCTGAGAGTATTTTGCACCAACTATTTTCTGCAACAGCGTATTTTTGGTCCTGCCCTCCGTGAGCCTACGCTCACCATACAACGTACCAGAACCATCTGCAACAGCGCAAAAATGGCTGTGATTGGCTTTGCTACAGATCCATACACTGTTCTGAGGCATATATGTTGTTGACACTTTTTGCTCCAAGTGCAGAGAGGTGTCCAAAACTGCGAGCAGTGATTTCTCCCTTTATCATCTGCATGCAGACTCTGACTTCTTAATTTCAGTATAAAATATGACGTCGGCTCTGATCTTCGCGCAAAAAAGTGCAAAATTTGATGGGTGTTGCTGACTGCAATGCAATTTTCCCACTTAATATAAGCGTGTATGATTGAGTTATCATCTGTGGCTTCATTTCAAAAATTATGAAATTAAAAAGATGACGCATTTGTCATCACACCTGACACTAAAGTCACTGCAGATCTGGAGTCCAATGAAAATGAAAAAAAGTGTTTCAAGATCTGCCCCCCCCCCCCAAATACCTGTCCCACTTCATACTGCTTTGTGGTGGCTACACTACAACAACTTTGGGATGGGGGACTTTTTGTAGTCATTGTCCACATTACTGGTATGACACGCCAAACACATTTTGGAGGCACCCGAGGGGGTTTGTGTATGATGCATCGTACGTGGTGTTGTTGCACTTACAGACTCTCGGCAGGCGACTTCTAGTCCTCTCGTGGGAAGGCTCCCCGGCCTCGGAGGCCACCAGTGCCACTAGGGCAAAGGTGACCGCCGCAAACACCAGTTGTCTCATGGCCTAAGTAAATGATATTCACACATGAGCTAGAAGTAAAAGTCGCCAAAAGTCGGGCTCTGAAAGCCACATTTCTCCGGCTGCAATTTGCCAAACATCACCAGTTGCGTCGTAGAGTGGGGATAAGAAAAGCCGCAGTGTCAGTGTCTGCTATCTTTAAGGAGGCTTTTTTTTTGGAGCTTAGCGAAATATGTGAACTCAGAGCTACCTTTTGGCTGCTGCTTTGTTGGTTCTATACTGATTTCTCTGCCGTCTCGAGGATGACTGCAAAGTGACCTCTTATATACCAACGATTCACCTGACGCTATCTGGGTTCAGGGGAGAGTTCGCCCTCTTTGCTCAACTTTGGCCGTGTGAGCCTCCAAAAATTTGCACATCTGACCATACGGTTGGTACGGGTTCGCATTGGGTAAAGAGAGTGAGCAATCAGATGTGTTTGGAGGAAATGAGATTTAGGGGAAATGAAGCATCTCCTAGATGGGCCCATTTGAGGCCCACTCTTAACCAAACCATAGGTTGCCGGCTAGACAAGCCTTTTTCTGCTGCTGCTTCTTGTCGATAGTGCATGCAAGCGTGCGTGCGTGCGTACGTGAGTGCGTGCGTGAGGGCGCATATGTGTGCCCGCGCGGATGTGACCTGAGGCCCGCAGAGGCCTATAAGATTTTTCGTCTCGTTTGTCGGTTTGTCTAGTCTGCCGGTCTGTCAGCACTCGTGTGAGCGCGTGTGTGCGTGTGCGCGTGCGTGCACGACCCCTTTCATCTTTTCCCCCGTCAGCTAAAGAGCAGAGGAATGGTGGAATCTTCTCTCCCAGACAAAGGGAAGAACTGCGGTGCGTCTGGCGGAGATGCGAGTAAAGAGGGAGGACGCAAAAGAAGCGCTTCACTCATGTCTGGTGGAGGCGTAAGATAAATAGGAAAACGTCTAGAGCTATGTCACCAAAGCTGTTTTTAGCACTTTCCCCCTCTTACAACATCGTGATGCTTACCAGAAATGCTGGAGGCCTCAGGAGTTCGTGCAAATTTGCATGATGAAAAATTTCTGCGCAACTTTTGGCTTGCATTTTGCAATGAGTTTCGGCCAGGAAATTAGCAATTTCGAGTCGAGTAGAAATCGTATACAGGTAAAATGTCGGACTAAACTGAACTCACCTACTGACGTTGAGACGTTTCTTTTTTTTTGAACGCCATCTGACGACAGCGCAAGTAAAGCTCGGGCCTCTATTCTTAAAGACAGTGGTGTTAATGTCCTTTAAGTGGAGCACAGGATTTCAAATTGGAATTTCACCCAACTAAGCTACCTGAGCAGAAGGCTTATTCCAAAGTGCCAATTTTTTTTTTTGTGTGTGTGTGGGGGGGGGAGGGGAATTGGCATTAGACACTGGTTCTAGCTGGTACAAGTCACCTTCATAGACCAGAATTTTTTTTAAAAAAAGTTTATCTTCCAGCACCTCTAACTCAAAGTTTTAGAACAAGTTGTGCGCTGTAAGTGTAGTGCACACTTCTTTTTTCAGCCATAACTTTTGATGATCTTCCACAATAGGGGATAAAATTTATGCACTGCAGCAGAGCTTACTGCATACAAGTTTGACTGTATTGTAGACAAAAAGTGGTCCTCGGGCAAAAGCGTATATCTGTTGAGTCTCATTCTTAGCTCTCCATAGAAGGCTGAACCACATCTGTGGCTCAAAAGTTATGGCTGAAAAAAAGATGTGTCTGCCACAGTTACTACGCAGAGTAAGACATAAACCTTCGAGTTACAGGTGCAGAAAGAAAATGGGCCTTAAGAAAAAAATGGTTAGAATAAAATCATAATATTTTGGCCGAAGGCCAAAAACCCTGGCTAAAAAGATATCCAGCCTACTAGGCAGGCGTCCGAACTAGATAAAATCTTGCATCAGCACAGGGAAATTCGTTATGTCTTCAAGGGTGTCCTAAAAACAGACTCCGCAGTGCTGCGAAAACTGAGTCATCATGTTAATATAGGGCTATTGACACCCTCAACCAGTGAGATCATCGTTGTTCATGACTAAAGCCACCAGCTTCGTCTTCACTGACGTCTCCAATCTTGTTCTCGTTCTGATCAGATCGAAGCTTTGCTTGACTCCTCACCACACTCACTCCCCGTACAAGGAGTTGACTTGAGCAGCTCGCAAACATGTCCAAAATGTGCAAGTTCAGAACTTGAGCATGACTGGACGTCCCCATGTCATCCCATTGTCCCTACAGACTAAGAATGAGCGGTAACGGCTGTTAACCCGAAACTGCGGTTATCGGTTAACCGTTGGGTCATTTCCCGCGGTCACGGTTCGAATATCTGTTATCGGTTATTTACCAAAGTCACACTTCAGTTATCGGTTCCTAAAAAAGAAACTCCCAAAGGGACTTCTCAAATTTCTGGCGCTTAAAACCTTCTATGCAGCATCAAACACACTTAACTAGCCCTTTTCTTTCTTTTGTCTCATTGTTGGTCACGCTGTCGCTAGCGTTGCCAATTCTTCACCGCTGAAAAGCAAAACTCATCAACCCAACTCTGCCAACCGCACTTGATACTGTCATCGGTTTCGGTTAACCGCTCACGTCACAGACTCATTGAACTCCGCCAGCCCATTTTTTTTGGGGGGGGGGTCCGACCAACTCGCCTGCTGCTTTTGGGTCATGCAGGCATGCAGGCAAGCCGGCAGTTTCAGCGACAAACACGTGGTCGGCAAGCAACTGTGTCTCGCTGCGGCTCCACGGTACAGCGCAGTTTCTTTCGACAGCTCAGCAATGTAGCATCTATTCTTTTTTATTGCCATTCAACTGATGTGCATGTGAGGCCTGCAGAGGTCAGGCAGACACTGTGGAGTAACCATGGATTGGGGAGGAACTTCAACCACGGCATGAAAGTTGCAGCCACAGGTGAACCTCGATGCAAAAAGGTTTACCTTCTGGAACGCAGTTTCTCTCTCTCTCTCTCTGTGGGTGTGCGTGTGTGCGGGAGGGAGCGAGAGTGCGGGCGCGTGCGCGCTCGCATCGAACCTGTTCAGGCACTGGTTTGACACAAATCGCTGCCAGAGCCCCAAGATTTCGCCTCTTTTGCTGCATGCACAGGGTGATGCAGATTTGTTTGTTTGGAAACAACTTCTGGTAACAACGAGCCAACCCGACTAGGTAAAGGCAGGCGGAGTCTGAATGAAAGCGTGCGTTATTCAGACTGACCTCACTCACCCGGCGACTGCCATCAGACGTCCAGGAACAGCCTCGACGGCAGCCTCGTCCTCACTGCCGGGACATTGGGCTGCCGAGGCCCCTTCCAGTCGCGTTCGAAACGAGCTTGAGTCTGCTTTCGTCTTAGGGGAACATTCACATTGACTGGGGAGAGAGAACCTGAAGCTTGGTCAGAGAACAGTTAGGTTGCCTCACTCTTTTTGCATTTGGCTGATGAAACAGAAGACAATAAATCCCTATATATTACTTTTGCAGTTAAATCCAGGCTTTTTGCTCCGTGCTTTTTCTTTAAAGTCAGACTATTTTTGTGGCTGGCAGTGGGCACATTTGCGCATTTCTTGCCTCACGGTGCATTGAGTAACTGTGCGAAAAAGCACGAGCAGAAGGAGGAAGTGAAGGAGGCGTCCATGTCATAAGAGCGTATTTTTCGTTTACTTTCTAGTTTAATGTAAAAAATGTGGTCAAATAGCCCCGGGCTTTTTGGCTGGGTCGCCTTTAATATGTGAGCACTTTACAAAATGCTATGCACACTGGGCGGCTCCGGCCAAATGGGCCAAAATAGAGCCTTATTCCCTAAACTCTGAGTTACCCAGCTAAACAGAAAGGACTTGCGATAGATCGAACATCAACATTTCCACTTGTCTTTTCCTGGAAACCCAGTGAAAGTTCGGTTTCAAATAAAAATTCGGTTGTGTATCGATATTGACCACCATGGGCAGGCACGAGCACCGAGGGTTGTGGCTGCCCATGTACCCCATCCAGTGATAGAAGGACACAATTGAAGCAAGATTTTCAGTAAATGGTGACCCGAGGAAGCAGTTCTCAAGTACAAACGTCATACTCGTCCAGAGACAAACACATTGCCCCCTTTTTCAGATTTTGCAGCTCTCGAGTCATGACCACCCTCAGATCAATGTCCTTGGCCTGCAAAATCCCAAATCAGGGGCAAAGTGCTTCTTGACAAGAATGACATACTGACTGACCATGCAGCACTGCGTGGCCGCACCTCACCACGACCTTTGACCTAGCCGAGGACAGGTCAAATCGGGGAGGAAGACAAAGTGGCCGTTGCAGCGATGCAGTTTGTTATTTGACGCCAGATTTTTGCATTTGGCCTGACCACTTTCCTTTTTTGTTCTGGTTCTGGGCGAGCATAGGTTGAAATCGTCCGTCCTGAAAAATGTATCACACCAGCCAGGGATGTCGCCGTCAAGTGGTTCTGGGTTGAACCCAAAAAAGATCCCTCGACAGCAACAAAAATCTTACATCAATAGGTGCATGGCGAGAGCTCACAGTCTAGTAACTGGGCTGTAAATTGCTGCTTGCCCATACGGGCGTACATAGTTAATAGATCTGTTTGGGCTGGCAGCACTTAGAGCCCAACTTTGGATTTTGCACCTTGAGGGTCTTCATGAACCGAGAATTGGGGTGGATTCTGTAGCCCAAGGGTCGTCAAAGGTCTCAGAGCAGCAAAATCTAAAAGAGGCAGTAAATAGGCCATGCCCAGAGTCTACTTAACAGTTCTGACAAAAATTTTTATATGGATCTGGCAGCTCTGGGGCTGATCCTCGGGCTGCCACCACCCCGCTCCTGTCCCTCCCGAAGAAAAGAGCTTGCGCAAAGTGTGATCATTGCTCTTGGAACCGAGTGATGAGACGAGGAGACAGAGTATAAATTCATACCATAACTCAAAGCCTTGAACTACGTGTTCTGGAGAGAGAGGAGAGACCAGTTCTCAAGACTTCTTTCAGTTTTTCCTGTCAAAGCTAACGGTTTTTCAAACAGCCACCTTGTATGGCCCAGATCTGCATAGGGCTGCACTGCCTACCTAGGCCCAAGCGCTCGTGCACTAGTGATGGCTTTTTAGACTACCAAGCCCAAGCCCAGCCCAGTTGAGGCAGCCCAGTAGCTCTTAGACCAGACCAGCCATCGGCAAACCCGACCGAGGCTTGATGAGATAATCCAGAGAAGGCGAAACTGGGCCCACACGCAAAGTCCAACAGTTGAAGGAGTGCTGAGTCCTGCTAGGCCTTGTGGCTCGGCTTGATTGTCGAGTCTGGCTCTACCACATCACTCCTCGTCTCGCCCGCACAAACAACGTGGAGGAAAAACCATCACATAAGTGGCCAACTCGGTCTTGTGCGCAGCGGAGCCGGCCAAAGCGGCGCACAAACACCCACTGGCAATACCGAGTCTGCATCCACCGCACTCAAAGTATCGCACTTCAGTTACTAAAATGGGACAACACCGTTCTGAACAAGATGCGAAGTGATTGCATCACTCCGGGTCGAACCATTTCTACTTGGAGCAGCCAGCAACAGGAACCGACTGAACAAAAGCAGACATACAACAAAAAACTCATGCGAACATAACCTCGACGTGGTCGAGAAGGAGCCAGCATTGACATGCACTGGACATTTCTATGACGTCTAATCTCGTTCTCCGCTGATCGAGAATCCGCCATTTTCCCCATGTCTCTTTTCTCGACAATTTAAACGTTGTTTCTTGACTTTTTCCCTCATTCCCAGATGGAGTGCATAAAAGGGCTTGAGTGCAAACGGAAAAACGGTTCTTGACGCAGACATGACGAGTTTTGCCTTCTGCAGAGGTTGCGTGATTTTGTAGAACACAACAAACGTGGAGACATGAGGCATTCAGGAGTGCCGAGTACAAGTTCGCCACCATTTTCTATCAAATGTAAGATGTTGAAAGAAACACGAAGGATAGGGATAATGCCAGATCAACACAAATTGCTGAACGTACCTCTCGAGTGAGAGAACAAAGAACTTCTTAATCTCAGCGGTTGGTATTCGTTTTTTGAATGGTGTGAGGTTTTTTGTTCTTTTGAGGAAGAGCTGACACAACTAAGAAAACTATGCAGACGTGGCCGGACATTTGCCAACCTATTGACTCCAGACTGATACGCATGAATGATGATGTACAAAGTTTGAGTTCTAGTGAAGCAAAGCTAGAAACTCTGCTGAAGCCTCCTTCTCCGTTTACTTGTGACTCCTCCAGTTTTAGCATGGAAGTCACGCTGATGCATGTGAGTGTGCGATGCTCATACGTCCCGACATCAGCTCAATGCTAGTGAACATGCGACATCATGTGAGGGGTGACGAGCGGCACCCAACATTAGTCCCCCACTCCAACCTATTTTCCCCGCAAGAATGTTAGTGGCAACTGACATAACCCATCTAGGGGAGGCGTCAAAGACGTTACAAAGAACAGGATGGATGAGATGTACACGTGGGTTGCTTAGGCTTCGCTTGCGGGAGAAATTGGCTGACAAGTCATCAAAAAAAGGGGTCGGTATGAGAGGATTTTCGTGCAATAACCCTCTTTTTTTTACACCTACAGTTGACTTGGACACTTCAGTATAACCTCGAAATGATCAAGAGAGCAGCTGCATGCGATTTCTGCATGCTGTCTCCATTTGTGTGAGAGCAGCACCGCGTCTACGGCTACAGCTACGTCAATGTCTACGGAAGCTACGTCTGCGGGGGCTCCGTGGTTAGCGCCAAGCTGGTGGAAGGTGATTGTAGCGATTGAGGTCGATCGGAAGGGCAACTTTGGGGTCGGTCGGTGGGCCTATCCAAGACGAAGTACTTACGAACCTCGCATTGGTTCATCAACGGCGGAGAGAAATGTGTCTCGCTCACGCAACCTCCTTATCATCGTCTACCGAAGTCAGAAAGCCACTTGTTGAAGCAATCTCCGTGACAGCCAGACGAAATTTCCCCCCGGAAGTGCTCATACTTCATGCATTTGGCCATCGCTCCCTCCTCTCCGCCAACCACCCCGAGTGTAACAGCAAAAGACCACACAGTGCGTTGTTCGTGCATCATAGTGTGCTGAAGCGGGAGAGGAGTAATCTATACAGAGTGGAACGCAAAGAACTCAGCACTGAAGAATCTTTTACGTCACGGATTCGAATGTACCTTTTGGGTATTAGGACTGTTGCCCAAGACCCCGAGGTGCACAGTCTGCCAGACCAGGGACAATTTCAAAATACTAACTTTTGAAGATTTTGCACGGAGGTGAACCATTAGGTTCCAAAACATACTTCCCTAATTGTTTTTTACTTTTATGCACTTGAAGTGGGTCAAACTGGGTAAAAACCATCAAATACGACTAATTTTAGGATTCTGACCTTTCTTTGATTGACAAGGGCTAAAATCCAAACCATTGATTGAAGACTTGTGTATTTCTGCATTAGACTAGCCAAGGCATGGGCGGTTCAAAGAGAGAAAAAAAAGTCAATATGATTTTTTACCACTGTAAATGGGTTCAATTTTGATTTGAAATTTTTAAAATTGAATATTTTGGAATGTCTCTGAGTGTCTCACTTCACCTTTGGGACATAGCAGCTCTCATATCCTCTCTATCTATAACCAAAAAATCAGCTAAGGCAAATCCAGGCAAAAGGAAAAAATAGCAGAAATGTAACTGAAGATCCCAAGACCAAAAACATGCAACAGTCTCATGGGACAGCCAAGCCTTTGATTTTGGCCAAAAAGTCACTAGTGTGACACTATCAAAATCCTTTTTTTTGTTGTGTACAACTTCTTTTGACAAAAAATTGCATAATGACTGACTGTTTGAAGAATATTGATTCAAAAAAGCAATCTTCCTCATTTTCTGCCCCAAGGAACTATTTTTGAGAAAAATCTCACTTCAGAGACAACTCTTAAAATTTGATTTTACATTAATTTAGGGTATATACAAGGGTTTTTCCAGTTTCTTTCCTGGTGCTCATTTTGATCAAAAATCATGCTGGCAGAATTTAATCATACAGATGGTGTCACTGTCTTTATTGTAATTAACCTTGTTATTTAATGAAAGAGTTAGCCAATGGCTCTCCAAGGTAATGGCTTTCGATTACATCATGAATTCAAAACTGCTTGTAAAAAAATTTGAGCATTCAGTGAAGGCCATGCCTTTGGCACTATAATTTGATTAACATGCTCAATAGCTTTTGAACCCCGGTCCAATGAACAAGTCAAATGCCATCTTGATATTAAAACTGCAATCCACCATTCACAGCCCATTGCAGGGAGCCCAGGCCAGGCAGTCCTTGGGTCATCATTTTACTCTTTGAGGCATAAATTTCCCTTCAATTAACTACCAATTCCAATTGTTCGGAGAGTCCAATTGTTTGGAACAATTAGAATTGCTAAACTTAAAAGTCAGACAGATGTAGATTCTGCAAGGAAGAACGCGAGGAGTTTATACACCTGGCGCGTGAGTGCCCAGCACTTGCAAAGGAGCGCATGGAACAGATCCATGATCTCAAACTTAGCTCACCTCCCAACCTCGTAAGCCTTGTCAGACTCACGAAAGTGGGTCGCATTGC
>JAAUXU010125970.1_pt1 | contig 12427 bp, 7 predicted proteins | sample 7278151 | NCBI WGS metagenome assembly JAAUXU01 (sample SAMN14350113, study PRJNA611818) | marine sediment metagenome | isolation source: surface marine sediment (1.8m) | place: French Polynesia: Moorea | collected 2018-08 | reverse complement strand
GCAGCTTGTTACACACATAGCGCTGATCCCGTCAAGCTCAGCCCATCACCAGAGCTCAACTCAGCCCTAACATTCTCTGTCTTAGGTGTGATAGGAGGTGCGAAAAATTGGTGGTAGGTGAGGAAGTGTCACAGTGAGGAGTTGTCACCAAATTTGACATGGAGGTGTCTTACCCGAGGAAGATTGTGGGGGATTCAATCTGATCTTTGAGATCACATTTAGGTCAAAAGTTTAAACCGAGGTCACCCATGCGGATTAAAAGTTTAAATGAACATTTTCAGGCGAAAGGAGGCCACAGATAAGACAAGATCATGAAATCAAAGTTGCTTAGCACACACACCCTTATGAGAGAGCGGACAAAGTTACTTCTTTGTAAAGACTTTGGAGGTTATTCGAGGTCACAAATTGAGATCTACAATTTTTCATCGGACAAAGTTCTCAACCTCTATTTACGACCACTGAAGCTGGATCTGATCCAATCCGCTCCCTCCCCCCGTTTTGGCGGTGCTGAACATTCCCGCCAAATTTGACTTGGCTACATCACTCCGCAGGTAAAAATCTGACCCCTGTAAGTTTTGAGCTCGATAAGTCACACAGTGTAGCCTGCAACAATTCACCTTCTTACCTTAATTTAAACCTTCCGGAGTTAATGTTTCAATGGCCTCTTTGAAGAGTTCTTTTCAAGAATGGGTTGCTTTATAGGCGACTATTACAAAAACTGCGACACTGAAAACTTTTATTTACTAAAAAACAGAATGAAAGTGCTAATCTCATTTTCTTCCACGCACATCTGTTGAAATAGCGTTAAATAAAAGCAATTTCATAAAAAAAAGAGGTACGCGAGCCATTTTTTCACTTTTTTTCAAGGGTACTCATAAAGTTAACTTTCATTTGAGTGAGGAACAACTCCATCGGCTTCTCCAGACCCTGGGACTGAACAACTACTCGTCATCGTCATCATAGGTCAAATTTTAGTGCTTTCAGAGAGAACAACAACCCTGGTTCCACTTTCTATCTTGGTTTGCGACGTCAATGACCATGCTGTTGCACCGACACGTTCGCTGACAACCTTCTTATTAGTGTCAATCTATAAATTTATGCCTCATTCGCTTGTTTAAGCGTTGGCGGACCTTGGGAATTGTGCCCAATGTCTATCTTATTCCCCATGCCAAATCGACGGGTTCTTGACATAGCTGAACTTTAAAAGCGAGCAGACTCATCACGCACATAAAGGCGCACATCAGTACTGCCATGACTGAAAATTCTGACTTGATTGTACAACCTTGATAAGGCCTTAAACTTCGCGTCCGAATTTACAATGGTCAGTCATGCTTGGTCTGTCCTGCGCAAACTTCATGTTCAGGTACAGTAGTGTAGATACTTAGTTGATTAAGAGAGTCAGTTTACTTACGGCTTCCGCACTCACAGTGGTTGCCAAGGCGCGAAAGTCCGGTTGCCATTGACACGAAACAAACCGCCGGCGGTCAAGCGGCCGCCGTTGAGCCTCCTGCGAGGGCAGGACAGCTGGGACCCCACGTAGACAGGGTAAGATATGCAAAATTTTGCTGGGTAAGACGATGGAACAAATTCCACGCCGCGGTTGACGAAAAAGTACTGCTCAGACGACAAGATGGTGTTGGCGGAATCCCCGCTCCTGCTGTTACTGCTGACCCTGACCGGGTCAAACGCAGACATCGATTGCTACTCGTGCGGACATCGTAATGAGTGCGATCTGCCTTTCAAAGTTAACAGCGGTATCTACACGAGCGACAATGTAGACCCCTCCACCCTTCCCGAGGTGATTGTCTGTCCCGAAGCTTGCATCAAGTTTGACGGATATGCCGACAACGACAAACACCGCGTGATCGTGCGCGACTGCGAGACATCATCCATGGAACTGGAACAGGCCAACATCTGCCTCGACGATTACGAGTATCTTGGAGCCCACGGCGTCATGTGCACGTGCAACAGCGCAAGTTGCAACGAGGCCACGCGCACGACCGCCACTGCGATGTCAACCGGGCTCGTGGCGTTGTCTGCAGCCGCAAGACTCTTGATGTAGCAGATAGCAGAGTCAGAAGATACAATGACATCTGATCTACTCATATAACTACCATACAAAGTGGAATTTGTTCTGACGGCTTCTGTTGGATCACACTAGTACTATACAGTAAACATGACCAGGGCACGAACAAAAATCATCAATGACTCTCTACGAGATCTGCACGTTACACTCTACAGTTAAGACTTTCAGCATCACATCATCTATGCAACACTCAAGACATTGTAGCACACCAAATACACCAGAAGCAGACTAGACGCGTACACACAGCTCTCCTACATCCACACGTTCAACCACAGCGTGCTGCTCTTGTGCTCATGTGCATACGAGTTGTAAGTATGCATACACTGAACTTGCACATGGCCATGGGCTGGTGTCATCACGCTCTTTGCTCCATAGCGAAGACGATGCGCTTTTTCTGCTCGCCCGCCTTCACGAGGCTCTTCTTCCTCCTGGCTCTTCCCTGGACAGAAGTCTCAGTTGTAGCTGAAGGTGAAGTATCCGATGGAACACAGGTTGAGTGCTGGTACTGCGGCCCAGACAAGCTCTGTCCCATCCCATGGTCGGAGGAAGGCGTGGAAACAAAGATGTACGTACAAAGATCTTGACAGCATGTCATGAACAACTGAAGCAAACCTTGTTCCAGGTGCGATTTTTACTGCTACAAGTTTGACGGCTACGCCGACGACGACAAGCGCGTCACAATGCGAGACTGCGGCTACTTCTCCACGGAAGGCTGCCAAGATACTGTATTAAAATCAGGAGTGACAACGGGAATGGCCTGCCACTGCGAGTCGGACAAGTGCAACCACGCCCCCAGCTTCGACACTGGCGCCACCCGCATAGTGATGACACTGGCGGTAGCTGGCGCGGCAGCTTTTCTGCGCATCAGATAAGGCAGATTACGAGTACTCTAGGTGATGCTAATAATAAATTGCTCTGCGACACAATATGAGCAGTTCTATCGGTGGTCATGAATGAACTAAGTTGTGACCAACACGGCCACAACTTAGCTGGGCACTACGGAGACGAGATCACGTCTGATAGATGAACACGGCGGTGCCCTCGTCACGCCTCATGTTCTTGTGTTCGTTGAGCCTCTCGATCTTTGCCTTGATTAAGGAAAGATACTCTTACTGCACTGCTGCTTTTCAATTTTTGTTATTATGATGGTTACTGCGTTTCGTATCATTATTGAAAAACATTTTTTTTGGATTTCATTTTGGTGGAGATGGCATATTGGTAAGGGCTCGTCCAAGCCTTTCCGAGGGGGGAGGAATTGCACAATCGAGTCTACTGCCATAGATACGGTAGCTTTTGGAAAGCTGGCTTTGGTCATGTCAGATTAGTGCTGATTGGATATCGAACGTGCAGAAGCCATCTATAAGTGTTCCTAAATTATCGTTTTTTCTCAAAATTTTGGAGAGTCTTCGCAATTTCGTTTGGGGCTTAAAAGGCCGTAAGGGCTCCCTGCGCTCGTGCCTGTCATGTATCATTGGTCACGATTGGTATCATGGCCAGGGGAAGATTATCCACCAATCACACTATGCGCCGCTTTACTTCACGTGAGAGCAGGTGAGAGTTAATGATATCACCACAACTGATCAGTAGTATCTCTGTTGGTCCTATTCTTGAGGTATTTTGCCTCAAAACTCATGACAGCAATAAAATATGCTTCTTTGTGGTACCTCAGTAGCTGAGCTTGGCACCGGCTGCCACCTGGACTATCAAAGTACACTTAGCTGACATCGGACCCTTTCAACTGGCTCCCGCTACCGCCTCGATGGTCTCTGGGTCTGCGGACAGAAAAAGACAAGGCGCGCGTGCTCGGTCTGAGGACTTCAAGAACTTGGTGTAGTCTCTGCTTTCAACATTCCCAGGGAACCTAGAAGCATAGCCAAGTAGTGCGCGACCAGGGTCAGCAATAGCAGAAAAATCGTCCTCCAGGAGAGCGTCTCTGGCAGTCTCAAGCTCGGCTCGATCCATATATTCTCCTCCTGGTTGTTCCAACCGTCTGAGGGACAATACGAGTAGGAAAGTAAAAACCTTCGAGCAGCCAGGTCTGATTTGCAGTCATGAAAGTGCAGTGGACGAGAGGCTTTCTAATGTTTACTGCATGATCAGCACAACACGAAAGGATGACTCTGTCCTTCAGCCTCTTTGTCGATGAAGACAAGTTGCTCCCCATAAACGAACTTTCTATTCTTTAACACCGCAGCTGTTATGGAGCAAAGTACAAGTCATAATAATGCCTTAGGTCTTAATGAGACGGATGAGAAGAAGAGCAGCCAGGCGAAGGTCCGACGGTCTCCTACTGTCTGTCTGTCGTACCAGTCTCCGCCGCCGCCAGCTGCGAGAGCGCCAGATCAGTCCACTTGTTCTCTTGCTCTCTCATGCTCTCTCCGCTGGCCCCGTTGTCCGCCTCAGGGTCGGGCAGCTCGGCCAAGGGGACGGCGATATCCTCATCAGGAAGTTTCTCCTGTCGAGAGAGGAAACTTAGAGTCAATGATGTGCTTGAATTCGCATCTAAGCAAGCTTAAATGAAGTTTTTAGGTTTCACCCAAACTCGAACTAGCTTCGACTTGACAATTCAAGATAGAACCTAACGGAAGTTAACTTTCTATCAGTAGAGAGACCTATCATTAGGTTGGCGACCCACAAAATTGGTCCTGCTACAGTAAGTGAGCAGTAAGATTACTGTGACATACTGAGTGGGGAACCACTTTTTATGATCATGGCTTGGTGTCAAATTGAGAATTCCTCCAGAGTTACAATATTTAAGTATCGTTGCCGCTCATCTCACTGTAATGCTTAAGCACTCAAACAATAATCTCACCTTTTTCCAAGCATCGTCTACCACGTCAAGGAGTCTCCCTTCAACTTGTACCTGGGGAAAAAGAACACAGCTATAAAGTCATCAACTGCTGACTTATTAAGCACGTGCGTGTACACACAAAGGCGGTCCTAGACTAGGTATTAATGCACCCAAGTTAAGAGATATCTACTTTGCGCAACCTCAAAAATGTGAGTCACCCCTTTAAAATATCAAGCTCACCTGGCTGTCCATGTCGGTTGTGATCGAATTTTTGGCGAGTATGAGAATTTAACCCCAATCCGAAGACACCTGACCAACGATAGCTAAAAGATAGTCAACAATGAGCCTTCTACAAGCATGTACACGTGTACTGTGGTACGCAACGCAACATTTGTTCAAGAACTGTATCCTTCCTAGGAGACATGCTATACGAGTTGTCTTGAGTCCTGGCCATTTTAGTAGTCGGCGGCATTGTTGGCCAGATAGTCTTTTCTGCCGATGTCGGCCGCCTTTTTGTGCTGCACAGCATCCAGCTTGGGGCAGTTGGTGATCCTGTGTCCGAGACCTCCGCAGTAAGAGCATCCGCGCTCTCCTCCAAGTGACAAAAGTCTTTCCTGCTCTGACTCCAGCGTGGCTAGGAAAGGTGGCACCTTTTGCTTAGCCTCCATCAGCAAGTGTTTAAGGTCAAGTAATACTGCCTCGTCTACAGAATTGTTGACAAGAGTAGTGGCGTGTCCGCGGTTATTGCCTCTGCCCGTGCGACCGATGCGGTGAACGTAATTCTCAATGTCGTCGGGCATGTCATAATTAATGACGTGCTGGATCTGTGGAAAGTCCAGCCCCTTGGACGCCACGTCAGTGGCGACCAAGACATCCTTCTGCCTGGCCTTGAACTCTTGCACGGACTTTATCCTCTCCTCTTGGTCTTTACCCCCGTGTATCGCCACTGCGAGGACGCCTTTTAGCAGCAAGTACTCGTGTATAGCATCGACGTCTTGCTTGCGCTCGGCGAAGATGAGTACTGGCGGTGGTGTCTTCTGCAAACTCTCCAAAATATGTACGATCTTGGCCTCATTCTTAACAAACTCTATCTCCTGAATAATGTTCTTGGAAGCTGCTCCGGCTCGGCCGACGTTCACTGTCAGCGGTTTCACCAATGCCGAGCGAGCAAAGTCCTGTATCTTCTTAGGCATAGTTGCAGAAAAGAGGAGTGTCTGTCGCTGCCCGCGAAAATATGAGAAAATTGTCCTGACGTCCTCTTCGAAACCCATGTCAATCATGCGATCGGCCTCGTCCAAGCACAAGTACCGGCAGACGTCTAAGGCCAACACTTTCTTATTTAGCATGTCGATAAGCCTGCCTGGAGTGGCGACAATCATGTGGACTCCTGCTCGAACAGCCGCCAGAGCTTCTGACGAGGGGATGCCGCCAATAGCCAGACAGCAACGGACTCGCGGGAAACCCGCGGCTGCCAGCTTTTCGGCGTAGTAATCGATGGTCTCGCAGATCTGCCTGGCCAATTCACGAGAGGGCACCACAATGAGCCCGTAAGGTCCCTCGCCAGGATTGAATGGCAGGCGCCGCTCTTGCTCCAGGCAGAACATGACTAGGGGTAATACGAAGACAAGCGTCTTGCCACTACCGGTGTAGGCGATGCCGATAAGGTCGCGTCCAGACAGCACGGCCGGCATCCCTTGCATTTGGATGGGTGAAGGCCGCTCGATACCACGGTCGCGGAGAGCGCGCAGCAGCGGTTCAGGAAAGCGCATATCAGCGAATGTCTTGAGAGGCGGCGGCAAGTCTTCGCCCTCAACTAAGATGTTGTTTCTGCGCCGCGTCCGCTCGTGTCTTGATGCTGGCATGGCGGTGATCCGAGATGGGGACTGCCACGATGTCCGAATAGGGTCCTCATACAAGATGCCTCTGGCTAATTCAGCAGCTCCCATCAGAGCGGTATTGGCGCGCACCGACTCAAGTATCTTCTCCTCCTCTTTAAGTTGCTTGTCCGCCTCTGTCTCTTGGCGAGCCTCCGCAAGCTTCTTGAGCTTTGAGTGCTGAAGTAGGAGCGAGGTATCCTTGCTCTTGGCTATCAACTCTTCCTCCTTCTTGGCCAGGGCGGCATGGTGACCAACTCGCTCTCGGTCATCCCCGTCTCCGCCGGCTGACGAAACGGGCGAGGAAGAGGCTGTCGCCAGGATCTCGTCTTCCTTCTTGACCTCTGCCACTTTGCCTAGCTGGATGAGTTTCTGCTTCTTTCGCTCCTTGAGTGAGACGTAGGAGCTGCACTCATCTTCTCCGTCATCTTCTTTCACTAACTTATTCCATTCTTCTTGCTCTCGTTCCTCCTCGTCCAAAAGCTCCTTGCGCAGATAACGCTTCCGGACGTAGGAAGACACTTCTGACCTCCCTGAGGACATGTTGGACGCTGACCTTTTCTCGATCAATTCGAAACCGCGAAAGCAAACTGAGGTGAGGTCGATCACTCTAGCTTGACCAAGGTCTTGAGCTTGACTGGCGCTCTTTGTTGACAAATAAAGAAAACGTTGGTATTTACCTTTTCTCTCTTCAGCGCTAGCGGAAGTTTTTCAAAAATATCACAAAACCTCTTCTCCGTCTTTCAGTCTTCTGCACAGATAGCTTTTTCATCCGGGCAATCGTCCGGTGGGGTAGCAAGCATATCCACCCAACAAGAGCTGTGTTCAGGGGACCAGACTCCAACTTATCGGTAATCCTCTCAAGAAGAGGATGTAGGAGAAGCTGAGAGGATGTCGAGGACCAGATGGAATGACTTAACAACCTATTTCGACTTCTACAAAGCTGTTTTTTTCTCTTCAGATCGTTTAGCAGATGGACAGGGAAAAAATGAGACCAATAAGTAAGCATGAATTCTTTTTTTCTCGTCAATGTTATCCAGTACAATATAAAAGACATTACTATGAGACATTTGACACATGGAAGCAATTCTGTATCATTACAAAATCCAAGGCTAGAAGATCCTGATAGCAAAGAGAAAGCAGGCAACTTCTTTCTTCTCATTTTTCCTGTTTGTGTAAAACCTCCACTTGATGTTGAATTTGCCCTAAGGTCAAGAAGAAATTATGTTGTCAATGCCTAACTGTCACAGGCGCAAACTTACACTTGGGTACGCTTTCAAGATCTGGATTGGGTACTCGACTGAAACCACCTTCTGACCATCGTAGCCATTGTCACTAGTTGTCCCTTCACATGCATGGTTGGAGTACTTGCATGCATCATGGTCCATCCCAGCCCATGGAAGTTCCACTCCAATTGGAGTGACCCAGACAGCATCTTGTGTCAGTTCATTTAAGGGTAGATCTAGCAGGAAATCAAAGGATTACTACAGGGTATTGCAGATAAAATATTTTACTTCCAAATGCATTTGCTGACACATCTTCTAGTCATTGCAAAGTCAAGCAAATTTGACAGCTAAGAGACCGGCGCTGTCGAATTTATCTAGGATACGCTGTAACTACTCTACTCTTTTTTTTTCCTTCTCCAGAATCCAATGACGAGTACCTCACCTCACACCACAACGATGGTACCTGTGACAAATTTTAGCTTGAGCATGGCCTGGTCACCCCTCCGGACCAAGCAAGGCGGCCCTTTGGATCCTTCGCATCTGAACCAAGGGATCCGGATTCCATCAGGGCTCTGTCGGCGGTGGCACCCGACGATGTCGACAGAAGTGAAGTCACTTAGAGATGCTAGAAGATCAAGTTAACAATAGTGTGAAGAATCCACTCTGATCATAGCTGATGCATGTAAGTTAAACAAATGCTTCATGTCTCCACTAGGACAATGCTGTTGTTACTTGTAACCTATATCAAACGAGCCTTTAGCTGAACCAGATTCTTAAATAAACTTAAAAACTTTTTTACATTAACTATTTTCGTACGGTTATCATGAATTTCTTGGAAATTCAGTTTCCAGTTACTTACTCAGTTCTCAAGAGTCCACAAACTGTAAAAGATGACTATGTTCTGGGTTTGAGCTCTAGCTGCTATGGTCATCTTGTTTGAAAAAAATAAGATGATTGCTAATGAAAGTTGTCCATCATAAGATATTCTTTAATTTTTTCCTAAGCACGGTCAGTCTTGGATGAAGCTGCGGAGGGCTGCACCAGGTACTCATGTGCCAAGTGTACAACATGGTAGGGGTTTTTTCTAGGGGTTCTTGACTCTCCGTGTGCATCATCTAAGGCTGTCGAGGACCAAAATCATTAAGGAATATCTCTACACATGCGATGCATAGAAGACGCAAGCATTTCATTTAGTCTTTACGAAAACTCTACTCACACGAGCACTGCTCCCAGCAAATCTTCGCCAAGGCTGGTGACGACGAGAGCAGCAGGACCATGCAGACCGTGATAAAATTCTTCATGTTGGTCTTCGTCAAGGCACAACACGAGCAAGATGCTGCGGCTGTTGGGCGATGAATTAGCTGTAAACAAGTTGGTCCTTCCGATGCAAGGGGGTAAGTAGTACCCCACTCCGGTCCTTAGATATTTACGTCTATGTTCCGATGTCTGCTCTCTCGAGTGGATTTTCTCGGAGGTCAGGAAGCTCTAGGGAGGACTTCGGATCACCTTCGGCGAGTTCGAGTTCAGAGAAGTGAGCTCGAGTCGAGCCAGCAGCTCAAAGACATCCCTCGTGCTGCGAGCTCCAGGGCGCTGAGAAAATCCGCTTTGTGTCTCAATACTAGTGTACACCCACCATGTGACTACCGGTGTTGGACCATAAAGGTGTAATGCCGTGCCCTTCACTCTAAAGAGTAATCTTTTTGCAGAGGTGGCCCTACCTATGACCTGAGGGCCAAACGTTAGCCCACTGTCCAATGTGACCCCCAGGTATTTAGCTTCCCTTGATAAATGTAGGGGGAAGTTGCCCATCCGGGGCTTGCGCATCTGAGTGAGATCGAATCTCCTCCTAGTAAACATAACCACTATAGTCTTTTTGGCATCAAACTCCAAAACGTTTTCCTTGCCAAAAGATGTGGCCATGTTGATAGCCTCCTGTCCTTTATCTAGTAAGGAGGGAATATCTGGACCCTTTATGACCAGGGCTGCATAATCAGCAAACCCTTCGGCTTTACTTGGGCCTTCATCGAACTTACTGAGAAGGGCATCAAATACCACGTTCCACACTAGAAGGGACAGGATACCTCCCTGCGGCGTACCTCTAGTGAGGCTTTGGCTGCAGGCAATCCCCCTGGTAAGGTAATTCCCGGGGCATATTGACTTCGGAAGACCGCGCTTTCCAGTTAATGTACCTTGTCCGATAGCGCGGAGTCACAGCTCAACCCCTTCCTATAGGCATGCTGGTTTACATTAAGCCGATCATAAATGTTATAGGTCTCCTCTAGGTGCGCTAGAACCACTCTTTCCATAGCCTTTAAGATAAAGGAAGATAGAGTGATGGGGCAAAAGGATTTCGCTTTGGTATAGTCCCCTTTACCTGGTGTAGGGATGAAGGTCACTCTGGATTTCCGATTTGTGACGACTCGTATTATCTTCCAAGACTTTTAAACACTACAGTGCTATATTTGTTAAAAAAAAAAATCAATGATTGATATCTCAAAACTCGGAAGAGTTTTGAGATATCAAATTCAGAGGGAAATTTCGAGGTCTGCAAGTGACACTGAATTTCAGCCACGTCGTGAGAAAACTTAATGTGATGAAAATTAAAAGACGGAGGAAGACATCAGAATGTATGAACACAGGGAGACTGGTTGCTCTTCTACTCTTGAGGTGACCAAAAATCGATAGTACAGTTAACTTTGCCTAATATGTCACCTAAGGGTGACGCATCGCTGATGCACCATCCATAAATGACATTATCTACGCCACAACAGCATGCAAAACAGAAAGTAATGATGCCAAAGAAGGTGCAGATAATGTGTGCGGGCTCTTGAAGTCATATCAATGGCGGACTGTCTGAGGGACACGGCCAGCACCTACTTCCCCTGAACGTCGTGCCCGGGCTAATTTACTTGACTGCTGACACAAATCTGACGTGCTTGACGTATCAAGTGAAAAAGTGTCTGACGTGGCCGGCTTGAATAGGGATCCAGGATATTGGCAAACTGAGCAAAGTGACACATCAAGCAAAGTTGGCTGTTCCAACAGTACTGTAGTGTGTGTCTTTTCCAAGGCGATCTGCACATCTAGGGAACACCTCATTAAACTAAGTCGTGATCAACATGATAGGAAGGTCAAATGCTATGCACTACGGAGACGGGATCACGCCATGTAGATAAACATGTTGATGTTGTCCTCGTCACGTCTCATGTACTTGTGCTCGATAAGCCATTCGATCTGTTCCTTGATCATCTTCTTGGAAGGTAGGAACATGTTCTTGAGGATATCGACCAGCTCCGTCTGCAGCTGTGCATTGGATATGCGCTTACGCATCTTGAGTATCTTGATGATGGCCTCTTGCGTGCGAAACACCCTTAGTTGCACAATGCCCTCGTTTTCCTCTTCACGAACTCGCTCGGTGGACAGCTGCAGCCGGCCGATTAGGTTCACTCGGCCACGCCGTTGAACCTTCCCACTCTTCAGAACGACGGCGAAGTCATGGTTTACGCGGAAGACTGTATCAGCCGAGAAGTCAGCGGCACGAGTGGCCGGCGGCTCATACAAAAGGATCTGCCGACGCAACTTGGGCATGGCCACAAGGCCCCACAGCGTGCGGCGAAGCTCGGAGTCAGGTAGTTCCGTCGCCAGACGAAGATTCTCGAGGGTGAGTCGATCGTGGCGTCGATTTTCCCAGCAGAAGAGGACAGCCATCTGATGGGTGGTGACGTCAAGGTCGTAGCAGCCGACTGAGCTGGAAAACGTGATGGTACCGTTGGACATGTGGTGGTGCCACTGCAGTTTTCGACCAGAATGCTTGTTCTGCAGAAAAGAGAAGACAACGGTCACGTGCACCAGTCAGATACGAAGAAAACGTGTTATTCTTACTTTGTAGAATTCCTCGACTTCTGGAATAAAGTCCTCAAGCTCCCTGGGCAAGGATACTGGCTGTCGTTCGTACGATCTCGCCCAGGCACCCTGATTCAGTATTTTGATGGACACGATGTCTGACAGAGCTTGCTTGCCGGTATGAGCCGATAAATACTCCTTGAAGTGCGCGTTTAGATCCTCACTCACCTGCAAAGCAATTGCGTATACACAATGCAACCCTTCATTCAAATCAGCATTGTTGTGAGTATGTATGTGTTCCTCATGATGAGCGTCTTGAACTTGGCCCTTACCTTGATGTCTTGAAACATTCTCGCTAGTTTGTTGATGAAGTCTGCCGGCATGCCCACCTCTCGTAGCCACTCTACCATGTTCTCCTCCTTTTCAGAATCTGCAGACGTTTCCAGAATGAGTCTTCGCGTAAGATGCGCTTTGGCATACCTCATGAACACGTCCTTGTTCTGCACGTACTTGAGCACTAGCAGCACTTCTTTCAGCCTTGCCTCCACTTCATCGGAAGTGAGCTTCTTACTCATGGCTGTGCGCCGCAAAAGCATATCACAATAGT
>JAAUXU010102274.1_pt1 | contig 12428 bp, 10 predicted proteins | sample 7278151 | NCBI WGS metagenome assembly JAAUXU01 (sample SAMN14350113, study PRJNA611818) | marine sediment metagenome | isolation source: surface marine sediment (1.8m) | place: French Polynesia: Moorea | collected 2018-08 | reverse complement strand
TGGTCTGCACTACGTTGGTCTGCACTACGTTGGTCTGCACTACGTTGGTCTGCACTACGTTGGTCTGCACTACGTTGGTCTGCACTACGTTGGTCTGCACTACGTTGGTCTACGCTACGTTGGTCTACCCTACATTGGTCTATCCACATGTATGTAGTGCTCGGCATTATGCTGTAGTGCTTGGCATTTTGCTGTAGTGCTTGGCATTTTGCTGTAGTGGTCGGCAATTTGCTGTAGTGCTCGGCATTATGCTGTAGTGCTCGGCATTATGCTGTAGTGCTCAGGATTGCTCAAAATACATAGTAGATCATTACAAGTCCATATTACAGGTATATTGTTCTTGAATGAGCACTGCACACAGAAGTGAATGATGACACTTGGGATACAGCTACACAGATTGGACAACCTGGACAGACATTTGAAAGTATCAAAATTTGTACTGTGTCGGTACAGGTTGTGTCACTGTGTGCTGTGGCGGTACAGGTTCTGTGTCACTATGTGCTGTGGCGGTACAGGTTCTGTGTCACTATGTGCTGTGTTGGTAGAGGCTGTTTCAGTATGGATTGTGTCAGTAAAGACTGTGTCGGAATGTCATGACATGCATAGTGTCATGTGTTTTCCACCTAAAGCTGAGGAGCATGATGATGGTCATAATGCACAGTCAAATCTTTGGGCAGGTCCGATGTGACATGTTCACTGCGGAGTGGCAAAAAGTGAGGCCTCCCTCATGCACACATTCTCATCTGGCTGCAGAGCAAGCTGAAGACACAAGAGGTGGACAGTTTCATCTGTGCATAGATACCAGGTGCATCACAAAACCTCAGACTTTGCAACTTACCACCTCACACATGATCCAGGGTTCATGTTGACATGTCTACTGTGAGTCTCCATGCATGAAGGATGGAATGTCCAAAGAGGTATCTGCAACAAAATGACAATGAAGCAGACAGATGGGGTAGCTATCCACTCTATGGAAGAAGCCTGGAGATGGTGGTTCCACCAATAAACTAAAGTTGTAAGGTGGAGAAGTGATTCCCATTGACAACTAGTAGCTTGTGCCATTCTCCCTTACTCTCACGCAATATGTTTGATGCACATGTCAATGTTGAGTTCTGCCAGTCTGTGAATAAAAAATATGTCTGCAAATATGCAAACAAGGGATCAGACATGGCAACACTTGAGATCAGGGACAACACCATAGATGAGATTGCCAACTAGCAGACAGGCAGATGTGTCTACCCACATATGAGGCCATGTCAGGGATTTACAGGTTCCCACTCCAAAAACACAATGCCACTGTGGTCCAACTGCAAGTTCATCTGGAAACAGGACAGCAGATCTACTTCACTCATGACACACCACATGCAGCACTGGAGCACCCACCACACAAAACACTGACTTCATTCAAAGTTTGCACTGTGCCAGGCAGATCCTATTGCCCAGAAACTTCTGTACCCACAAGTCCCTGCCTACTACACCTCGGCAAACACCAAATGGTCCAGGAGAAAGCAGGGAGCTGACTTCCCTGGAGTGTAGAAATGTGATGCTTTGGGACAGGTATACACAGTGCACCCCATCAACCAAGAGTACCGAAAAATCATCTTGCATGAGGTCTCAGGCCCTACATTGCTTCAGGACCTGAAAATGGTGAGTGGAACCCCCTGCCCAACATTCAGGAGTGCATGCCAACAAAGAGGACTGCTGGAGAGTGATCACCAGTGGCATGAGGTCATCCAATATGCCATTCTGACAATGTCTCCTGCACAAATTCACCAGTTATTTGCCATGGCTTTCTCCATCTATCACCCAGCAGATCTGGCAGAAACTTGGAATACCTACAGTCACCTTCATACCTAATACCTAGCACGTGCCACCTTCAAACTACCTCTCGATCTTGCCCACAATGGCTCACCAAGTTGCAACATCACCAAGGCAAGCAGTGCTGGTCAGCTATTGAAGAAGTGTCACCTCATCATACGGGATGAATGCACAACGTCACACAAGCATGCCTTTGAGGCACTTGAATGCACATTACAGGTCATTCGACAAAGTGAACACCTCTTTGGATATGTTGTTATAGTCATTGCAGGAGACTTCAGGTAGACACTCCCAGTCATCAAGTGAGGAACAAGAGCAGACCAAGTTACAGCCTCCCTAGAGACATCATATTTGTTGGCATCAGTCATCAGACTTGAGCTTGCAACCAACATGAGGGCCAGGGTCTTTGGAGATAAAGATACAGGCCAGTTTGCAGTTGAGCTGCTTCAACTTGGAGAAGGAAGGGTCAGGACAGATGAAGCAAGACTTATTACTCTTGGACCCATTGCTATCATTGCCCACAACAGGATGGAGTTGAGGGACAAGGCCTTTCTGGAATTGGCTGCAAGCTACAACAACCTCAACTGGCTATGTGAGAGAGCCATTCCTGCTCCAACAAATGCTGATGTTCACAGCCTCATTGATGACCTTCTGTCATTCATACCTGGAGTAGCAAAGGTGTAGAAGTCTGTTGACACTGTCACAGACCTCTCAGAGGCTGTGAACTATCCCACAGAGTTTCTAAACTCACTATCTCCTCCTGGACTGCCTCCTCATATCTGTTTGAAAAAGGATCACCTGTCATCCTTCTCCACAACATGGATCCATCACAGCTGTGCAACAGCACATGTCTATGCATCAAACAGATGCTCAGACATGTCATAGAGGCCACCATCCTCACTGGATGTGCCAAGGGGGAAAATGCCTTCATCCCCTGCATTCTCTTCATGCCCAGTGACACTGTTAAATTTCAGAAGACTGCAACTTCCTCTCAGATTGTGCTTTGCTATGTCCATCAACAAAGCCTAGGGACAGTCTCTAATGGTGGCAGGTGTAATAAATGCTTCTCCCATGGCCAGCTGTATGTTGCTTGCTCAAGGGTAGGCAGTCCCTCCAACCTCCACATTCAAGCACCAGGTGGAAAGACTGAAAGTGTACAAAGTGGCTCTGGAGAACTAATCGGGTTCAGGTTGGCTGGTGTGGAAGAGGAAATTTCAGTGGGCAGCTTGATGACTTCACTAGCTGATGCAGATTACAGATGCCAGAACTGCGCAATGATGTTGCAGACAGCTAAAGTATATACTACCGGGTGCGCCCAAACTCCCTTTACATCTTTTACTTTTAGATTTTTGCCATGAAGGAATTTGAATTTTGCGTATTTTTTTGCATGACAATTTGCATGACAGCTTAAGCTGTCAGTAGAAAAAAAGAGAATCAAAATCTGTTGACATTTGGCCAAGCTACATCAAAATGTCTGAGCTCTGCCAAAAAAAATCCTTGAGCGGATTTCTGCTGGCAACTCCCCCACGGCCATTACCTAGAGGTTCAACGTCTCCCATGTGACCATATATAATGTCAAAAAGGTGTTTGAAGATACTGGGAGTGTGGAAAATTGTCCAAGATCAGGAAGACCTCACACAGCATGCTCAGCCACCAAAGAGAGTGAACCACGATCAATGCCAACCCCTCCACATTCATCCAGAAGCTTGCCAGGGAGCACAACAGGGCCGAGACCACTATGAGGAGGATGGTGAAGAAGGACTTGGGGCTGAAGAGCTTGTCCAAACAGAAAGTGCAAATGCTAACACCAAGACAGAGAGATAAAAGGGTCCAGAGAGGAAAAAGAATTGAAAACTTTCTGAAGAATGGGTTGGATGGGAAGGTTTTGGTGTTCAGTGACAAGAAGGACTTCACAGTGGACCAGTACCTCAACAGACACAATGACTGCTACATCTCTACATCTGTGAAGGCTACTGATCCAACTTTGCAGTATGTAGGCACTGGAAAACACCCAAGCAAGGCCAGCATGCTGGGTGTGATAATGTCAGATGGTAAAGCACTTTGGCCTTTTTGGTATGAGGGCAGCATGGATGGCGCCAAGTACAAGCAGTACCTCATCCGAAAGGTTTTCCCAACTCTAGATGCCACCTATGGTCAGGGAAACTACATTTGGACTCAAGATGGAGCTCCAGAACATCGCCACAAGGGCGTACAGAAGTACATTAAGAGGAGACTGGGGTCCAAGGGATTCTGGCCTGCTGACATGTGGCCACCGTCATCGCCAAACCTGAATCCTCTGGACTTCAGCAACTGGGCACACATGGAGAAGGAGGTCTGCTCCAAACCTCACTCCAATGTCAACTCCCTAAAGTAGTCTGTTGAGGCCTCATGGGCCTCCATATCCCAAGAGTACATCAGGAGCTGCTGTGGGGTCTTCAGGAAGCACCTGAGGGCTGCCATTGATGCCCAAGGTGGTGCTTTTGAGAAATAAATATTCTTGTGATACTTACCTTTCAACTTTTACTTACCTTTAAAATTTCTTTATAACTTCATCAAGAACCATGCTATGACCTTTATTGTCAAGTTATTTGAAAGTGTAAAAGGACTTCTGGAGCACCCGGTATATAGGCCATAGATGGCCATGCAATAGGTATAGGTAAGCCTCTTGGGAATGTATGTAAATGCGCAGTATCAGTATTTGTCAGTAGCGATTTAGGTCAGAGAAGGGGAGAGAAGGTTAGTAGGGGTGGGTACTCTTCACTGTGGCGTCTCACATATATACCAGAGCTCTGTCTCCATCTCTGCCTGAGGAGGCCTGCATCGACCTATCTGGGGCACTATTCCCACCCAGTGAGGTGGGTGAGATGTGCTAGTCCTCTTCTATGAAGAAATGTCGCTTTGTTCCTTCCTAGCCCTACACTTCAGCACCTGACTTTGATACAGCCTCGTTCACCAATGCAACCATGGCTGACTTGAAAAGAATCTTTGTGCGGATTATGACTGGCGACAGCTTCAACAGCATTGCTGAGACCTACAGACACTTTTTACCGTTGGACATCTTGAGACCTCATTGGTCAAGTTATGTGCTTCACTTTTAGACTATGCATGCTAAAGACAGAAGTGATGACTTACAAAGTAAAGTGAGGGTGCACTCACTTCTGCATGGCCTTGCAGGGGGGCCTGTGGACGAGGATGGCGAGGGCTTCTTCGGGAGTTCTCCTTATTCTTCTTGGACAAGAGTTCTTCGTCCGTTACAGGCATCCAAGTCATGTGTTCAGACATAACTGGGAGAGGCTTTGACCACACACATTGACTGGTTTGTCGTTGACAAAGTTAACTAGCAGTTTTGCCCGGAATCCCAAGCTCTGGGTGCACAGAGCTTGCCCTCCAAAATCATTGACGCTCAAAAAATCATCATGGGCAAAGCGACAAATGTGTGAAAGTGTTGGCGTGCACCAACCAAGTGGACCCATGCTTCACTTTGAATGGAAATGAATGTTTAATGCAGCGCTGGCCATTTTGTCCGTCCATGTTGCTAGTGTTGTGTACTAATGCGAACTGTTTCTAACTTCCTTAAAACCGCAACTGCACAGTCTACTCGCATCGTTGGAAAGCTCGAGACCTTAGCAGTTTAGCTTCACTTTTGGACCATTTTCCATATTAAAGGCATCGCTGGCAAATAACAAGTCTGAACATCAGAACAGAGAGCAGTACACAAAATGGCCAGCGCTGCCTCAAATATTCATTTTCATTCAAAGTGAAGTAAATAAGTTTCACTGCCAAGGTTTCAAGCTTTCCAACAATGTATGTAGAGCTGCAGTAGAAAGAAAGTTATGATGGTCTGGGGGGTTCCCCCACCCCACCCCGATGCGGGGGAAGGCGGAATTGACCAAAAAATGGCAATGTCACTACAAGAAAATTAATACGGTTTTCCGCATTTTTGATCACGGTGGCCGTTACTTCTGAACGGCACTGTATCGAACCGAAAATAGAACTGCCATGCCAAATGTCATTTTTCGTCATAGTTCAGAGGACCCACGTGGAAATGGATTTTGAAGAGGAGGCGTCTGGAAGTACCTCTGATGGTAAATACCACGTGCACAGTACGGGTTGCACAAGGATTTGGCTTCCTGTCGGTGCTCAGTACGTGAACCAACTGACGGATAGAGCGAAAAACAACAGGGAACAAAAGTAGAGGACTCAAGTCGTATTTGAAGTGACTTTGAATTTATTGATCTTATTTTTTTAGCAATGTCATTTGTGGGAGTAATTTCAGCTTTACTTTGGCCTCAGCGGGATCGCGATTTTTCTCAGAATTGTCCTCCTTGGCGAGGATGGAGTTGCCACATTTCCTGGGGATGTCGACCTGCTTCTCCCTGCTCTTCTGGCAGCCGAGGACAACGACTTTCTGCTTTGAGTCAAGAATGCAATAATGTTTTCGATCGTGACTTTCTCGACCTAAGACTCAGCAGAAAGCAGCCGAGAATCCCGGCTCAACCAGGGCAGATCTTTTCCCTTATCCAGTCTTGGTTGCCGGGCAAGAAATCCTTTTTGTCAGCCGCACTGCACAGGGTTGACCTGCCAAGCGCTGGCACATGTTTTGGCGGGAAATTTAAATGCCGAGGAGATGTTCTCCTACACAACTGGTTCAAATTTCCCCGCCCAAACATTTGCCAGCGCTTCGCTGATCATTTCAGGGCTCGCAACCTCTCATTTGAGGGGCGCGCGATTACGTAAGCGTTGCGCAGAGCAAGTGATTCACTCTTTGCAGCCTCACTCAAGAAGTGAGTGAGGTTGCCCTTGCGTGTGAACCTTCACTCAGCCCGTTGAAAGAAAGTTGACTTGCTTTTTTTCCACTTCACTTGTCATGACAAAAAAGTTACTCCTACACAAAAATGCTCTAAATGGTCTCGTAGAGAATGAGATTTGTTTTTTCTGCTGCAGATTTGTGCTCAAGTGATGGAACTCCGTACACAGAAGTACCTCAGGGAAGCTTGTCCTTGCGCATCCTGCAAAAAGTGGAATATTTGTGAACAATGTTGAAAGTCTCACATGCCTTTTTCTACTTTTTTTCCGGGCCCCGGACTATCAGCTGCATGATCTACACCTGCCCCAACGGCGTCTCAGTGCAGAAGAACTACCTCATCATCGAGTTCAACATGAAGACATATATCTTAGTCATTCTGTGTGATGAAAAAACTCTGTTCCACATGTTATGCTGGTCCAAGGACATCTTATGCCAGTCGTATGGATGTAAGAAAAAGTCAACGACCACAAGATGAACGCCGGCTGCAGGTGGAATAACTTCAACGGGAGCACCAGCGAGAGCAAGATAATTGCTGTAGAGACTCCTCAGACTGCTGCTCTTCATTGCTCACACGGTGACGAGACAACAATGTGACGTGATCTTCAATCGCAATTTGGCATACTTGGCGTGTTTGGCGAGATGAAAGGCTCGTTTCGCCGAATAGAACTACCGACTCTTAACGCATTTGTTATCTTTTTTTGCTGTGTCAACAGTTTTTAACGTGCACGCTTACGTACTCCAAGAAAAATAGCCCTAACTGCTGTGAGATCTTGTGGTAATTGTGAGTAATTAGGCACTTGTGGGTCTAAGTCCACAGCTTAGTGAGCCAAAAATAATATCATCATATATCTGAGCTTTCATCACTTGCTTCAGCCCCTTCTCATAGAAGCACACAACAATTTATCACGTGTTACATGGACGTAGCGAAGCAGTACAAGGTATTGAGTCTTCAATTCGGTGTGGACAGATCTATAGGTGAAAGTGAGGAATAAATCACCCAAAATTCTACCTTTTGTTTCGGAGCATAAAATGCAATGTCCATATTTTTATCTGGTGTGTTTTCCTAAGTACAATAGACCCACATGCTTTTGTGCATCACTTATTTGAACAGTGTGTAGTATTTGCATTCCTCCTTTATCATCACAGTTGTCTTATGTACATAACCTTCCAGTCTGGCCTGACCCACCAGGTGACGAGCTCGGAGTCAATAAATTAACTTTCTCCTGTAGTAACTAAAATATAGGACTCCGGACCTATCGGAGTAGTCTGTGTCCTATTGTTGCATTTCATTCCATGGCCTGAATTGTCAGTTATTGAGGCCTCGACCAGGAAGACACAGCAGTTTTTGGTTGTGTTCATGTAGGACAAGAAGAGAATCATGGGCTGCTGCAGCAGCAAGGAGGACGTGGCCAAGAAGGAGATCCTGGACTGTGTCGGGGTAGACATTTATATCCTTTTCATTCTCACTTTTTGCGTGAATGTATGACTTTATGCCAAAATACAGGCAAATCTCAGCGCTGCCTCCCTTGACAAAAGTGGCTCGGAACAGCTGACGGGCCTGAAAGAGGCCTTGTCCGATCTTCAGAAGTCGACGGACTTTGTAAGCACTTGGTCAAAGGTCAAAAGGCTGTCTGACAGGGTGGTCGAGATGCCAGAGCCTCTCGACGACACCAAGCAGACGCTGCAGCTGACAGCAGATGAGGTGAAAACAAAAATAATGTTCTCTTGTTGCAACATCTCGACTAGCTATAACTTTGGCGCAATTTTTTTTTAAAGGTCGCCTCACTACTTGCCAAGGCCCTCAAGTGTGAGCTGAAGAACGACCTCGACTTTTCACCCCTGTACATCTCAATGTCCTCCAACGCCAGGAGAGAAGTCTTCAAGTGCATCTGGAGGTACTTCTCGAGGCTCTCAAGGTGTGGCAAAAAGATATGCAACTGCTTCTGTGCTATGAAAACAAAAAAACAAGAATGGAATTTATCATAACGTTATCAACTTGCAGAAGGCCAGCGGAAAAGAGAAGGATAGAATTTTCCGTCACTTCCCTTCAGAGATTCGAGGAACGGAATCTCTTGGAGATTTTCAGGGGATCTCAGAAACTTATCGACGAAGTAAAATTCTCCAAGAGCAGAATAGACAGGAAGGACTCCAAATATGTGCAGGTAAAAACATCATTTCCTACTAAAAAAAGGTGAACTCAATTTTGCATCGTGGACCACTGAGCAACTTTTTTGGTTTGCCTTCATTCAGAATTTTTGAATGCATATTATATTCAAAGTCCGTGGGAAACATAAAGTATGGAGGCCAAGGTAACATCCAATCATGATGAAAAAATCCATTGATGGCTATAAGCATACTTTTTGACCTAGCAAAACTTGTTATTAGTTCACCCTGATTTGGGTTGAATTGAGAATTTCACCTTCCTGTCACATTTTTACCAATATATCCCCATGGATGTTTTAGTAAATGTTGTCTTCTCATGATTTTGACCTATGTATGTCCTATAGAGCAAGGATATAGTCCCTTAAAACGCTACTAAATGAGTGTAAAGCAAATTTTGAACAAAAATTAGTTTTATTGGCAAAATCAAGAAAGCAACCTTTTTGGTTGATCATAAAGAGACCTAATCATGCTCCCTTTCTTGGTCTACCATGGCCCAGCTTCTCACCACTTGGTGCTGGCTGCATCCACAGGTGTCCTCGCCTCCTTGGATGAGATGCCCCTGCTACATAGTGATGTATAAGAGGTCAACCCAAGGCCTCTCTTGGCTTCCTGTGATGCAGCCACAGAGTGCTGTGGATCAAATCTGAGCCCACAAAACACCAGCCCTACCCATCACTGCATGACCTGTTCTGGTTTCTCAATTCACCCCTCTCAACATGTCTATCAGTTTGCCCCATTCAGTGATTCTCAATTCACCCCAGAGTACAAAATAAAGAAAATCTCATTCACCTGTGCTTTGTTGGACCAACAACAGTGTCACGGTCTCCACAAGTGAGTGCTGTCCTCCTGGCTTGATCAAGAGGTCATTTCAGGGCTCAGGAGTGTTTTTATCAGTCCAAATTTTGCAACCTTCCCTTTGTTTTGAAAGACAATGCTCAGCATCAGCTGCCACTTTTTCCCCGCAAGCATTAGTGCAGAATTCAGCACAACTTAAATTCGGGAAGCCCCTGAAAGACTTGAAAGTCTATGTGAAGCCACATCATGATTGGATACAGCACCATTTGCCCAGAAAAATTGCCAGCATGTTGTTCTTACACGTTCTTATCAATTCACCCCGTTCTGCGGTACAGTAGATTGTAGAAAACATACGTTATACAGGAGTTCTCCTGTTTCACAGATTTGGCAACCTTTTACCAAGCGAAACAGTGCATGAATTTGTGTCCTGATCAGCGTTGCTTGGCATCTATGGGTGCCGAGTCCAATGGGCAGTGTTGTGCTGACTCCGAATTTCTCTTGAGTCATTGAATCACGAGCGTCACCTCTGAGTGAAAGTTTTGAAAAATGAAAGTCTTTCATTTCACAAGGGAGTCAAAAAAGAGTCATGCCTCCTGTGATTCGACTCGCTGAAAGGACTCCCTGAAGTTCCAGCTGGAGTCACGGGAGTCAAAATCACTGCCTCCAATGGTGAGAGTCATGACTCCTTCCCAATTTTGGTCGGAACATGACTCGCTCGACAGTTGAAGGTCCCGTTCAAGGACTTGTCATCCCAAGTACGAATCTCCTAAGAAGGTTCAAATTCCAGCTTGTCTTTGATCGTCAATGCAGGGATTTCCTCGTCCTGTTTCAGTCCTTCTCCATGAATTATTAGCTTCTCGTCCCCTGACATTTCTATGTAGCCTTTCCGCAGTCCATTGACAACAAGGATCTATTTTTGCACTTGTCCGAACTTTGCATGCAGATCACTCCCACTCTTGCACTGCAAAGAAAAGAACCTTCCCTCTATTTTAAGCGGTCTCTCACTTACGCTGAATCCGCTGTATGTCAGATATCATCGGATGCATTAGAGGCCCCTGGCCTCGACAGTGGCCTCGAGACGAGGAGAGGGGCCTCACAGGACCTCTCAGGGGATCTTGGCCACTCCTTCATGAGAGGCTTCTTAGAATATTTCAACGCAGCCTGAAATAGCGAATAGGTTGATCGGCTTAAGGAGAAGAGCGTGCAAAAGCTTCAGCATGACCCAAACCTATTCTGAGAAACTACGCTTTAAAGCAATGTTACCTCTTTGAGGAACTTCCATTTAGTTAGGTCACGTTGAAGAGCGCGGGAAAGAAGTAAAAAACTGAGACATTGTTTATGTCAAATGGATCTTTTGCATTTTTTTCACTTGTAGTGCATAGAGCTGTAAGTGTCATTGTCTGGCAAAAATTTTCAATTAACATTAACTATCCGACCAAACCGGACAATTAATTGAACAAAACAATTAATTCCTCTGAATGACATAACATGGATTGAGTGTGCCTTTTTGTGCACCAAGTTTAGCTTTGTAACAAAATGTCACACTTTTTTCTGGTGACCATTTAGCTTGACTTAAGGAGGCATAACCTAAGAAAGGAAAGCATGTCGACTGTGTCATCACTCAAAGATGTTCTTATGATTTCTGCATCCAGCTGCATTGAAAGTGCATTCAGCTTCAATGGAACTGGATGACAAAGTCTTCAAGATGTGGTAAATTTTGTCCAGGGAGTTTGGCCTTTCTTCAGGGGCCTCAAACAAATTCATTACATTCTTGATGTATTTCAGCATCACTTTGAGGACAACTCTCACAGTCCACTTTTCTTCTTCCTCTTCTAGTTTAAGATTGCATTTGGCCCTGCCACCCAGTTCTTCTTCCTCCTCTTTGGGTACAACATTGCCTCAGCTCATCTTCCTTGCTTTTCTTCCCCAGCGCTTCAGACTCCTGCGTCTCCTTGCTGCTGTTGTTGTTCTCATTGACAACATCTTCCCCTTTCTTGACATGGAACATGCACATGAAGATATCCCAGGCCGACTTGGCCACTTTGCCAGGAAAGGCAAAAATTGGGCTCTCCTCAGGAGCTTTGGCATTGAACTCCTCTGGATCTCCCAGGAAGAGGAGCAAGCCAGAAACAATCATGAGCCTTCTCTCCTTAACTCTTGTCTTGCTTGCCTGATGAAGGCTTGGCTGAAATTGGGCTGCTTCTTGGGTGCTCAGACCTTTGAGCATGTACTCAAAGATCTGGTCCACTTTTGGCAATGTGCAGTCCCGCTTTTGGAGAACCTCACAACCTGTCTCGACCACTTTCAGAGCCACAGACAGCTCAGAGAGCTCCTGGAATGCCTCATCAGACAAGAGTAGGCTGATTAGCACAAGGTACACCAATGCTTGGGCACTATCTTCCTCATCTCCAGTAACCTGCATGCCATGCCAACCAGAGAGCTTCACGTGATCTTTCAGTCAATGATGAGGGACAGCTGCTTGTTCCAATCCTCTTGGCAAATCTTTTACAGGATGTGGTTTTTTACTGGACTTTTCAAAATGTTCTCACAATCTTTCTGATCTTTTTGATCAGGGGACAGCTCAATCTCCTCACCAGCATCCTCATCATCACTCCAGAGACCCGTCTCTCAGCCTCTGCATCATCATCCAGCATCCCATCTTCAGTGACTGAGTCTCTTTCTCCACAACAGTCCTGTCATGATGACTCTTGTCCAAGATATCTGTTACAGCCCTGTGAATGCCATGGTTGTGGTACAGCTCATGGGCAAGTGTCAGGATGGTTCTGAGCTTTCTCATCAGACTGACCCCATCTGTCACAATGTCTAGACTGAGCTCAAGGGTCTC
>JAAUXU010012707.1_pt1 | contig 12430 bp, 13 predicted proteins | sample 7278151 | NCBI WGS metagenome assembly JAAUXU01 (sample SAMN14350113, study PRJNA611818) | marine sediment metagenome | isolation source: surface marine sediment (1.8m) | place: French Polynesia: Moorea | collected 2018-08 | reverse complement strand
GGCCTCCGCCTCCCGACTTACCCCTGCTCTACCCCATCAGCCCTTTCTGCAACCATGGCCAGTCCCAAAGACAATGAAGCCGCCGACACCAGTGCCCCTTCCTTGGCTGTGCAAGACACTGCGGACAAAAGTGATCAAGAGTCTCTGGCCAGCAGCGCAGCATCTTCTGTGGAGCCACACCCAGCGGACACTGACTACTGGACAGAGACAAACTGGTGCAACTTTTGTGGCAGCACCACCATGCATGGTTGGTACTTCCTGGTGGATGAAAGCCTGGCACAGTCACAGCTCCTGTCTCATATGATTCGCTGTTGCTGGGCTGCTGTCATTGCTGCCATGACAGCTTTCGGCTTTTATCTCATTGCTCTTATTATCATTGATTACCGTGACGCCAAGACCACCACTGATTACAACCTACAGAGTGTGACAAGTTCAAATACTTTCTTCCCTGCAGTCACTGTGTGTAATTTAAATGTGGCACGTTTCTCTGCCCTGCGCAGCGTGTCAGGGCAGGACTTTATTACAGACATGAACAGCCCAAATATCCAGATGCTGCTGGACTTTGTCTATGGGGGCATGCCAGACTCTGCTGATGACAAAGTACCTGAATTTGTCAGCAAGGTTCTGAAGGGGAGTGAGTATGCGGATGATGACTGGGTTAACCCAGAGTATAAAAAAAGCGGTGTGAAAACCTGGATGTATTACAAGCATGGGGGAGACCTTGAGGAGGCCATTAACCAAAACATTGATGAAACTATGTATCCAGATTCCCTGGATTTCTTTCGCCTTTTTGCCTCTCAGGACCTAAGCCAAAGCAGATTCCTACGTGCTTCTTATGATGGGCACGACATGGATCTTAAAGAATTTGGCTTGCTTTACCCATTCTTTGACACAGAGGCTGGATTCTGCTCCTACATTCGTCCTCAGGTGTTCTTTGATCCTACCATTACGAGAAATCAGTCATATGAAAGACTTCTTGATCACAACATCAACAAAGTCAAGCCTGGTATCCCAGTGGGGAAAAAACGGGGGCTCTACCTGCTTTTAGACATGGTAGGAAATTTTAAACAAATTTTTTGAGTAGCTATAGACTTATAGTTATGTTTGAACTTCTGCTCAATTTTTTTACATTTCTAACACTTAAATTCAATGTATCTCTAATGCATGTTTACAGGAAGTGTTTGACTATGGTCACTCCAATGACTATTCTGACGGGGTTAGCATTGGCCTGCAACACCCACTGGACTTCCCTGTGGCAAAGATGGCCACAGTTGACATTCGTCCAGGAACAATGACTACTATTTCTATTGATCCCAAGGTCATGACCACAGAGGATTTTGTTGTGGAACACTTCTCTCAAGAAAGCAGAGCCTGCTTTGCCCAGACTGAACTGAAATTTGATACCCTGCCAAACTCTGCATTCCGCTACAGTTATGACAACTGCATTGCAGAGGGCGTGTTCATGCAGGTTTTGCAGGAGTGTGGGTGCCGTAGAGCCATGGGAAGCCTCATGAGTCATCTGGAAGATGGAGAGGGTCAAAGAAGCCAAAGTGGCAAGGGACACAACTTCAGCAACTTTAGCTCAGGCAACAGTGAATCTGATGAGTGGGACCTTGCTCAGTCAATGAGATCAGTGGAGGGCACCCTGGATGGCTGTTATGGCAAGAAGCTCTCCTGCTACCTGGGGAAATGGAGGAATTTTGGGAAGATTCGCACCATTAGGGATGCTGACCAACTCAAAAGAAATTGCCGGGCAGCCTGCAATGGAGTCAACTATGCTGTCCACGGCGTATCAACAGCTGCCTTCCCTTCGTATGGTGCCCTGGCAAGAAACAAATATCTATATTGTCTTGTGTACCGAAAGTTGCTTGATATCTGCATGACATCCAGTTTTAACACTACATGGTGGGAAACTATTAGAATAGCTCACTTGGAAGAGTTTTTCCACTTTCATTTCCACTCTTCTGAATATTACCAAAAAAAGCATAGAGAGTTCTGGTCTGGCAAAGTTCCACATACTAATGAAACCTACAGAGATTCGAGTGGAACTTTGGCTACAGTTTGCAGACTTCTTATAGGGCAAAGTCGGCGAAGTGGAACATGCCTGAATGATGCACAGAAAAATCCCATGCTTGTGGAGGAACTGAAGAGTGGACTGGCCAAAGGCTTATCAGATGTAAGTGAAGTGAATTTTATTATATTTTTAGTTCTCAGATTTTTTGCTTCTTATGCAGTCAACACTCAACAGGTCATAGAAGTGTAAGAGTTGTTTGAAACTCTTGCTGCTTTTGCTGCCGATATCTTTTCTGTACGCCCCCTTAGGTGACCTCTTACTTCAAAGTCATAGAAATAACATAGGTAGGGGTAGCTCTTCAAAAGTTTGGCAAAATGACCAGAAAAAGTCTTTTTGGGTGACGGTGCTCTAATCTACACCAGGACCAAAATTTATTGGAAAATGGAAACCTAAAAATTGCACAAATATGGGCTCTTTCTATGCGAAACCTTGAAAATAATCCATATTTTTCCTTTACATTTGTCAAATAGCTCTTTTTCTCTTTTTGGTGCCAACCGTCCCATATAAGTCATACGGGCCTTGGAAAAAATCTAACCCCCCCACACGCGCACCAAGAAGAACTTACCCCCCCCCCCCTACACCACTGACACCCCGTGCCCAAGCAGTACGTGTCCTTGTACTGTACTCTTTTTTCCAGTGTTTTGTTGACTTCGCAAAAAAAGCCATATGTTATCTTTCCAGGGGTATAAAGAAGTCCTTAGAAGAGGTCTTATGAATAAACATGAAGAGTTTGTGATCCCCGACGACCCTGGCCTAGCGGAGCTTTTGTTTAACTACAGCCGCCATAACCTGGCGGCAGTGCATGTAGTCATGGGTCAGTTGGAGGAGAGACAATGTTTGCGCAAAGAGGCCAGGCCGCTTATTTGGTACATTTTCAATTTTTCATTGCATAGTCTCCGCCTGACAAAATTTTCATTTTGCAGGATCTTAGCTGACATTGGCGGCGTGATGGGCTTGACAACAGGCTGCTCTTGCATCACTTTTGTGGAGATTGCCTTCTTCACATGGAAGTATGTAATGTATGTGAGGTATCGCTTTGAGCAGCGGGCAGGATAAGAGGAAGCTGACAAAGGGCCGACAACAGAAATTATGCACCCAAGCATGCTTCATATTTGTTACAATTCACTAGCATTTAGTTGTAGTTCGTTTGACATGCTTTCTTAAAAGCATTTTCCAGCAACCACATTTGGCTGGAAACTGATAAGAAAATTAAAGCATGTTTTGTCATGCCTTGTGGTAATCTTTATACCAGTGAGCTGGAAATTTGGGCCAGGTCCAGGTCTACTAGAAGTTTTCTTTCCTTTGCAATGTGGCTAGTCTAAAGAGCACAAGGCTGACCTTTTGTATGACAAACACGATTGCTTAACTTTTTACTTTACAGTAAGGCAGCCCCATGGTGAGAAAGATGATGTGACGACTTACCCAGGGGTCCAACTAAAAACCCTACATTTTGCAGGCAAGCGCATTACCGACTGAGCTACTCCGTGTCGCAGTCCCCTTGTGTTATATCGATGACTCTTCTCACAACCGTGTATTTTTTAAAGCAAGTCGACAAATTTCCTCGACCCGAAACAATAGACCAAAAAAACAATACAGCGACACAGTAAGGAACGGGAACTAAATCACACACGAACAGACACACAGCGTATCAGAATCGCAGTGTGAGTTCTGGAGTCAATAATGAGAGGTGGCGTCTGACGAGAGCACACTTCTCGTTTCGAACGTACCCATTTGACATTGCTATTTGTGAGATCGCGCGAATAAGGCGTAGTCTTCTTTTTCTTTTCAGCTCTGCCCGTCCGACAGCATGTGCTCCTGCACCTCCCTGACCATGAGCTGACGGTGAAGCATCTTCTCCAGGCTGTGCTCGTTGAGGTTAGCAGGGCTGTACCACACTGGGCTGTCAGGAACGCAAGACCGCTCCGGCTGAAGGTAGAAGGGCTCGGTGCCGGTTCGGGCGTTAGCAGGGCTGAAAGAGAAGGGATTGACAAAGATATGGTGCTTTGCTGTACCTTGTTCCAAGTGCGTGGCACGTTTGTTTGCTTGACAACATACCATTTTGACAAGTAGAATTCGTAGAGTTTGACGGGACATCGCAGCGGCTCCTCGGAATTTTCGTGCTGCTCGTAGCACTTCTTGTGGCCGTCTTCTGAAAGATGTCTCAGGTCAACTACGGTATGCATTGGAGATAAAAAACAAAAGAAATCACTTCTGGCCATGCCGGCCATGGCAGGTGGGCTGTAGCGCAGTATGGAGATCTTGTTGCCGTCAGGTGGAGGCTGCCCTCCTCTCATGTTCCACGAGGCGGTGCCGTCCGGGAGCTGCCAGTGCTTCATGATGTGGGCGAAGCACAGCTTTTTGTGTTGGTCCATAGTCTTTAGCATGAAGTATTTGGTGTTGAAGTACACAAGGGTGTTCAAAAGGACTTGAGGGCTGTGGGCTCCCAGCTGAAGAAAAAAAGAGAATCATGAAGTACAGCAATGAACGAAAAACACCATTAACTCTTTTACCTGTTTCGATTCCCACAAATGCTCCTCCTCTATTCGAGTCACGAAGTAGCCCAGCTCATTGACAGGAAGCTTGAAGTCCTTTATTACCTCGTGCAAGGAGGAGGTGAACTGGTCGTAGTAGAAGTCCGTGAAGATGTTGTCCATCCTGCCGTTCTCAAAGAGATACTCTTGAATGCCCAGAGTCAGGTACAGGATGCTGTCCGGGGCATACTCGGCCCCATTGGGCTTCCTCACTTCCTTGACAAACATGCACAGGGTGAAGCTGAGCTCGTCGCACCTTAGCTTGAGGATGTCAGTCTCGAACTTTTTAAGGTACTTTCCCTGGCTCTGCAGCTGCTCCAGCTCGGAGTTCTTTTGCACAACCCAGTGCTTCCACGCATTGACTCCATAGGTAAACTGTAGGGAAAATTATGTGTTAAGATACCTCTAAAAATATCCATCTTTGGTAAGTTTTCCTCTCTTACCTTTAGATGGTGGTTTGCGTCCGGCCGCTCCTGCGGCTTCTCCGGCCTTTGTACCGCCGCGGCGGCGGGCGAGTGACTTGCTCTGGCATCCCCGCCTCCTCCTCCCATGATCGATGCTACCGCTGCGTTCGTCTCGTCCTGCAACATCCTGGCCTGCTTGGCCGCGGAGGGGCCACGAGAGGACGAGCTCCTCGAGGCGGACTGCCGCCCTCCGCCGGAGGAACGGGTGCGGCGAGAAGAGGAGGAGGAGGAGGTCGGGGTGGCGCGGCTGCCCTCCCAAGGGGTCCAGTCGTGGTCGCTAGAGTCTGCAGGAAAACGGAGAAAAAAGTTTTGCAAAACATCGAATGGCCTGAAAATTAGGCTTGGGGCGAAGAAAGTTTGAAAAAGTCAGTTTTATCGCTGTTGTCTCGGTTATTTTGTCGACAAGGCCCGAGCTCCTCACGCAGTAGCATGAAGAACTCAAGAGCTCCGATTTGGCTAACTGTCATCATGAACTACAGTAAAACATACGAAAAAGCACCAAAAAATCACGACTTACTTCTTCCACTCTGCCTTCTCTTCCTGCCCTTGGACAGGTCGTGCTGCGGCGGAATATGTACGGCAGGCTGGTGGTCCGGCAGCTGGACCTGCGGCGTGGGCAGCGGCTTGGGGACCACGTTCCGGGCCTCAAGGTCCTTCTCAAAGTCGTGAGGCGTGTTTTGCTGATGGCCTTTCTGGGCGTTTCTTCGAGATCTCTGCAAAGGCGAATGAAAAATAGAATTAATTCATTTTCCCCCCTTTGCAGCTGGTTTCATTTCAATTCACCTCTTCCTCCGCATCCAAAGCCTTGTTGACAAAGTCGTCTATGCTCATGTCCTCTGCGCCGACGGAGTCCCCCGAGTCTGATTCTCCCCCCGCGCCCCCTGCCTTGCCCGGCGCCAGCGCCCCCGCCATGGCCAGCATCTCCGCCTCGAACGGGTCCGCCGGCATCTTAGACTGGATCTTCTTGATCTGCTTCATGATGCCGCGGGCCGAGTTGCGGGTAGTGGGGACGAAGCAGGGCACTGGCACCGGGACCGGGACGGGGACCGGCACCGGGTAGGGCGCGGAGTACATGTAGACGGGGACTGGGACGTAGAATGGCACTGGGACGGGGACCAGCACTGGGTCAGCCTTGTCCTCCGTCTGGGTCTCTTTGTGGCAGGGGTGCGGGCGGCAGGAGACGCCTTTGGTCTGCAGGTAAGGCTTGGTCAGAGTAGACTTGTTCTTCATCGCCTTGGGCTCCGGAGGGACGATCAGGGTCTCCTTGACAAGCTCTCTGACTTTTTGAATCTGCAAATAATAAAGCAGTTGGATATAAACAAATCCACCGAAAAAATCATTGGGCATACTTGAATCTGTGTAGGAGGGGGGACCGGCTGAAGAGGAAGCCTGTCTGGTTGCGATGGCGGCAGGCTCTCTCCTGCTAAGCTGGACACGGACTGGATGACTGGCATTCCGCCCCCAGAGACCTGAGTAGAGTCATCCACCGTTGGTATTGTCGGGGGTGCCAGGGTTACGGTAGGCGGCCGCCACGGCGTCGGCGCAGCAGCAGAAGCCACAGCCGCCAATGGAGGAGGAATAATTGCAGGCAGCGCCGCCGGGGGCCGGCTGTTACCGAGGCAGTTGAGCGAACAGAAGACAAAGCTGGTCTTCTCGTTGGTCCATCTCTCGATCATGTCAAAGTTGTACTTCTTGACCTTGCACCAGGCGCACGGGGTGATCCGGCGGTTGCGCATGACGAACACGTTCTGGCAGGCCTCACCGCAGAATCTTTGGCCGCTAGCGGCGGCGCCGTGGTACACCACGAACCTCTTTCGCCGTACGTCGAACTCCCTTGCGCACTGATCGCACGGAGCGGTCTCCATACGGTTGGCGAACTTGTAGGAGGCGGCGCAGGGAGGGCCGCAAAGCTTCACCACTGGGGGGAAGAACCCATGCGCCTTTGAGGCCGAGGGTGCCCCAGAGCGGCAAACCAGCTCTACTGCTGCGGGCAGAAGCTGGCCGCACACCGCACACTCAGTCATCTCTTTGTCCTCCTCCGGAGCGCCTTGGTACACCACCTGGTAGCGCCTCAGGCACGACTGGTTGCAAAAGTCTTTGAATTGCCCGCGCCCGTCGCCGCCGATGGGAGCCAGGAACCCCTCCCCGCCGGGGATGTCCCGCTGGCAGTAGCAGCAAGCCTTGAGCCCCTTCTTGTGGTCCTCCAGGCAGGGGTTAGAGCAGAACTGGCGAATGTTGGAGCCGAAGCGGACGCAGTACTTGCCCATGGAGGCCGTGAGGACTTCCTTGCCGCAAGTGGAGCATCGTCGCCAGTCTCGCTGATGGAGCTCCAGGCATCGCTCGTCGCAGAACTGCATGGTCTCCCACACTACGTTGGCGTGGGGGGCCAGGTTGGGCTTCTTGCAGTGGTTGCACATGGGGAGGTCGCTGCCTCCGTCCTCCTCCTGTTCGTCCCTCACAGCCGCGGAGGAGGAGACGCTGCCGCTGTCGTTGCTGTCCTGGTTGGTGAGGTCTGCGAAACTGGCCAGACGGAGCGTGGGACGCTTGGTCGGAAACTCGCCCTTGGCACCGAGCGACTTGTTCACAGCCTCGTCCGCCATCGCCTTCAGCACAGCGAGCACAGTCTCTTCGGTCGACTCCTGCGGCTCATCGTCAAGGATCTCTATGCAGTCGTCGTCATCACATGGGTTGCCCGTTTCGGCTGACTGCGCCATGGAGGAGACTGCGGAGATCTCAATCATGCCCAGTCCGCCGAGGCCCTCATCGCCCTGTTCCCTCTCTTCCTCTCCCCGCCGCACCACCTCGCCCAGGATGGCCTGCAGCAGGCCGAACACCAACGAATCGGCAGAGTCTTCCTCGTCCACCTCCTGCGGTTCTTCGTCGTCCTCGTCCAGCTGCATAATGTCGGGGGTGGCCTCGACCACCTCCTGGATTTCGTCGTCGTCGTCGTCCACGTCGGTGACCGCGGCGGATTGTAGGCCTCCTGAGGCCGAAGCGCTCTCCTCGTTCTCGACCGCCATGGAAGACACCGAAGAGATCTCCAGCGTGGGCATGGCTTCCTCTTCCTCTTGAGCGGATGCAGCAGAGTCCTCCGCGGTGGAGGCGAAGGAGGCGATCCTGAATGCAGGGGCGGCGGACGGAGGAGGTGCAGCGTCTTGTTCGCTGTCATTATTGGGCACCTCAACGATCTCCTCCGAGTCCTTGTCTTCGGCGCTGCCGTTGGGATCGCCGTTCGGTGGAGACATTTCCTTATCTTGGGCACTGGAGTTATCCTCCTGACTCGGGGCACTGGCGGAGGCGAAGGAGGCGATCTTGAACATGGGCTTATCAGGAGTTGCTGATTCCTTGCTGGTCTCCTCCGAGGACACTGAAGGTGCCGCGGAGACCTGCTCCACTTCCTCAGGTCCAGGCGAAGACATGATCACACTGATCTGCAGACAAAATAGAGAAGCAAAAACCAATGAAGTCCTGATACTTAAGGATCTGTTGACAGGTGCTCCAAGACCTTAATGGAAAATGTGGAGCAGGACCCAGGATGTCACGCCAAGTTAACAGGTTGGCGCTCATGTGGGTACTTCAGTTACGGCTACGGCTTACGGTACGGCTCTCAAAACTCGCCTGCACAAAGTAATTATCCTGGAGGCCAAGACCCTGACGGCGTCAGTCAGGGTCTTCCGAGAGGTCAATCCCTGAGCTGCGTCATTGACCTCGTTGACGCAATTTTTTTAACGCGCTCTTTTTGCCGCGCGACCAAAATCGAAGTAATGTTATTTTTCCGCGAAGCGACAAGAAGAAAAGGGAGAGGCCGGAGGGAGAGCAGTGCGGCCAAAAAGGCGTCCTTTCCCGTCAGCTGCGAAAGAGCGACGGAACTTAAACGCAAAATACGGTGTTCTCGTAATCTTATACTCTTGAGACCTTATTTTTGACAAGAATTAATTAGGAAACATTTGAAAACTGGTTCATTGAACAAGCACTTTGTCTGAACAGTTAGTTTAAATTGTTGAACAAATTTGACTTTTGTTCAATGTTATTTTTCCGCGAGTGGTTTTCCCTCGCTCTCTGAACCTTTCCTCTCCTCTCGTCCCTTTGAAACACAAATTTTCCTTTTCAATAATGCTGATTGCAACAGCTGCTCCAAGGAGGAAGCCATTTTGAAGGGACTTGAAAAGGGGCATGAGAGAGAGGAGTGCAATCAGTGCATGTGTGGATAAGGAATATAGCTGGAAACTGGGGAAGTCTTTTTGTTGAAGAGTTAGCTCCTTATCCAGGCTATCTCAAGTATTATAGCCTGCTAGACCAACAAAATAGAATACATAGTGACACATAGTTTGCAAACTGCAAAAAGATTTTTTACCAAACCATGACATTTATATTTTCATATTCTACACACAGACACAGGTTAACCATGTATTTGTAGTTTGTACAAAAATATTACTTGAGAAACTTTTGTGTACTGACAGTCAATGTACAAAAAGTGGGTACAATTTCCCTAGGAATTATTGTCTTTAAACATAGCTCCTGGATTTTTGGGACAGATGCAAGTGCAGAGTCCCCTCTGGGAGTCTTTCCCAATAGACATAGCATCTTCCATGGTCTCTGGCAGTGGCTGTCCCACAGTCTCAGGGAAGAACACTGCAAGAACACCTGCAACCACTGCAACACAACCCATGATGAGGAGAGGAAGTGGTCCCCACACATTGTTCAGCTAAAAAAAGTCAAATTATGTGTTGTTCATATTCATTTGTGCATATTATCTTTACCTGTATGATTACCAGGCAAAGCATGCCACCAACCCTGGCAATGGTGGAGCAACTGCCAATGGCTGAGTTCCTAATGATGGTGGGGAAGAGCTCAGCGGTGTACACGTAGATGATGGCAAAGCAGGCGGAGGCTCCAAACTTTCCAATGAGCGTGAATATGACCTGAAGTATCCCCAGGGAGGGGTACTCCTGCAGGAGGGCAGCCAGGATGCAAAAGAGTCCAGAGAGGACCTGGCAGAAGCTGAGGATAGGCCTCCTCCCCCAGCAGTCCATGACAAAGATGCAGAAGAAGTAGCTGGGGATCTCAACAATGATGATGAGGCAGAAGTTGCTGTAAGCGTCTCCGGCAAGGCTGGTGGCGGCAAAGGAGAGGCCGTAGTAGCAAAGGGTGACAGAGAACCACTGGTACATCATGTTGACGGTCCTCAGGCCCATTTCTTTGGGAATGAAGAGGTCCTTCAGGGTTGGTTTCACTACCTAGAAAAAAAATGCACGCATTGAACATGGAAATATTTTTTCGCAAAACATTTTGTGCCATGCACTTCCACGCCTAATTATTTCTCCCACAAAAATTAAATTGGTTTCGAAAGCTCCTTTTTCACTTATTTATGTCATACCTCATTATTCCTCCCCTTTTCCTCCTCCTTCTGCTTGCCTAGCAGGACCTCCTCCGGCACCGACCTCTGGTTGACCCTTGCCGCCCTCTCGATTACCTTTGCGGCCTCCTCCTCCTTCCCCGACGCGATCAGCCACCGTGGACTCTCGTCCAGGACGAACCACAGTCCCAGGAAGAGGATAAGGGGCGCATGGGCCACCAGCTGCAAAGTCCGCCAGTCGCGGACGAAGTAGGCCTCCAGCCCCAGCGCCAACTCTCCCAGCGCGAAGGGGATTTCGATGGCGATGCCGAACAGCATAGTGAACTTGGGGCCCACGTACTCCACCGCCAACACGAAGGTCACCATGAAGCACCCGATGCCGCCAACGCCCGACAGCAGACGGAGGAAGCCGAAGCCTAATTTCATACTAAATTAATATTATACCTGGTAGTATAAGATATTCGGACTTTAAAAGTTAGGGCGTGTCAATTTACTCCATTACTCCACTTGGAAGGAATCTTTGCTTTCGAAAAAGTGGAGAGGTGCGCAAGGAACGCCGAAAAAACTACCGTCCGTCATTTCCTCCTACTCACTGATGGGATCCTGCACGAACGCCCCAATGAACCCAGACGTTGCCAGTATGAACACGGACAGCATAAGCGCCTTCATCCGACCGAACTTGTCCGAGAAGAGTCCCATAACGAAGGAGCCGATCAGCATCCCAAGCATGTAGGTCGCACCCAGGGCGCTCAGCTCGACCCAGTTGCCGCAGGTCAGAGCGAACTCGCGGACAAGACTGCAACAAAAAAATATATCAGTAAAAATATTTTCACACATACATTTTCTATTTTTTTTAAAAAAAAAATTTCACCTAGAAGATGCGGCAGTTTGTGTGTCGAATACGAGGTCTTGATGGGTGCATGTCGTCTGCTTGAATCCCTGGTCTTCCAACTTCTTGAGCGAAGCAGACCCGTTCAATCTGTTCGAGTATTCCTGGCATGTAGCGACGGAGGGAGGCGGGGCCAAGTAGCGGCACTTGCCCAACCAATCTTTATTCACTCCAATAAAGGCAGGGGAGTTGAACGTGGCCTCTTCGCCGGCGTCGCAAATGGGGACGGAGCACCGGTTTGGCATGGCGAATGCAGTGAATGCCCATACGACGACGGCCAGCCCGCCGGCGCCAGAGGTGAGCCACAGCCACAGGAAGGAGCGGACCTGCCAGGCGCGGCATTGACCAATGTGGCGGAGGACCAGGTCGAAGTCCAGAGCCATCGTTGAGGGTGCTGAACTGTACAAATTCAAGTTTTGAAAACAGGAACAAAATAAAATTGCATCAATGGAAACAGCAGCAACAGCAAAACAACAGTAGCAAGAAAGTAACAAAAGGAGTAAAATGAACAAGGGCAGCAAAAGCTGAAGAAGTAACAACAGCAACAGCAAGGGCTAAAAAAGTAACAACAGCAACACCAATATCAGCAGCAGTACAGAAAAAAAACAAAAAAATAGCCGTAACAGCAGCAACAGCAACAAAAGTAGCAACAGCAGCAAAAAACAAAAGAAAACAGCAGTAGCAACAGCTAGCAACAGCAATAGCAACAACAGTAGCAGGAGCAGTAAAAGAACAAAAGCAAAAAAACCGTACCCCGCTAGAAATTTCTCGCTAATTTCGCGCGTTGAGATTGTCGCTTGCGCACCGTTGGATTTTTAGTTAGTTTTGGGCTCAATTTTACTAATTATGGGGTCAGTTTCTACAACCGTTTTTAGGCAGGCTCTTGCAGTATCCGTTTGGTTTGCCCAAAAGCCAAAACGGATCTCTGGAAGGTTCTACTTCTTTCCCCAAAATAAATTTGGAGTACCAGTTACAACAAACGTTTTTGGGCGCGCACTTGCAGTATCCGTTTGGGGTGCTCGAAGCGGATTTCTGAAAGGTTCTTTTACTCCTCCCCATAGGTGCTCAAGTTGAAAAAAGTAGGGGGTCGGAGAATTTTTCCGGCTAGGGGGGGGT
>JAAUXU010133657.1_pt1 | contig 12431 bp, 15 predicted proteins | sample 7278151 | NCBI WGS metagenome assembly JAAUXU01 (sample SAMN14350113, study PRJNA611818) | marine sediment metagenome | isolation source: surface marine sediment (1.8m) | place: French Polynesia: Moorea | collected 2018-08 | reverse complement strand
TCATTATGTTCCATTAACTTAATTTTTATGTAATAAGTCATTATTTTGCCGCAAATCTCGTTACAGTGGACGTTCTAAATTTATTGTCAATACTACTGCCCCACTCTGTAGTCACTTCCGTACTGGTGGTTGCCATCCTGCTGGGGTTTGAACCTCTTGGCTACTGGCCATGACAGAGGTGCTGGGATTTGTGACAAATCCCACGACAGAGCTTCACAGAGTCTGTCTTGTCTATTGGCGTATGCTTGTAGACCCAGTTGCCTGGTGTCAGAGACGTTTGGTGCACTTGCTTGTTGTCGTGCCCCTTGTTCTTCTCATGGTTGTGCAATTGCCTTCTCCACATATTATTCAGAGCTACCTTTAACCCACATGTATGGTCTGGTGTTTGAGAGGGTCCATCCTTGGATCTGGGACCTAATGCTAACTGGGTAGGGGTGACTGTGTGTTGTCCATATACCATATAATGAGGCGAGGCTGGTAGATTGGCCATTGGTGTATAGCAGAGACCGGCGAATGCCCCAGGAACATATCGAAACCACTGGCCTGGATGCGCACCTTCCTGGTGCATCAGACCTCTGATTGATGTCTGCATGGTTCAATGCATTCTTTTGACCAAGTTGGGTGAGGTTCAGATGCTTGAGTAGTGCTAGTAAACACTCAAAACAAATGTGAACTGTGTACTGTGTACTGTGGTCGGTCACGAAAATCATGCCCACCCTATACGGGGAAAGAAATGGGTGACAAGTGCTTGGATAACTTGCTCTGCTGGTTGGCTCATTAGGGGATAGGCTTCTGGGTACTTGGTGAATGCATCTTGAATTGTGAGAAGGTATTTCTTGGTTCCCGGTGCTTTGGTGGCAGGCCAAGGTCCTACGATGTCTGCGTAAAACGTTGTGAAACATTCTTGTAAACCCGTGCTTGTCTGTCGCAGGGGGACCTGCTTCAGAGCTCATAGCTGCTTTGCAGCTATGGAGGCTGCACATCCTGCTACCGTCGAACTGATATGTTCATGCATGAAGGGCCAGTAAGCAAACTGCTTTGCTTGCGTGTAGGTGCGATACCGTCCCACACGACTAGGCTTATCACGCTTGCTAGGTGTAGCAATCGGAGCGCATCTGGTATCAGTGCCTTGGGCACACATGTGCGGTATGCCCCTTTATCCACCATGTATAGGACCTCGTCATGGAGTTGCAGAGTCAGGTAGAGTTGCCGGTATTGCCATATACGCAGGTCTCCCAATGAGTTCATGTGTGGGGATTGCCATGACAAACCCGCTCTTTCACTTGTTTGAGTATTTCATCCTGATCTTTTGGCTCATCAACTCCGTAGCAGACCTTCATTTGTTCCTAGGTCGGGTCTGCTTGTACATGGGTCTCCTTTCTTTCCAGTGATGACCATCATTGTTATTGCCCACAGCCAGTTGCTGCATGTCCCTGGTGTTTTGGACTTATTCCCCACATTCACAAGGAGCCAGTTGGTCCACCTGGTAGGGTTCTGTGGTTGTTGAGTAGTCATTTGGCTGTGGTGGTGCTCCTTGCGCAGGTTGCAGCTCCTCTGCAGGACTGGTTTCTCGTGCAGCAGGTGTTCTTGGCATCTGAATCTCACTAACTTGTGCACTGTCTTCCAGAGTCAGGTGCTGGAGTTTAATGAGAGAGGATGACTTGCTCAAGGTGGTTCGGGTTATGGATACCTGGATAGGCCGTTGGCATTGCCATGAGCTTTACCCAGCCAATGCTGAATTTTGAAGTCCACGTCTGTGATGGTTTCACTCCGTTGCATTAGTCTTCGAGATGGTGAGCCATTTGGGAGCTTGGTGGTCAGTCCTCATGATAATATGACGCCCAGGGAGGTAGTACTTGAAATAATCCAAGAACTTGATGGCACTCTGGCAAGGAGTTCCTTCCTTGTGACGGCATAATGTCGCTCATGCCGGTTGACGGCTTTGGAAGCATATGCTATGGGCTTGATGGTCCCATCTTCCTGTTGTGAGAGCACTGCCCTGATTGCCCATCCCGCGGCATCAGTGTCCAAGTTGATGGGGCAGTTGGCATTGAAGTCCGGATGTGCCAAGACTGACTCAGCACACAGTTTTTTCCTAAGTGCTTTAAATGCCGCCTGCTGCTGGGGTCCCCAGGTGTAAAGAACGTCTAGGCTGTCTAGGTGCTGGAGTGGTGCTGCTATGGTGGCAAAGTTCTTTGTGAACTTACGATAATAAGAGCACATGCCAGTAAATGCGTTGAGCACCTTCCTGTCACCAGGTGTCGGCCAGTGGCAGAGGGTGGCGGCAGGTGTGGTTGGTTGGTTGTGTCTGCCTGTCAGGCTATGGCCACCCCAACTGCTGCACCGGTTGTCACCAAACTTCGTCAGTAGACGCTACACATCACATGCTTGACAGTGATCACACCACAACTTAGATTTGAGACTATTTTGAGGCTGAAATCGAGGTCCAAAGTTCCGTTTACTACATTACACAGGCCACACATGGCCATGAAATACAAATAGGTGAGCCTCTTGGGGATAATTGCGTGGTACCAGTTTTGGTCAGTAGGAATCTATGGCAAGAGGAGAGGAGAGAAGTAGGTCAGTAGGGGTGGACATTGAGCCGGGAAAAACTAGGCGACCCAAACTGGGGCTCGACCCATACCTTTTCACTTGTGTTAGGAACTCGGCAATCATACCAAACAGTGTATTTGCCATAGGTTTCATATTATCTTGTCCCAGCATAATAAGATAGCAACTTCAAGTCTAGACAGCCGCAAGTTTTCACTTACAGTGAATATTTGAACATTGGTCCCTCTTATATGCCCACTCACCTGCTTAGACGCCTGCAGTAACGCATTTGATATCCTCTCGTGGTACTTGAATGCAGGTCTTGATGTATAATAACCAGTCCAGTAAGCGTGAGGCTCTGAAGTTAGTTTTTAACAACACTCATCATTGGTCACTTTCCCTTTCACGGACTAGAAGTCACTGACCGTTAGAGTACGGGAAGAAGTCGTCTTCCTTGGATGGCCACTTCTCGCCAGCATCATTGAGCGCCTTCACGAAGCACGATGGGGTCGAGTACAACAAGTGGACGCCGGTCTCATCCGTCTGGGCATTCGCCAGCTCGATCAGAAGGTCCAAGTTGTTATAGTTCTGAGGAAAACAATGACACGTAGCTAAGCTCTCTAAACTGTTTCAAAACTAGGCTAAAAACAACTGTATATCACTGGTGCATTTTTATTCACTTCACTGACCCGAAGTTCAGCGATATGCTCCAGGGCGAGAAATGACTTCCTGAGGGCATTAGCCTGAGGGAAGTCATTGGCCCTAGGGCATTTCAGCTGGACTGAGAGCATTAACATGAGAAAATCTTCTGGTGATATTTTAATTTAATGATCTCGTTACTGGAATTGGTGAAATTTAGTACTCCCTCAGTCCGATAATAATTGACCACTTTCGGCCAAATTTCCCATATGAATCACATTAGGCCAAATGGATCACCAGGTAGTAATATCAAGTGGATATGTACGAGGGGTCTTGGGTTCAAAATGCATGTTTGTCAATAACTTTACTATAAAAGGTCATAGGAAGTCAAACTTTTTTTTATTTTTTGACATAATCTCCATCTCTTTCAATAACCATATTAAACCTCTCTGACCACTTCTTGAAGGGCTTGTCGAAGTTGTCCTCAGACAGTACCCTGGTGACCCCCTCCTAGCCTTTCGTCACATCCTGCAAGGTGTCAAACTGGCACCCAGTGAGGGCCTTTTTGACTGTGGGAAACAACCAAAAGTCAGCCGGGGCCAGATCAGGAGAGTAAGGGGGGTGGGTCACCAACTCAATGCCCTTAGACTCAATGAAGTCCATGGTGGCCTTGGCAGTGTCCATGGGCATTATCCATGTGGAGCCACCAGCTGTTTGAGGTCCACAAGTCATGCCTCTTGGTGCAGAAGTGGACAAGGAAGGTCTTCAGCACTTCAATGAAGTATGCTGCATTCACAGTTTGGCCCTTGGGCACATAGTGCATGCACACAAGGCCTCTGGAGTCAAAGAATAGTATCACCATCACCTTCTTCTCACTTGCCGCTTTCAGTGCCTTAACTGGTGGTCTGGAGCCCCTCAGAAGCCACTGGTGGGATTGCTCCTTAATCTCAGGGGTTGAGAAGCTCACCCAGGTCTCATCAGTGGTGATCAAAGTCCCCAAGAAGTGCATGGAGTGTTTCTGGACCAGTTTCTTGAACTCCCTTGCAGCTGCCATCCTCTTCTCTTGCACAGCACTTAGAGAGGCCAAGATCCTCATGGAGTGCCACGTAGATGGTGTGGACTGATGTCCCAAGGTCCAAGGCAAGTTCCTCGATTGTGGCTCGGTGGTGGCCTTCAGGGTAATGATGAAGTTGGGCATCCTCATCTTCCTTGCTGATCCTCCATGACAATCTTTGCCGTCCCTGCTGGCCTTGATTCGGGCCACAATGCGCCGAACCTGACTGATAGACAGTCCCTCAGGTCCTTAAGACGAGTGCCATGATCTCGTTTGGGGTCTTGGAGGTGCATGTGAATGCAATGACGAAGTCATGGGGGGACACCATGATGTTGTTTTGGAAAAATGAAGGAGGGGTCACGTGACCTGCCTCAGTTCAAGCAGCTGTAGAAGTCAGGGATGTCTTTCAAAAAAAATGTTGTTCTAGCAAAAGTTACTCAAAATACTCTAAGTTTTCATATGGCATTAAAAATTTTTCATGTGACCTTCCTGAGCAGACAAATCATGGCGCACGCATTTTGAACCTAAGACCCCTTGTACCTGAGGACTTTGTCCACAATTGTGGTCGTCCATGTATATCAAGAAACAGAACATCAAAGATGGGAAAAAATGGGGGTCAGTTATTTTTCTGTCATGCCATGGAAATGGTTGAAAGTGGACACAAATCTACCAGCAGTCTCTCAAATGACCAACAAAGAGGTCTTTATGACAATTTGAGCACAAAATCTGCAGCTCGAAAATTGGTGTCTTGAGCCTTGACTGAAGCTTTCAAGAAGTTTGACGTATAAGCCAGTACTGTGGCACTCATTTGAAGGCAAGGACAGAAGTGCCTCGCTAATGCAGATGGGGCAGCTAACATGGACTCCAGGAGAAAAGGCTGATGTGGAAGAAAACCCTGAGATCCTGAGGAGATCAAAGCTTGGGTAATAACAAGTTTTTGTGATAGAGGAACATGGCAAAGACTGAGTCATGTGAGGAGCATCGCAACATCAACCTTGCATGATGTAAAGAAGAAATGCATCACACTGCATCATAGTAATACAGTAAAACCTGCTTTGACAGATGATAACCAAATCAAACACCTGCAATTTGCCTTGTCATTTATGGAGAAAACAGTTCGTGGAACTCTTCAGTTCCAAGAGATGTATAACCACATACAGGTTGGTGAGAAATGGTTCTATGTGACGAAAACCACAAGCTCCATCTACCTTGTTGAAGATGAGGACCCTCCTGAATGTCAAATCCAAAGCAAGAGATACATTCCGAAGGTAATGTTTCTCTGTACAGTGGCAAGGCCTCGCCATGATTCCAAGCGAAATCAGGCCTTTGATGGAAAGGTAGGATTGTGGCCTTTCACCCAGCTGGTGGCAGCTATGAGATTATCAAGAAATTGCCCTGCTGGTTCTCTAGAAACAAAGCCAATTGTGGTGACTATAGAGGTTTGTCGTCAATTTCTGTGTGAAACCAGCCAAATGATGCTGCAATGGCAGCAGGAGAAGCTGATGGTTGGGATATTAGTCTTCAATGTCAGCCACCTAATTCTCCTTACTTCAATATTCTGGTTTTGGTACCCCTGCTGCCTCCCAAGGTGGTGCTTGAACTCCAGTGAGTTGGGAGTCCAGTAGCTGATGTCTTGTGGAGCAAGTTTAGCTGCCGGGGTCTCTGAGGCCCAACTCTTTGAGGCCACAATCATGCCAATTTGGTGGATGTAGATCTTTCAGACAGCACGAGTCCAAGAGTAAGTACATGGGTCCATGAAAGCACCCCCATACCTACTCGTCAGACACATGTGGAAGCTTCATCCTCAGGTGTGATATCTCATAGGGACTTCTGAAGCAGCTCAATGTAGGTAAGGATTCTTGATGCAAAGCACAGGTCCCTCTTGAAGGGCACAAGGAACTTGTTCTGCTTCTTACCCTTCTGCTTGTGAGTTGGACCAGGAACCACAGTGAAGACATCTTCCACAAAATTGTTGCAACTTTGCCTGCCTGTAGCTTTGGTTCTGTTCACTTTGGTTTTGATGATTCTCTTGATGTTTGGGATCTGATTTCAGCTGGGCTTCTCCTTCAGGTGGGTTGTCCAGGGATTTTTTTGGAGACTACTTTGAGCATTTCATATTCATGGGCCTCATGTTGTATGGAGGCAAGTGTAAGTGGAGACAGCTTGAGAAGGTGCTGATGCAGTTTATAATCAGCTGCCCCAGCAAGTGCACGAAAGCACTGGATATCATCTATGTCCAACTTGTGAAGGTCAGCTTCCAGGGGCCAGCTGCTGAAGGTTGTTGAGGAAGTCTGTGAAGGGCTGCTGGTTGCCTTGAGTTTATGAAACAATTGGACTCTGTATTCAATGAGTGGATACTGCTGACTGAAAAGATCTTGTGAAATGCTGATACATGATTCTGTGTCATCATTGCCACAGAAGATGGAAGTGTGTGGGTGAATGTGTCTCTGCAGATGAGAAGTCAAATCAGCATCAAGAACACAGTAGAAAAAGCTGTGTTGCTGTGAGATGGGTAAACCAGGCATGTCATTGTAACTGTACCATGCCTGATGTTTTCCCAACCAATGTCTGAGTTCAGTAGGTGTCATGTCAAGACTTAGTGTGGAAGGTTTTAGGCTGTCCTCAATGTGGCGAGAGGTTGGATTTTGAGCATTCTGTGCAGTTGGAGGTGGTGGTGGTGGATTTTGTGCAGGTGAATGAATAGCGACAAGTGTGTGTATTTCCCTCTGGGTGGCTTCTTCATACTCCTCTGCAGAACTCTGCAGCTTGGAATTCCAGTTTGAGAAAGCATCTTCTGAGTCATCAATGTCCATAAGTTTAGCAAGAGATGCCAACAAATTATCAAGAGATGTTGCAAACTTGACCTGAGCTTCCTGAATGAGTGTTGCGAGGAATGGAGGTGACCCTGGATAAGCACTATTGGTCACTTTGATGAGTCCATTGGTATTTTTGTGAAAACACCACATAGTGCAGAAGTAGATCTCTTGAGTTTTTTGAGTTCTTCACTTTTGACTTCTTTTGAGACCATTGTCATGCTTTGATTGTCGCAATTCAATTTGATTCATTTAATGTTGACGACACCATTTCATGTACCGAAGGTGAGGCTCATTCATTAGGTTTGAAACAAACTCTGAGAAGGTCAGATTGAGAGTGATCATAGTCTACTGTAATATGAGCTGAGCAGGTGAGAGAGCTAAGAGAGAAAGAATGTACAGAAGTGCAAGCTAGCATATAGATAATGTATGTCTTGTGGATACGTGAAATATGGTATGTGCTGCAAATACTAAAGTACAATACATTACAAACTCATTTTTTTGAAGGAGACAGAAGCCACGTGGAGCTACCCTCATTCCAAATTTGAGCTCAAAATTCCAACTTTACGTGCCATCTAGGCATAGGTAAAGGCACTATGGTGTCACAAAGCAGCAGACACTGCAGTAGATTGTACTCTGTGACCATAGCGTTGGGACTTAAACTGTCCATTAGATGTCGTAATCCCTATGTATATAAAAGAACAGCCCCTTCTGCGTGTGTCTTTGTGTCTGCGGCTGGTTTCGTTTCGCGCGCGGCCGATTTTTGTCATATTGACAAAATTTTGATTGTTTTTTGTTTGGCACAGTATTTTCTTTGTCTTCAAAAATCTGGGAAATGACAAAAGGGGTGGTGCAGATCACGAGAGAAGATGACCAGAAGGTGTTCAACCTCAACTTTGAAGCTGGGAGCGATTAATCCCATCTTCAATTTCGACTGAACTGTATTGATTCGACGATTTGTCATGCAGGTGGAATAAAGAAAAAGTGAAAGTGAATCTGGAGCAGGAGGGCAAAGAAAATAATACGCCTGTTCCACAAACCGAAAGTCCGACATCAAGGCTGTGTCGGTGAGGATTGTGTCGAACTGTCATTAAAGCGAAATTATCCCCTTTCATATGAGATCAATGTTGGTTCAGTAGTTGCCTTGGACTGCTTGAAGTGATCCAGCTTGATCCAGCTGGAACAGGTATGCTCTAGGACGGGTGTCCACTAAGGCAGGGAGCAGAGATATCTTGTTCTTCATGTGGTCAGTTAGCACTTGGCAATTGAACACTTGACTCACTCAGCATTGTCCTTTTGTGACTATGGAGGTGGGAAAATGAACGCATGGACCAAAATCAAAACATGGTCAAAAAGTCGTACATTAACTTGCTGGAATTTCCCGTGATTTCCAAAAAATAAGTCTCAATTTCCCGGGAATTTTTCCCCGTCGTCGTGCTGTCGTAGTCGCCTGCCGAATGTACTCACTTGGTTTGCGTTTCCGTAGTGAAAATCGTCCCCCATGGTGAACATGATGTGATTCTGGTTGATGAAGTTGCTGGCGTTCTTTTTGGCAATGTTGATGAAGTCGGTGACCTAGTTGTGGACGGATCTCGTTGAGGGCAAGTAAAAGTCAGAAATAAGTCCGAAGTGCATTTGCACTCACTCTTTGGTCCATGTTGACATCCCCGATGAGGAGCTTGTTGGTCCTCCAGATGTTGTCAAAGTTGTACCCTTCCGGCGCGCTGTAGTGCTTGCAGAAGACGCCCGTGAAAATGGACCATTGCTCTCCCAAGTTCTCATTGCCTTCCCACAGGAACTGAATGTGCAAAACAAAGGCCTCGTGGAAGAGATTTGGAACAATATTGCGTAACCCCAGAATTCAATTTTTAATTCTTCTCCGCATACAGTGTGTCAAAAATTATAGTAGTGTCGATCAAGGTCGTCGTCTCATTGTGACTCAACGAGCCAAAGCCCAGAAAAGTCTTTGGTTCTTATCTAGGTTGTGTTGAGGGCACCTGTTCGTGATCCACGCATTTGTGTGGGCCTTTTTTTTGCCGAGCGAGCTCAGACCAAGCTGGTCGGTCAATTCCACACTATAACTATGCTAAACTGCTTCCTCTGTTATATCAGTGAAAAGTCGATCAACTGTTACGATCTCGCCAGTACTGTGATGTTGGAAGAATGAAGTCCCTCTCCCAAATATCTGGATTGCAACATGATTCCATTTTCCCAAGATTTGACTCAGGGATTTTTTTTTTATCTCGAGCCTCACATTCTGGCTCCAGCCAAGCTCACGGCCGGCTCGGCCCAATCAACTGTCAGCCCGCTCAGCTCGTGACCTCCTTGGACCCCCCTGACAGCAAATGTAAAAGTCTTGCCTGCATCCTCTTCTCCTTCATCCTCTGCTGCTTATCGTTCTCGTCTATCCTGGCAAAGAAGAGGCCGTCGAAGCCCATTTGGGCGAAGATGGCCGCCTGCTCCTTGGAGTGGCCAAAGGGATCGATCTGCCAACCGATTCGGGGGATTCCGCATTCTCCTACGGAAGCAGTTAAGAGATGAACTTAGCCAAATGTGTCCTACCCGAAGGGTGGACGAGCGAAAATGTAAATAGGTTTGGTGGAAAATGACGACAACTTTAGTGATTCATCGTCTTCGTCATTGACCTGCCTGCCTGCCTTCGACAAGAACAAGTGTTTCACGCGATCCAACCCGGAGAGGCACCGGGCGCTCACCCAGGCAGGCAGGGCAGTACAGGTGGTGATCTGACCGAGGATTATTTAGCCATTTACCATGAATTCGATGTTATACAAGTTATTTACATTTTCACCTTTACACACCTTATGCTTCATCCAATTCGTATGCACACCCACCCATCCACATTATGCAAAGGGACGATTACCGAAATGCCGTTTCAGCTCTTGAAATCCCAAGGCCATGTTGTCGATGATGGCGCTGTAATGCGCGGCTGCCTCGTCGTTCATGGACCACCCGCCACCGATAAACTCCAGACGGCCGGCATCCACCAGCATGCGGACTGTGTCTTGCTTCTTCTTGGTCTGCTGATGCCACCACAGCCAGAAGAAGGCGGTCTCCACCTGGATGAATCTGAGGGGGAAAATCATTCACCGTCAAGCCAATGCTCACTGTACTGTACTGCACAGAGAAATGCGCAAGACTACGTAGATGAGTACAGGGTCCGTCAGTTGAATTCTTTCCTTCAGCTACGGCACCAAGATCAAGAGGACGGAGTTCAGCACTATCGTCATAACCTTCCCGAATGTCACAGAATGAATTAGTCTGGGGAACAAATCTTGTTACAGCTATGTATTATTTCCCCATACACTGGTTTTGGTGCTTCATGCAGTTTTCCATGCGACTCGATTCAACTGATGGACCCTGTAGGTTTTGAGAGAAACCTTCTCTTGGGATCTTCTTCCAGCTCCTTTGTTACAGAATCCAGGATGCACTTGACACAGCCCTGGCCGATGCCCTTTGGCGACCCGATGTAATACTCGTCCACGGTTTTGCGCCACCCGGTGTCGTCGTGAGAGTGAGGAACCAAATGAACATTGAGCACTCCTTCAAGACACGGTGCGTTAACGTCTGCCAGTTGACATGAAAGAGTGAGTCAAACAAAGGTCAAAGCCTCACCCTCTTTGGTCTCATGACATGTGTGAAAGCCACATTTCGGCTGCTGACGCTGCAGGCTCGCCCCTGCCTCTCGATCTCGCTGCCGCTGCTGCTGCTGCTCCTCCTCCTCCGTGGCGAGGTTATTACGCTGTTCCACGAGGATCTCGACTGCCTCCTGGTCCGACTTCCCGTCCAAGTCCCGACGGCTGATCTGACGCCCGTCCCAGTCCAGCCACTTGAACCGGTCGGTCTTGATGTACACGCGCTTGTGCGACGGCTTCCTGTAAGAGGTGGACATCCTGTGGATATCAGCCTCGTCACGTCCAGTACGATGTGGAACTCGCCAGGCGTTCACACTATCGGGTAGGCAGGACCAAGTTGCTGCTACAGTGCCTGACATGCATTTGTTGTTGAAGTGTCCGTAACAGTGTCTGATACGAGGGCTGCTCGAGCATGCATGAGACTACTCTTTGTCTATTTTTAAGCATGTGACAACCGGCAGGTGTTATTTTTTTTATACATGGACATGAACAACCTCTTTTCCTAACAACTTAGATTGCCTTCAGGTAAGCTGATCTTTAACACCAGACCCATCACAGACACTAAGGGAGAAGACTGCTGAAAAAACTCTCGACTTTTATGTGGGACAGACTAATGAAATCTTGAGCAAGGATAACATCTAAGCTTGTCGGCAACATTGTCAAACACTTTCTAAACCGATGATTTTCTGTGAGGCATTGAGTTTGTCAAAAGAGGAGCTCTTCATCCTGTATGGAGACATGAACCTGTCTTAAAACTGTACATTTGTATAACTGAAGGGGTCCGGCCAGACATCTCTCTTGAAGTGCTTGTGTTAAACAGCAGCTGACACGACATAAAAAAAAGAACTTTCCAAAGGTGACCATCAAATGAAGTTGCATCTGGAGGTATCAACGTGGCAGTTGTCATGCAAGTTAACACAAAGAGTTTGCGCTTGAACATCCCTCATGCTCAATATCAAGTATGTTGTTGCCTGTTTAATGTTGGTTGCGTTCTGAAGAGAGGGGAAAAAACATTGCCAAGCTTTTCTCCCTGTTGCAACCAAGATTCTGTTCATGATAGGCGAGATTATGAGACAAACAAACGAACTCCTGTTATAACGTCAGCATCTCAACTTACGATACAGAGTTGGCGTTCAGTAGGTAGACGTACAACGCGCCGAGTCCGAAGGCCAACACGGCCGTGGAGAGCCTGACCCTTCGACCTCTTCCCCTGGGCCAACAGCCGCAGATCATGGTCTCGCAGACGGCGCCCAAGCGATGTGACAGCGACATCTGGGATGGCAACTTCATTCACCAAGACGTGGAAGCTGCTGTCATTTCACGATCTCAGTCTGTACTTTCACGTCTTCTCTCTTTCCAGCTGCACCAAAGAGGTCACGATTTTCTCTTGCACATTCTTTTTTATTGTCACATCAAATCTGAAATATATGTTGATATAAAAACAGTGTAAAGTCACATCTACCTTATGGATTCCCCCTAATTCCCGCTATGTGTCAAAAATTCAATCCTACGTTGCTGCATGTACACGAAGAGCAACAAGGGACAAACGCACGCACGCACGCACACACACACAGGTACGGCTGGAATAACTTGCTTGCGTAGGAAAAACTTTTGTACAGAGCAACGTGATCTTTTTACCTGTTCTTGCCGCGCGGCCTCGCCGGGGGCGGCGGGGGGGGGGGGGGGGGGGGGGGGGGGGGGGGGGGGGGGGGGGGGGGGGGG
>JAAUXU010081784.1_pt1 | contig 12440 bp, 12 predicted proteins | sample 7278151 | NCBI WGS metagenome assembly JAAUXU01 (sample SAMN14350113, study PRJNA611818) | marine sediment metagenome | isolation source: surface marine sediment (1.8m) | place: French Polynesia: Moorea | collected 2018-08 | reverse complement strand
GTCATTTTGGCTGGTTCATCGTTGCCCAGCAGAGTAACTGTTATTGCTTCTCTCCTTCTTGAACTGTTCTCAGTTGTTGTCTATCAGGCAGGATGTTTCTGTGCTGAGAAAACAGAAGTTCACTCGATTACAACACTACTACTCCTCAACCCTATTTTTATTTTGGGAAAGTCGGCTTCTTCAGCAAGCCTAAATTGGCCCAGTTGTAATTGCCTCAAGACCCTGGTCAAGATCAATCCGACAGCATCTATAGTCTGCCAATCTTCTCCAAGAGTTTAGAAAACCCACGTTTGCAGACTTGTTTGCCTTCCTCGCCGTCTTTCCCCGCGTCGACGACCCTGGGGATCGGGATCGCCTCGTCGCGTCCCTCCCCGCCCCCGTTGATGATCAACAAGCAGCTGCCGCAACAGCAGCAGTCGCCGCTGCTGCTACCTTCTCAGGACGCCGCCGCGGTCGTCAGGCAGAACACCATGATGCAGCAGGAGCTCGTGAGCGGCCTCAGCCTGTATGGGCAGCACCCACATTGTTCCACACGATCATTTCTTGTTCTCAGGACGCCACGATCGGGGACTCGTCCCCCATCACCATCTGCGTGAACCCCAACGACGTGTTCGCCGGGTCCATGAGAGACGCCTACAACTCGGAGAGGAGGAGATCCTCGGGAAGGGCCGAACTCATAGTAATAGTTACACACATAGTTACAGACAAACAGCAGTAGTAGTAGCAAGAATGCAGGCTGCTGGCGAAAGCAACTCTTGCTATACTGTAGCGAAGTCTTCATGGCTCATACGGTGTGTGGTACACGTTCTCCTTATCCACCAGGTGCCCAACACACACGACTCGGACGCCGACGACGACTTCATGGGCGAAGACTTCAATTGGGACAAGTTGATTTGAAGCATAGTTTAATACTTAGACTTTTAGCTTCCTGTCTATCTATATAGTCTATTTTTTGAGATCGATCGCGTGTGTGACAAGGCTGAAACCTTCATGCTCCTGATAGAGTTATGGACGAGGTCTGTCACCGAGACTAGATTGTGTGTAAGATTGTTAGGCTAGGTCGAAAATGCATTATTGTATTTTCACAATGATGTTCAGATCACGCAGTGATAGAAAAGGAAAAAAAAAGTGTTCGTAAAGCTTGACACTAATCTCAGGAAAGGAAACAACCCAAGAAGTCATAATTACACTCAAGTCATATTAGAGCTTCGTAGTTAACTGAGTGTTTCAACCCTGCCCTTCGAATTCAAGTTTCATTATGGCTTAAGCTCGGTCAAGAGAGAGTCTTACTCTTTGTTAAGGATGAAATCACGTCTTTCAAAGATTTGTAGTCCAAAAGACACTGTTTTGTCCTCGCTGAAGTTTTACAACATTTACAGGGAAACACATGTAAAATGCGACACTTGGGGAACTTCATTCATTTGTTCATGACATTTGACTGTGTCGGTCTATAGAACTGACTGAGCCGTCAATGAATAGCTTATATTCTTTTCTGAATTGATTAAGGATAACCCATTTTCTAACCAATTACAGTGGTACAGGAAGGCAGCTGAGGTTTTAAACTCACATCGTGCCCAAAAAAAGAAATTCCAGATAGCTTTGATCTTCTTTCACTAGAAGTCACTGATCCTGAATCTCTTTCAAGAGCCCCAAAAGGTTGCTCAACCACGACTTTCACATCAAGCATTTCCGTGAAGACCGCTGAATTCTTATTTACTCTGCAACTACTCGTTTTTCTCCAAATGTGGCTAACTTTGTAAGGCCATAACTTTTGATTGGATTGAGCTGGAAAAGTGGTTCAGTCCTCTGGGAAGAGCTAATAATATCCTTCAAAACCGGACTGATATAGACTCTCGGTCTAGATTTACTCATTTCTTCAAATTTTTGGGCCAAAGTTAGGGCTAAAATAGTGCGCCAATGATCAATTTTGGATGCCCACTCAGTCACCTTTGCCAGGCCATAACTTTTGACTGGATTGAGCTACGAACATGGTTCAACCCTCTATTGAAAACTAACACTCTCTGTAACTTAACTAATGTTCACTTTTGCTCGAGGACCCCTCAACTTTTGTGCAATATCGAAATTTCCAAAGTGTTGCATTTTATGTGCTGCGCCCGGCGTTGCGAAAAAGCGTGGGGCTTTAGGTTTTCACCTGAAAAGTTGTTTTCAAATATTTTGGCCCTCCCAGATGAGAAAGTACTATCGCTTTATAATTTGTTGGCTACAATTTTGGCACATAGCAATTGACGGTTGAATCACTATCAAAGCGTGCCAAATTTTGGGTCCCAAACTTTGAGCCTGACACCTGGAATGAATGAACATCTACGTGACCTTCGACCTAGCCTAGAATGTTGTAAGTACGTTCACATAAGAGGTAAAGAATGATAGAGGTTTGTATGAGAACATTCGTAGAAGAAAGCTTGAAACAGAGAGTGTCTCTCGAAGAACAGACTCCACATTGTTATATCTAGCTTTCTCCCCCAGTGGAGCACTTGACAGTCACAAGAGTGAAGCATTTGTTTTGCTATAGGTGGGGACTTTGGATTTTTAAGTGGTTTTGTATTAAACTGCTCATGCCATCACAATCCACTTCAATGGATTATATTCAGTGCGTAGTTACGAGCAGTTTGGGACAAAATTGCTTGAAAGTCTCCCCCACCCTTATTGTATTCTTAACATCAGTTTTGTTCAATCAGGAATCGAATGGTACTAATGTGAGTGCTTAAATGCACGAGGAACTGACCTTTTAAACCAACAAAGGACTTTCCCGACATACTGTTAAATGCGACAAAAGTGCTAAATTACACTTAATCTGTTCCCGTTGCCACCAGAAGTGACTGTCCAACTGCTTCCTAGTCCGAAAGCCAGCTGAAAGTTTTGGGTCTACTTTTGTAGAAGCATTTAAGTTTTTTTTCCTATTAATGTTCTTGTCCTAACCACTCGCATCGTTTACCTCTTACCTAAATGCATATCTGTTTTAAGTACGGATGTACTGAGTACGTCTGTACAAAGTATGCGCTTTGATGAGGTCAACTCCGATATAGTCAAATATAGCCAATTTTTCTCTGCTTACCCCAATTTTGCAACTAATCTACGTAACCCCTCGATTTGCCAAAGTTGTTAAACTTTGTCATGTAGTACATGTCAAGTACACCTGTCCAGCAGGGACGCCACATTGACGAGGAATCAGGTGAAAACAATGTTTTGTGGAGAACTCCAGAAAATTGTGTCGAGTGTTTGGACGTCCTTGAAAAGGTCCGTCCAAGAACAGTGGAGCAGTTCTTGAGTCCGTCAGTGCTGATGACTGCTCTGCTCTGCTCGGCAACGGAGGAGACTCTTTGGCTAAAGGGTTGGGACAGCAAAGACGTCACTGAGTCTCTCAATCTCTGGCCACACCTTGGTGATGGAGGCTCTTACACCGAGAGTCAAATGACTCGAACAATTTGACTCGACGTTTTTGCTGTTCCAACCCTTTAGTTGAGTCAGACAAGTGACATTTGAGGCTGAAACGCAGTCCAGAACAAGGGATTTCTTCATTCAAACGTCTCCATCGCCTCCAAAGTCGAAAGTTGACAGAACCGAATCTAAGGCGTCGCCGGAGGACTCGGCCCTGTCCGGATTCTACTCACAGACGAATGTGAATACCGAATATGAACCAATTTGTAGTGGCTGCAGCACTCGTGTGTGTAATTTAGAATTGGAATTTCGATACTCATACTTACTACGTAAATATTGAATTTCAGAAGTTCTTAAGTGCATTGAATAGATTCTTGCTTACCACCAACCTCTTGAAGTCTGTTTCACTCACAAGTGGGAACCCCGATCCAACAGTTGTCCCCCTTGGGGACGTCTTATTCCTTACTGCTTTTCATGATGATGACTAAACCTGACGAAGACTGCTTGATGTTGTTCAGAACTGTCTTAATAAGTGGGCAAAATGCAACCTCTCCGCCTAAATGACCACCGTGATTTCGATAATTAGCCTGGCCAGTGGCCAATGCAGATTAATTACCCTACTCGGGAAATGGTCTGACTTTCTCCTGAATATGAAAAAGAAAAAAGAATTCCCCCAAAACAATGTCAAAGTTGTACCCTTTTTTCCCTCTTAACACAAACTCCAGGCACTCGAAGGATTTTCCTGTCCCGACATTTAGTCTGGCCGAGTGCAAGCGCACCCTGGTCACCCAAATCTGTGCTTCTTATGACTCATACTGTATGTGCACGACATAAACTATGTATGTGCATGAGTAGTGGAGACGACAGGAGAGCAGCGTCCTGGCGTTTAACGACTCAGTGTAATCATAAACAAGTTTCAGTCTGAATACGCATTTGGAAGGCCACAAAACACAAAAAAGGCCAAGGACACAGCAACAAAGGCTGTTGAAGGCGTCCTTTGCGTGGGCCCTTTTGCTGGTGAGTGGTGGAGAAGAAGAAAAAACTGGCAATGTGTCAGTCATTTCCATCTGTCGACTGCAGACCCAAAGCTGTTGTAACATGACTTTATGACAGTGGACCCCGAATATAATGTCACTGTTGGGCACAAGTGAAATTGTCATTAGGAGCGGGTTGTCACTGTGCCTGGGTGGGAATCCTGCGAGCAACGATGCGGATTTTCAGCTGAACATGAACATTCAACACGTGCTTGTCGGACTTTGCTGGCACAATTCAAGAATTGAATCACGATGGAGATGAAGAGGAACAGTCCTGTCCAACCAACAAAGAGTTATTGGCTGCAGCCAAAGTTTTAGAAAGAGCCTTTGCTGAGGAGGGAAACCACCATTTTGTGCAGCAAATCAAAACTGAAGTGCAAAAGTTGTTCTCAAGAGTATGAAGCAAGTTATGATGAGGATTGCTGAGGGAAATTGGATGCATAATAAAAATGTCATTTTAAGCAGGCAAGTTGTCAGTATATCCAGGTAGATTTATGCACATAAAAAATTGGTTCCGCGGTAATTTGCTACTATATCCGGGTGTCACCACACCCGGGATCCACTGCAGTTATATTCGGTCCACCACTCACCACAACTCAGTCAGGCTCGGGATGCATGCAGACAGCGGCATAGAGGGAGGAACATCTGTTTTGTCTGATTGCCAACTTTTTCCGCAAGCAGTGAAATAAAAAAAGGTTTGCAAAAAAGAAAGTCTGACTGATATCGTGCGGGAAGGTTAAGGTGTCTTGGCCACAAAGACTCACTCTGTACGTGCAGTGGTGGCCACACCAAATTTGCCTCCGCAAAATGTGGCCTTCTAGTCACTGAGGAGGCCTTGCAGGCCTCCAAGGTGTGCAGGTAAGGCCTTGGGTAAGTTCGGGAACCAAACCATCTCTGATATCATCCCTGGGCAGATTTTGGCACCGGCTTGATACCAGCCCGGTGGCAGATGCCAAAGTGCCAGATTTGATATGATGTGGGCAACATTGTATGCACAAACTAGTGTCAAGCCACCCTGCCCAGACAACTGATGTGTATTTGTTCAGCGTGGGCGACTTTGTCAAGGTCATTCTGGGGTAGTGGGAGCGATGGTGTCGCTGGCCCCGAGCAGGCCCAAGATCTGGTTCTTGGTGTCGCCCAACCTGGGGCCGTGGTTGACTGGTTGGGTTGCAAAGGAGGGGCGAATCAGAAGTAGGTCTGGGACAAAAAAGAATGGTTATGGAATATGGGCTCCAGGTATTGCCGAAGTTGATCTTGACGACGTTGGCTGCAAGTGAGGAGTGGACCGTGAGGGCCCTGTTGTCCTCACTCGACTGATTGCTGTCCAACCTGTCAGTCCCTGGCAGCTTGATCTTTGTTAACATTATATAACGTTTGACCTAACGTTATAGTTCCTTTCAATGACTCTGACTCTCTCTCTCTCTCTCTCTCACTCTCTCTCTCTCTCTCTCCGCAAGAAAAAGCGCGGGAAAGTTTGAAAAGTGAAGGGTGTCACTAAACACCTCCCACCCTGTGCAGTCAAGCTTGATCGATTGTGGATACGACGCACTCCTTCTACTCCAAGATCTGCGTGAGGATGAACGACGAGGACGAAGACTCGTGGGCCGTGGTACAAGTTGAGTCTGGGGCATCAAGATGAGGCCCGACCCCACCAAGAACTCCTTCTCCTCCTGCATCCTCAAGCATTTCAGGCAGGCAGAAGCGTCCAGCACCTTGAGGGAGTCGGCTGTCCTGCAGTCGTTGAAGTCATCCCTCCACCAGCTTCCACATGATCCTTCAGAGGCTGCCCGGTGCCGGCCGGTCCTCATTTTGCAGAAACGATAGCCGTTGAACGTCATGTTGCAGAAGTCGTTGCTGCTGCTGATCTTGGTGTGGTAGATGATGAACCTGGTGTCCGTCCTGTAGCCGGAGCTCCCACCGGTGACGGCTCGTGACTCGAGTCCGTCCCTCCCGGTCGCCCCATTCCCAGCCCCGAGAGGAGAGCTCGCGTGCTCCCCTCGTCCGCCTTTTGCGTCGTGCTTGCCGGACTTGCCCACTCCACACTCGCCCGCCCGCTCGCCCGCCCGCTCGCTCTTGGGCGCCTCCACCACCTTCTCCTACTTCTTTTGAGGCAGCAAAGCAAAACAGTTGCGGCAGCAGCTGCACACACACATGAGAGGAAGCAGAAGAAGAAGTGCGTGAAGAAAAACAAAGACAACTTCCCGGATTTTTGTCCGTCCATCGTGCGTGACGAGAACAGGAAAACGTTGTGTGGTGAGAAGAGGACGTGCGGTGTCGAGGCCCGACAGGCTGGCACGCCCCCCCCGTGTCTCTGCCGAAAGTGGCACGCCCTCGAGGGCCGGAGGGGGGGGGGGGAGAAACTTTGGGCCGTTGGAACTGCGACACATCTCGTTTTAGTTCGTTTCATGCGGCGACCTCGTGATCTCCAGTAACGGGGCGCGGACCGCCCCCTGGTCCGGGGGGGGCGCGTGGCCAGTCACTCCACCAGCTCCTCCAGCGTAGTCGTCATCATCGTCGTCCTCGACGTCCACGTCCTCCGAGACGATGACCACCGGCAAGAACCAGGTGTCCGCCTCTGTGGACACTGGCATCCACCTGCTGGCCGGAGGGTGAGTACATTAAGAAGTAGACGTGTGAACAGCTCCGGACACCCATTTCCCCCTCACTTCAGTCCAGACATGGTAAATTCATTGCTGTGAAGTGAAAAAAGAGCAGAGGAGAGAGACAGAGGAAAGAAACAGAGTTGATAGAACTTCTCTCTGCTCTAAATCTAGACAAAACGCGACTAAGAAGCTTCCCCAGAACTCTGCTTTGAGTCCATCTCAAAGCAAAGCTTACCCAATCACTCTATTCTAGATTTCGTCCCAATGTAGCTTTTTTTAGCTAGATTTCGTCCAATTTTGCTTGATTGATGCAGTGCAAGATATGGCATTCACCTAAGAACTGGTTTCTCTCCTTCTCTCCCTCTCTGCCTTGGTCAGTACTCGCGTACGGATGGACTGCACTTAACAACGTCCTCCTCCAGGCTGCAGTGAATGAATTGGCTTCTGCCTGGTGCATTTGTCCTAAATCTGCGACGCACACGACGGTTTGACAGAAAATCACTGAGTGTGGGGAAATGACAGAAGTGAGGAGGGGGGGGGGGGTATAAAGGAAGGGGGCCAGGGGCGGAAGCAGCACTACTTGATGTTTATTTTCTACATAGCTTGGGCGGCACCACCGGAGCCATCCTGACGTGTCCGCTGGAAGTGGTGAAGACGCGTCTCCAGTCTTCCAACTCGGGCTTCGGCCCGGCGCCACCCACGTGGCCACCGACGCCGACTCGTGCTCCCGAGGCAAGAACGACGCCGACAACAGCAGCCGCAGCGCCGTCAACGAGGACGACGACGCCGCCTGCGTCAACCTCTCACCGCGACTGGCGGCAGGCCCATGCTCCCAGGGCCAAGACAGAGATCAGGGGAGCTCTTCTAAGGTTTTACCACCGCCAGGCATCCTCCTCCTCGTCCTCCACGTCCTCCACGTCCTCATCTTCCGCGTCCTCTCTGCGACCTCTGAGTGGAGGTCGCAGGGGACCCATCGGAGACGTCGTAGCTTGTCTCAGGTAATCCAGACGTTCATCAGAGTTGACGGGATGAAGAAGGCTTGGAACGCCATCCGAGTTCATCGACACCGAGGACTCTGAGGACACTTAAGCTATGTCAGATATCAGAGCTCCTCGAGAGCGCGTCGTGTATCTCACCAGCCAAAGGTCGTCAGTAGCAATCAGAGCGCTGTTTCCAGGTACATCGTCGAGACCGAGGGCCCGCGGGGTCTGTTCCGGGGGTTGGGACCCAACCTGGTCGGCGTCGCACCCTCCAGGGCCATCTACTTCTTCACGTACTCCACTGTCAAGAAGCACGTCAACTCGGGCATGCCTAAGCGGAACAGGGACACCCCGTTCGTGCATGTCGTGTCTGCTGCGTCGGCAGGTGAGACATTGGAGGAGTGAAAAGGATTTCAGTCATTTCACCATGGACTAATGTACAGGGTGGCTTGCAACTCTTTTCCGAAGGTGTCTTGCGACGGGGCGGTCCAAAATGAGTTGCAACTTGCCTTGAAGGGGAAAGACGGCACTGTGAACGATCTTAGGCCACCCTGTAGGCACGCACACAGCAATACAGGGCGGACAAAGACGTGTTGCAACTCACCTTGGGAAGCATATTTGAGACTCATCTCGAGCTGGGATTTCTCTCATTTCAAGCTCAAACGTTAACATTAGAGGTTGCCAATACGTTTGTGCGGAAGCTTGCCAGTCCTACAGGGTGACATGGGGAGATTGGCAATGCTGTTTTGTACCTTCAAGACTTCAAGATAAGTTTCAAATCTCTGTAGTCCACCCTTCAGCGCTAGAAAGCTTAGTGGCTTTCGTACGAGCGTTTCTTCTTTTCTGGCAACCTTCACTGTCTGAACTTGAAGTAAGCACTTTGGCAGCTTTCAGAGAGAAACCACTATTAGACCTACTTAAGTTCACTCCTATTTATTGTTTAAGTGTCTTCAATAGCAGCTGTCGTTCTCAGCTTTCTGTTGCCAAGAATCAATGTTCTTTCTATGCAGAAAATGAAAAGTACTTTGTACTTTTTGTAAGTGATGGAGAAGAAGAAGGAACAACGAAATAGAGACGAAGCAACAAAGTTTTTGAAATGACAGCTGCCAAAGAGTCAGATTCAGTCATGCGGTTATCTCGTGGGAGATGATACGAGTTATACTACGTAGTTTTTTTGAATGTGTGCACTGAAATAGATGCAAAAAGGGCTTAGTGTGCAAGCAGCTAGTACGAAGAATGATGTACGAACGTGCGTGGTACCAATTTTGCTATGTATGATACCGATTTCGCAGGCTTCTGCGCTTCCACGTGCACCAACCCCATATGGCTGGTGAAGACGAGGCTGCAGTTGGACAGGGCCACGGGCGAGAAGACCATGACGGTCTCGCAGTGCGTCAGGAAAATCTTCAACACTAACGTAAGTCAGTGTCCTGAGAAGGGGCACGATGACATGAAGGGGGTTACGGAGAAAGTCTCACTTAATTCAATTACTCGTGTCATGTGACTAGAAAGTCAAGGATGACATGACTACTTGCAGTGGTAGTCCTGTCCATTAACAACGTCAATGACTGCCTGGAGCCTCTTCGGGATGGACAGCATCAGTCGCTTGCACAGGTCGTTGTCATTCCCAACTTTGGCCACACCTTGGTGATAACCGTCTTGAGCTCTGCCTTGGACTTGGGCTCCTGCTTCTTGACCCTGTGCTCAACCACGACCCACATGTTCTCACATCAGTCATCTTTGGAGCCCGGAGGTGAACGGGAAGGTCAGCTCCATGGGGGTCATTGACACTGATGGAGAACAGATCGTCATGATAGTCATGTCCCCAATGAATTTCTAGTCGTATGACATGAAGTTCCACGTAATGAACTTCGATTCATTTACATATTTGCACCCTCCCGTAAGGGTGCTGAACAGACTCCGATAGGATCTCTCTCTAGACCGCCTTCTCCATCACGGCAGCCTCAGATTAGAGTTCAAAGTGTTGGAAGTTGAGGTGTGGGCGGATTAGCAGAGGTCAGGTTATGGACATGAATCCAGAGTTTGGCAAGCGAAGACTTGATGTTGGCCAGGCAAAGGATTTCAATTTTTTCCCAAAATTATCCAAATGCTTCATACTCTGAATGGGGTTCACTGTCTCAGGAGTCTTAAGTACGTTAGGTAACAGTTACTTGGCCATTGACATCCTTGGGCAGCTCGGTGGTTGTTCTACAAGACTGAAAGGTCTGAGTCGACAGATATTCCGCACAAGGGTGCTAGAGGAGAAGAAAACGAAATTTAAATTAGGGAACACCTTGAAAAGCTTTCTGCCATTGTGTGCAGATCCTCAATTTCCCCTATTGTGATTGTCTTGAGTCAATGTTGATCCAAAAACTTTTCTCCAAATCCAACTCTAGGGCAATTGCTCTGCGAACATGAACACAATGGCCAGCACCCAACTACCCAGGGCTGTGACCAGCAATCGAATGTTGTACCCTCAGATAGGGATATTGGCAGCAAAACTGATTCAGCCATCTGGAAGAAAGTTGAGGCTAGAAGCACCTTGAAATACAGCCCTGCTTTGTGCTGCACAGGGATCCTTGCCCATTGGTAGGGAAGATGGCCCAGGTACCAGGGTAAGCTACACAGATAGCCGTGACACCCTTGTATACACCCATTGGTATGACTGTAGGTAGTTGGGGTCCTTACCTATCGGGATTGGCGGGAAATATGGTTTGGCGTGGATGCTGGATACGGACTGCTGCACGCCACTTGTTGCAGGGCGCCATCGGCTTCTGGAAGGGCGTCACTGCCTCCTACTGGGGCATCAGCGAGACCGTGATCCACTTTGTGATATACGAGAGCCTCAAAAAGAGGGTGACAGAGTATCAGAGCAGGCCGGACAGGTAGGTGCTAGCGTCCACGGACAGCATGATGCCGATAAAGCTCATCTGTTTCTGTCCCCTCCAGGTCTAGCGACGAGAAGAGCTTTGTTGACTTCGCCGGGTTCATGCTCTGCGGCGCCTGCTCAAAGACCTGCGCCACTGTGGTCGCGTACCCTCACGGTTAGATTGTGACCATGCCGAACGTGTCCAAGTGTTTGACGTCGGTCGTTGTGCTCTTCTTTGTTTTCAGAGGTGGCGAGGACGCGCATGCGCGAGGAGGGCTCCAAGTACCGCACGTTCTGGGGCACCCTGGCCACGGTGGCCCGCGAGGAAGGCAGAAGAGGGCTGTACCGGGGCTTGACCACGCAGCTGATCAGGCAGATCCCTAACACCGCCGTTATGATGGCCACCTACGAGCTCACGGTCGCCGTCATGACCAAGTACTTCAAGAACAACTGCGCAGCCGGGAGCGGAAACGTGGACGATCACCACAGGATGAGGCACAAGAGCTCGCACAGTCAGTGAACTAAGTAGAGCGTCGACTGTATGAAGTGCGACGTCAACCACGACCTTGACAAATGCCGATCATTTAGCGGGTGAGACAAGAATCAGTCTTAATCATGGACATGGACTGGGTAAATAACAAAGTAAGTCAAGTTTTGCAAAGCAGTGCAAAAAAGGTGTCTGATCGAGCAGTGTTTCTGCTGGGAAGAAACAGTACCAAGAAGAATCATATAAAAATTGCCTTTGTCCTCTTCCAGATAAAGGTGGATGCACAGAACACAAAATAGTCTGTGCAGTTAGGGCCCCTTGAAGTTGCCACGCCGATCAGTGATCTGTTATTCTCATTAATCCACTCAGATTTTTTGCTTCAGTGGCGGGCTAGTGAAGAAAATACATTCAGTCGATAGAGAAGTTTCAGCAGTCCCTTGACGAACAGTAGTGAAGGTAACAGGACGTGAAGTTACTGAACAGTTTGTATTATCTCCTCACTTGTACTTCATTTTCGGGCTTATGGAGACAAAAGAAAGAGGAATAAACATCTAGCAAAGGAGTCCATTCAATACACATAATGGACTGGACTGCTACTTTTTTTGTGGTTTTCTTTGTTTTGGTGCTTCGTGAGTGTTCTTTGACCATTCTCTCAGTGCTTCATTCTTTTCTTGACTGGTTCTGCAGAGCTGTGCTTCTGTGGTGGTCCGGAGATCAGGAGGGATTGGCCTGGCTGGATCGACCTGGAGCCCACAGAAGGAACCACCTGAAGAACAAGAACATGAGAATGTGGTGGAACTTGAGGAGTGGCAAAGTCACGGGATATTTGGTGGTTATGGGAAATGTTGCCTCCACTTGCCCAAGATTCAGGTGATTGATCAGATGTGATGTCAAGTGTGGGTTTGGTGCAACATCAATTTGAGAGAAGGCTAGGTGTAGGGTCTTGTGGAGAGAAGGCTAGGTGTAGGGTCTTGTGGAGGGAAGGCCAGGTGCAGGGTCAAGTGGAGGGAAGGCTAGGTGCAGGGTCAAGTGGAGGAAGGCTAGGTTAGGAGGCTAGGTGCAGGGTCAAGT